>Ga0209976_10002346_pt1 | contig 10782 bp, 10 predicted proteins | sample SumtaG_FD_182806 | JGI IMG/M metagenome (GOLD analysis project Ga0209976, IMG submission 182806) | Deep subsurface microbial communities from Indian Ocean to uncover new lineages of life (NeLLi) - Sumatra_00157 metaG (SPAdes) (version 2) | ecosystem: Environmental > Aquatic > Marine > Oceanic >... | reverse complement strand
TACATCAGTAAATATAAAATAGAAAAATGCGATATAATAGATAATGCCTGTGACTGCCGCTATTATCAGAATAACTTTTTGCTTTTCTACATACAAGAAATCGGTAAACGCAGTTAACCACATCAACAAGCCAATTGGTATAAATAAATTTCCGATGATAAAATATAATTCGGGACTGAATCCCTTTCCAGTTATTAAAGCTGCTACAAAAGAAAATGCTGATGACCAGAAGATTTCCATCAAGATTATCCATGTAAATCCGACTAAAATTAACTCTCTTTTTTTATGTTTGAAATATTTTGAAGCAATTTTAATTCCAATAACCGTAGATATAATAACATAAATTAAAGTAAGTGTACCATTCAATGTTTGAAAGGGCGTTAATGCCATTTTTTTTCTACCTCTACATTTTAATTAGTGCAATACTACAATCTATAATATTTCTGATTTCAATTATATATAGATTGTTTTTACTTATTAATAAATTATTAATATAAAAGTCATTGTATAAGTAAAACAAAATAAAAAAATAGTGTTGAAGAATAAAAAAGTCCAATAATTAGTACATTAATTTATTAGGATTTAATTTTAATTACTCTAAAAGAGGAAAATACTATGATGCCCATATTAAAACCAAAAAGAATTTTCAATTATTATTATTTTTACCTGCCCTGCCAGTTTCAAATTAGTTTTTTTTTTTTATATTTTTTCTCTTCTGCTGTTATGATAATTTTTATGTTTCTCTAAGAATTCTTTATATGAACACATTCGATCTAACGCTTTAGCAGCTAACTCCAATGATTCAAAAATGGGGACTCCTACCTTGAATAACTCCTGTTTAAGTCTCAAAACATCCTTAAAATCATCTATTTCGTCATTAATTTTATTAGTAATACCAATCAAAGGCTTTTTGATTATAGTTTTGGCTCTTATCACTGCAGCAATAAAATCTTCATCAATACGACGAGGTTTAACGAAGACAATTACGGAAACGTTTGGATCCTGATCAATTGTGATAAGTGTCCTAGAAAATCTTTCAGCATCATAACCAAATGCTCCTAAATCGAGTGGATTGCGAAAGATTGTATTAATTTCAGGTAAAAACATTTTAAAGATTTCTTTCGTTTCTTCATTCAATTTAGGGACTGAAAGATTATTAATTTCCATGAGTTCAGTCACTTCAATTGATGAGCCCCCTCCAAGAGCAACTATTCCTAAATTTCTATCAATCTGTTTAAAATCAATATAATTAAAGGCCATAGCAAGTGATGTTAATTCGTAGGAACCTTGCACTAAAATAGCCCCACTTTGTTTTGCCATTGCCTCCCATAACTTTGAAGATCCTGCTAAGCCACCCGTGTGAGAATAAATCGCCTCTTTAGTTGCTTCACCATATCCTACTTTCCATAAAATTACGGGTTTCTGTTTTGATATTGATAGTTTTCTAGTAATATCTAAAAATTGTCGCCCTATCTGTTGATTTTTTAGATTTTCTAGATAAATCCCAATAATTTTTGTATCGTCATCGGTCAAAAAATATTTTAGAAAATCAATAACATTTAAATCAATCTGATTTCCAATAGATATTACTTTACTACAATAGGTATAATAAGAGAAATTCGTAATACTTAACATGAGTATAGAAATACTTCCACTTTGACTTATTAGGCCAAATCTCCCTGGTTCTGGAGTATATAATAAACCAAAACCTAGCTTATCTTTTGGATTATGTACACCTAAACAATTTGGCCCTATAATCCTAGTATTATATTTCTTTGCAATCTGTAAAAGTTCTTGTTCTAAATCATTATTTCCCACTTCAGAAAAACCAGAGGTAAATATTGTCACAAAAGGTACACCTTTTTTTCCAATCTCCTCCAAGAGTGAAGGACATAATTTTGCAGGGACAGATAAAATCACATAATCGATTAAAATATCGGTATCTAATTCCAGAATAGAACCATATACCTTTATTCCGCCTATTTCTTTACCTTTAAGACGAGGATTAAAAAGATAAATTGGTTTATCATATTTTAATGTCTGCAAACCTTTGAGAAAATACCCTCCTCCAAAACGATGTTCATTTATTCCTATAATACCTACTGCTCTGGGGTAGAATAATCGTTCAAAGTCTATCATTTGATTAACTCGCATTCAAAATATTTATTTTTCATTGTTTTTATGCCTCTCTAAAAACTCTTTAAAGCTACACATTCTATCTAACGCCTTTGCAGTTAAATCTAAAGACCCAAAAATAGGTATTCCAACCTTAAACGCTTCTTTTTTAAGTCTCAGTTTAGATCTATATTCATTGGTATCCTCTATCATTTGATTAGCCACACATACCAAGGGTTTTTTCATTTCTGATTTTGCTCCAATAATAGCTTTAGTATATGTATTATCATACCGATAAGGTTGGATAAATACTATTACTGAAATATTTGGATCTTTGTCTAATGTAATTAAAGCCTTTCTAAGATTATCAGGGCTACCTCCCATTACTCCCAAATCAAGGGGATTTCTAAGAATCGTATTAACATCTGGTAAGAACTCCTGTAATTGGCTCTTAGTATTTTCATTAAGTTTAGGGACTTTAAGATTATGCATTTCCATAAGATCACTTAATTCGATTGAAGTCCCTCCTCCTACGGCAATAATACTAACATTTCTATTAATCTGACTAATATCTAAATATTTAAAACCCATAGCTAACGTTACTAACTCCTTAGTACTCTGCACCAAAATGGCTCCAGATTGCTTAGCAAAAGCTTTCCAGAGTTGTGGGGACCCTGCCATTCCTCCTGTATGAGAAACTATCGCTTCTTTTGTTGATTCTCCATAAAATCCTACCTTTAATATAATCACCGGTTTTTGTTTTTCTAAAGATAAGTGTCTCACTGTTTCTATTAATTCATTTCCCGCTTTTTGACCCTTAATATTTTCGAGGTACATTCCAATTATTTGCGTATCGTTATCCGTTAAAAAATATTTTAAAAAATCAACAACAGTTAAATCAATTTGATTGCCAATGGAAATTAATTTTGAGATATACGTATTACAAGTTGTCGAAGCCAAACCTATGATAGCGTTTGATAACGTACCGCTTTGGCTTATTATTCCAAGCTCTCCTGCTTCTTTAGTTGGAAAAAGAGACATGGTTAATTTACCTTTTGGACTATGTACACCTAAACAATTTGGACCAATTACTCTTACATTGTATCTCCTTGCAATATCTGATATTTCCTTCTCCAACTTATAGTTTCCTACTTCTGAAAAACCACTTGTAAAAATGCATACATAAGGTACTTTCTTTTTTCCACATTCTTCTAATACTTGGGGACAATACTGGGCTCGAACCGCTATAATTGCGTAATCAATCGGCTGCTCTTCTGGTATTTCCATGATGGAACTGTATACTTTTATTCCATCAAGTAATTCTCCCTTTAATCGGGGATTAAAAAGATAAATCGGCTTATCATATTTACTAAACTCTAAACATTTAAGAAAATACCCTCCCCCAAAAAATTCCCTATTAGCTCCAATAATTCCTACAGCTCTCGGGTAAAATAGTCGTTCTAAATCAGTCATTTTAAATTATTATTTAATGTGAAAATGAATATTAAAAAAAGCCTAGATTAATTTTGAAAATAACATATCGGTTATTAAACTATTCTTAAAAATTTAAAAGGATGAAAATTAGGATTCATGATTTTTACTAATAACTAAATATTAGCAAGAATTATTTACAAGCTAGATATATTTTAGTATCAACAATAAAACAATTTAAATAGTTATAATATATATTTTAAGATGAGGGTTTTATAAAAGCCCTATTAATGATCTATCCCACGACAAGAAAAATATAATATTTACCGAAAAGTGAGATAAAATTAATTTGGTGAGTTAATTTACTAAAAATAATAGTGATAGTTCTCAAGATGAAAGAATTCTGAAATTTATATGTCCCATATGTAAAAAAGAGAAAGATTTAAAGATTTCAGAATCAATAATAAACCGTTCTAAGAATTTAACAACAGTATCCATTCAAAAAAATGAAATTTGCGAGCATCACTTTCAAGCATTTATAGATAAGGATTTTAGAATTCGCGGTTATCAAAAAGTCGATTTTGAAATAGAATCTAAAAAAAAACTCCCTAAAGGGGATTATTCTATAAAGGTGATTGTTGTTGGGGATTATCAGGTTGGTAAAACTTCTATCATAAAAAGATTTAAAGAAGAAATATTCACTGAGGGTTATTTACCCACTCTTCACTTGAAAATTTCAAAGGTAAAAATTAATTATGGAGAGACAAATGTTAATTTTTTGTGCTGGGACGTAGGAGGACAGAATACTCAAATGACTCCTTTTAGGAATCGCTTTTATGAGGGCGCACAAACGGGTATAATCGTTGTAGATAGAACAAGAGAAAAAACATTAATAAATGCTGAAAAGTGGTATCAAGATTCCACAAAATCAAATAAAATTCCATTCATCTTAGTAGGAAATAAATCAGATTTGGTGGATGATATCGTTGTAGATGAACAGGATTTGAAAGATATGGCTGAAAAGTTGGATATTAATTTATTTCTCACTTCCGCCAAAACGGGCGAGAATATTAATAATTTATTTACGAACTTAGTCTACATGTATTTTGAATCTCGGAATTTTTAAAAGAAGATTTTTATCGAGGTATTGAAAGACTTAGCTAAGTTAACCTCCTGTTATGGGAACTGAAACATATAATTCCTCACCATCATTTAGCTTTGTTTTAAGCTTATTAGATTGTGCGACATTCCTCCCATTTAATAAAACGACAATCTGAGGATGGAGTTTTTTTTGATTTTTACTTAATAACCCTTCTTCAAGTTTATTTTTGTATTCAGAAATGAACTGTTTTATTATATCCCCAACGGTTTTACCTTCATATTCTACAAATGGTTTATTTATTTTTAATCGAAATATGTTTAATAAATGCAGTTTTATTTTTGCCATATTATCTCGTTCTATTCTTGATTATTTAAGTACATATGGTTAAGATCCCAAATATATCTTATGAAAGTGATTTATAAGTCCCTTTATTCAAACAATTAAGACACAAAAAGGAAATAAAAATAAAAAAAAAGTTTTAAAATTTTAAGTAATAATTTGTTAACCTCCAGCTAGAGGTGGAAAAAATGCTATTGTATCTCCGTCCTTAAGATATTCTTCACGATTATAGCGGGGTAGACCATTAACAAGAATAATCAGTTTCATCTTTTCTTTAGGAACATTATATTTTTCTAATACAAAGTTAATGCTAATACCTTTAGGAAAGTGAACCTCTGATTTCTTTGGCCCATATTTCCTTAAATCTGCAAAAAACTTCAAAGTGACAGTTATAGTATTGTTATCAGTCATCTTCTTCTTTCGGATAATACCATTTATATAATAATCCCATATTCTTTGGGAATAACGCTACGATGTCTCCTTCATAAACTTTTTTCGTAAATCCAGAGTATTTATGGTTAACAAATATATGACTTATTTCTGATTCTTTGAAAGAAAGTTTATCAATAATACTTGAAACACGTTCAATTCCCTTGCTTCCAAGTTTTACGATTATTGGAACTCCTATATCACTAGTTTTTTGAGGTAATTTATCTTTTAAATCACCGAATATCTTGACTTTTATCGGCATGTTTCATCTGTTTTAGCTTCCCCAAACTTTATCTAACTCCTCATCAGGAACATTAAACACTTCATTGGTTGGTGCTACTGGTTCTGTCCTTAAGAATTCGGGTAATCTATCGTCTGCTTTAGTAAATCCTGCGTCTTTATTAAATTTCAATTCTATATCGATAATCGATTGTCCAATGGGTGCAACATCAGCTACAGTTAAACTGGTGCCATATACTCCGTTAATTGATTCAACTACACCTTCCAAACCCTCAGGAATATCTAGGACTGCAAATGCAATGAATAAACAATAACCGGCTGCGTCTATAGCTGCAGTTGCTAATTGTAAACCCCGTGATAAATCAGCTTTGTTCACATCTCTGGGATCTGCTTGGCCACCTACACCCATTATTTCTGTAGCAATCGCATATCCTGCAGTATGATCAGCTCCCATAGGAGTTGTCGCATAGGTAACACCAATCCCTTTTATAGCTCTCGGATCATAAGCAGGAAGTCCTTGACCTTTAACTGTTGGAATTCTCCATACTCCCAATGCTTTACCAGTAAATTCTGTGCCGTTAGCAATTATTCTCCCTAAAGGACTCTTCTTACCAATTTCCTCTAAGAGATTTAAAGCTCCTTTACTGTCTCCAAAATTTAATAAACCTCCTTCCATGGCTACTGCTATAGTATCACCGGCTTCAATTGTATCTACACCTAAATCATTGCAAGCTCTGTTAAGCTCACCCACGTCATCCAAATTATATATTCCGCTGTTTGGGCCTAATGCCCATAAAGACTCATATTCAAGAACTCCTACAGGATCTTTACCTTTTGGATTAGTCCAAACTTCTGAACACCTTATAACGCAACCAGTATTGCAAGCGTGCGGACGCACTCCGCCTCTTTTCTTAATTTCTTCTGCTTTGGTTTCACCAGATACATTTGCAGATCTATCATCACTACCTGCTGAGAAATTTTTCTGAGGCAACCCTCCTGCTTCATTTATTATATTTACTAGTACAGCAGTACCATATGAACTGAGAGCTCCTCCTGGCTTTGTAACATCATGCGTAGCAAGAGCATTCACAAGCTTTTTAACACCTACGCTAAACACTTCCTCATTTGCTATTTGTACTCCAGGAGCATCTGTTTCATCAACTACTATAAATTTCAATCCTCTTGATGCCATAACTGCTCCAAGCCCCCCTCTACCAGCATATCTACTTGGTAATCCTTCTGGGTCGCTAAAAGAAATTCCCGACATAGACCCACCTAACTCCGCTGCGATACCTACTCCACAAACATGAACATTCTCTCCAAACTCGCTTAAGATTTGTTTATACACCCCATATAGTCCTTTTCCGGCCCATTGATTAGCCTTACTAAACTGAGCACCGTCTTTATTTATTTTAAGAAGATAGTAATCATCCCCTTTAACTTGACCCTCAACAATAATAGCTGCAATTTGAAGCTTAGCCAACGCATGAGCAAAATTAGTTCCTACATTTGCCTCTTTAATCCCGCCAGTTAAAGGTGATTTTCCACCTACTGAAAGTCTTCCACAGCTTGGCGCTCTTGTACCAGTTACCAATCCCGGAGCAAATACAACTTTTGCACTGGGTCCTAATGGATGACACAATGGATCAACCTCTTCTGCTACGATTGTTGATGTCATACCACGTCCCCCTAAAACAGCATATTTCTCAGGTACCTCTTCATATTTCGCTTCAAGTTTACTCATATTTACTCTTATAATTTTCTTTGGCATAATTTCACCTTTTATTTACAATTTGTAATTTCTTTGACACATTAATGTCAATTTAAAAGTAATTCATGTTTCGTATTTAACTATATCTTAAGTTAAAATTAATAGCGTTATGTATAGAAGTAAATAACGCTTTAGTTATTATTGATAAAAGGAATAAAACCCTTATTATTCCCCTATTCATATTTGTCAAAATTCTCTATTTTATAAGTCATTTCGGGAAATTATCTTTTAAAATTTTTAAAAAAGTTATTAGCATTTATTTCTTTGCTAAAATTGTGGAAGTTAGAAAATTAAGAGTAGTCTATCTCTTGTCATTTATTGGAGATCTTACATTATCTATGCTTCTTGTAATCACAATTTTATACGGCACAAAAATCGGTTTGTCAACTATCGAAGTCGGACTGATAGGTGGATCTTATGGATTTGCTTATATTTTTATGCCGTTCATCTTAGGAAGATTTAGTGATAATATTAGCCGGAAAACCAGTTTAATGATAGCTATATCCGGTCAAATGATTCTTGCTTTGGCTTTTCTTTTTATCATCACTCAAACAAGTGATTTCATTTTTTATGCATTATTTCTGGTTCTTTTTTTGTATGGAATTGTTTATGGTTTTTTTTGGCCGTCCATAGAAGCATATGTATCAGAAAATACTGAACATTCGTCTAAAGAACATGAAAAAGGAATTGGTAATTTTTGTATATCATGGTCCATAGGATTTGCAATTGGACCTTTTTTAGCAGGAATTTTTTACGATTTTAATATGGTGTTGGCTCTTATCTTAGCATTTACATTATACACTTCAGCTTTTTGCTTAATTTTATTTAAAATGCCAAAAATTAAACCAAAAAATAAAGATCAATTTATAGAATTTAATAAATTAAACAATCAAGTGAATTTCAATTCTAATTCAAAAAAAATCTTGGTCCTGTTATTAATGGGTGTATTGGTTTATGCTACAATATCTAAAACACTACTATCATATTTTACGAATTACGCTGCTTTACATGAAGGTTTAAACTGGAATGGCACTCTTATCGGTCAAGTCCTGTTTTTTTTTGGATTAGGAAGAACTACTTATTTTATTATTGCCCGCTTTCTTAAAAATTCGTTTACTGCGATAACTCAATCATTTCTTATTATAGGACTATGTTTAATAGCGATTGCTTTATTGTACCATCCTGCTTTAATAGCAATTATCTTCTTTATAACCGGATTTTTCGTAGGAAGAACTTATCTTGTCTCTTTAGAACTATTATTGAAATATGAACAAGAGAAAAAGGGCGCAAAAGCAGGAATCTTTGAAAGTATAGTCGGAATCGGGTCTGCATTATCTCCTTTATTCGCAGGTATGATCGCTACCATCAACCTTAAAATGCCGTATTTTATTGTTGCCTCAATTGTTTTGGTGTTTGTAATCGTTCATCTTTTTCTTACAAAAAACATCCATCTTGAAGAGAACAATGAGAATTATTAAATTTGAAATAGATCAGTAGTTTTTATCTTTTATCTCATGATAAAAATTATTCCTATAAATAGAAATTTATATTTATACAACATAAAGCAGGCCCGAGGGGATATAGTCTCTCAAGAAGAGATTTCTTGGGATTTGAACCCCCGATCTTCAGCTTTCTCCATGATTATGGTATAGGAGGCTGCCGCGATATCCATACTTCGCCACGAGCCTAAAATCCAATTGTTATGATATAATTAAAGCATAATAAAATAAAAATTTAGACTTTATATTGAGTAATTATATTGAAATTGTACTTACATTTAATTCGTAATCTTCGAAAATTTTTTAACGTCAATTCAGTTATTAAGAACTATAGGAGAAATATGAGACTTATCTTAAACGAGTTATTTGTTATTTGCTTAGTAGCGACATGGGGGATACAACATTCTTTATTAGCTTCGAATAAAGTTAAAAGCAAATTTGGTGTTGATCCTTTAAACAGGTGGTATCGAATAGGCTATATTGTTGTTAGCATATTAACATTAATAGGTCTAGAAATGTTAATTTCAATTGTTTTATTACCACAAGGGACTAAATTTGCGCCATTCATAGATATTTTGACATTTAATGGAAAAATAGTTTACTATATTTTATTAATAACTGCTTGGGTCATTGGATTGGGTGCCTTTATCCAAATAAATCCACTGGCGTTCTTTGGAATAATGCGTGAAAAGCCTAGTAGTATTAAAATTAAATTATTTTATCGATTTTCCCGTCATCCTATGTATGCGGGAGTTTTTCTAGGTCTTACAGCTGGTATTTTAATTTCTACAAATACAGTTGATCTTGTAAAAATTATAAGCTACATGAGTTATTTAACTATCGGGGCACGATTTGAAGAAAAACGTATGAAAACAAATATGGAAGGTTATGATATAATGTATACTCGAGGTTTTTTCTTTCCTTACCGTGCAAAGCATTTTCAAATTCTCTTAGGGAGAGATATATCATCTGAAAAAAAAAATAAAAATTAAATCTCTATGAATAAACTTTAAAACTCCCTGGTCAATATTGGTTTGATGAAAACAACCTTGATATTTAATTCTAATTTTTGTGATACTAACTTTAAATACCTTAATTTTTTGCTATAATTTTAAAAATCTTTAAATATTTTTTAAAAGAACAATACAATTTTGATAAGGTTAATTTAAAAATGAAAATTTTAGCTTTAATGGGAAGTCCAAGAAAAGGAAGTAATACCGACATTTTAATTGATAAGGTCTTAGAAGGAGCCATAACTAATGATCACACCAGCGAGAAGATCTATTTATATGATTATGATATTAAACCTTGTATAGCTTGTTATGGTTGTACAAAGGGAGAATTAAATTGTGTTCAAAATGATGGAATGCAGGAGATCTATCCAAAAATGGATGAGGCAGATCTTATCATATTTGGTACGCCTATATATTGGTTCGGTTCTACGGGCCCAATGAAGAATATTGTTGATAGATTGTTTGCTTATATAAGGAATAAAAGAATTATCGGTAAAAAGGGTCTTTTAGTATCACCTTCAACGGGAGGTCCAGCATCTAGTGATCTTTTAATTGAAACACTTAAACGATCATTAAGATTTTTGAAGATGGAATATATTGGAGAGTTTATATCAAAAGCAAGTAGGAGAGCCGAACTAAAGGACAACGAAAAAGAATTAAACAGAGCTTTTGAATTAGGCGCGTCTTTATAATTAAAAAACACTTTTTATTTTTTTTGAGAGCTACAACATTTTAAAAACTAAATTTAAAATAGATCTACTCCTAAACCAATACTTATCAAATATTTAAGAAAGTACGATAATAAGCAGTTCCACAAATACGACAAAAGTGTTGACCGTTAAT
>Ga0209976_10002343_pt1 | contig 10784 bp, 6 predicted proteins | sample SumtaG_FD_182806 | JGI IMG/M metagenome (GOLD analysis project Ga0209976, IMG submission 182806) | Deep subsurface microbial communities from Indian Ocean to uncover new lineages of life (NeLLi) - Sumatra_00157 metaG (SPAdes) (version 2) | ecosystem: Environmental > Aquatic > Marine > Oceanic >... | reverse complement strand
ATCAAAGAAAGTGCCACAAAAGGGTAAGATGAAAGAAGATAAACTTAAAGATGGAGGTAAGATTGAATAATGCCAATTGGATTAGTAATTATGAGATGGGATATAAAAGTTAGCACTGAGATCCTTGCAAAATATCCAGATGAGCTCGTAATAACCGAGGAAACATTAATGCAAATATACGCGGCTCATGAATATACAGGAGAGCCGGGAATGATTAGTTTACTAGTCGGACCGTTAAATATTGCGTCATATTATACTGGTAGAGAGAAACCTCTTTATATAATTCTACTTTTAAACCTTGATGAAGATGCTGATGCATATGAAGGAGGATTAGCGGATATTTCACGTGTTATTTTTCAAAATTATGAAGATAACGCATATTTAGAAATGATCCCTTTCTTATTCCAACGACTTTCAACCTATCCTCATTTGAATGAGGAGCAGAGTTTAGCCATCACATATCTAGATAGTGTAAACCGGTTAATCATAAATAGATTAAGAGAAGAGGGTGTGATCTCAAAATCAGAATTAAAAATTTGGTTAAAAGATCAATATCGAGAAGGTTTTTTCGATGTAGACGCAATTTTAATGGAGCTAATTAAAAAGGAAATAATTAAAGAAGCGTCGGTTAAGGGGATGCCTTCAGAACTAATCTTTCTTATCAATGACTTATTTATGATTCGACGACCACCAATTACTTTGCTTAAAAACCCTTCTGAGCGAGGACTCCCTGAGAGATTTGTTGAGGAATATAATGTTGCGGTTAAGAAATTCTTCCAAAAATATCGTCCATCAGATGAAGACAATCTTAAAATTTTAGAGGACATAATAGCAGATCCCCAAGTGTATGAAATTATAAAACTACTTAGGATCTCGATTGTCACCAAAAATGTCCTTGAGAAACTTAGAAAAAAAGGTGTTGATGATATCGATGGTGGTTTGAAGAAGCTATGGGATAATCAGATGATCCATGTATTTCAGGACACTAAGGGAAATGAATATTACGCATTACTCACAGATTTTCATAATTCTTTGATGTACCCTAAATATATGATAAATATGATAATTCATCAATATGCTGTTAAATCAAAATCGAATGCGGTTCTAATTGAATATCTTAATGTACTAGATGACGCTTATAAACCTACTAAAATAGTTGTAGAAGAAGAAGATTAAATTATTTATTTTTATTTTTTTATTTTATTTTTATTCTTATTAAAAGAAAAAGAACCTAATCTAGGAAAACAGAGAATTTTCGTTAAATTGACTAATTTATTGGTTTAGATAACTTTTCAACTTAATTGCTTTTTCATAGAACTCCTTGTAAAGAGAGTCATCTCCTAATTCAAGACATAAATCTGATATCTTTTCAAAATATTCAGCCGTTTGGGCGATATCTCCATTTTCTAGGGCAGTTCTAGCGCTATTTATCAATTGATTTCTTTCAAATAATGGTTTTAGGAGTGGTGAAGCTTCAGTATTAATTTCTAAAATATCGGCAATAATTTGGATCATTTTTCCGCGGTTTCCAGAATCTATTGCCACCATTGAATAAGTTTTTAATCCTAAAATATCTTGAATTCTTTGAATGCTTAATGCTCCAGGTAAGTCTTGTTTATTCCCGATAATAGCTGTGTGAGCATAAGGTGCATGTTCTTTTACTAATTCAATAAAGAATTTACTTTTTTCCACATTTTCTAAGGTGGAGTTTGTTATAATAAGAACCGCGTCACTGCCAAGAATAAAATCATTCCACAAATAACTAAATTGTTCTTGTCCTGCAAAATCCCAAAGATGGAAATAGAGTTTTCCAATTTTAATTGTTGAGATTTTCCCAGTTATAGTAGGAATATGCATAGAGGGTATTTCATCAGCGCAAATCAGTTTGGTAGAAGTAGTTTTCCCCACACCGGAAAACCCTACTAAAGAGATTTTAGTTTTTAAATTTCTATGTGTTGTGTCCATAATAGGATCAAGCACTTCCATAAGCGCGGGATCTAAATTTTCTAAATTATCTCCAAATGTTTCTATAAACTCCTTCTCTAGTTTTTCTAATTCTTTTTTTGTTCTATTTGCGTCATCATTTATATCAGTTATATACATAAATACTAAGTTTTCGTCTTTTAATATCGAATAAACTATTTTATATTTAAAAAAATCATAGCTATCTAAATTAGTTCCTTTTTCTGTTTCTTCTAGAATCTCTTGGTATAATTTTTGAAAATCTTCAATTGATAATGACTTACCAAAATTCTTGTTATACAAAACATTATCGTCTTTTAGAATGTATACTTGCCTTAGCATTATTCCTTACCTTTCCATCATGAAATCAAGACAAAAAAAGATTTGTCTACACTTCATTTAGAGAATATTAAAATATGTAATTCTTCCTTGATTCTTCAATCTAATTTAAAATATATAAATTTTTAGGAATTTTAGAAGGTGAGGTAAGGCAGAAATAAGTAGATAAAAGGAATTTCATCTTTAAATTAAATCAATTATTATCTTTAGATTCTATTTAAGAGCTCTTTGTTAATAATAAATTTTTGATAACTATAATATTACGGTTGATCTTTTATATGCCAAAATTTCTCATAATTTATTCAAAATAAAGTAATTCTTTAAGGTGTTTTTGATACAAATTAAAGAATAACAATAGATCTAGGTAATACTTAAAAACTAATAACCAAAATAAGGTAGGATTATAAAAAGAAATAAATACAAAAGTTAGTATTATTAAAGAAATCTAATATAAAAAATAAAAACTGAAACAAAATGAAAAATTCACTAAGAAAATTTAAACATAGGATTACAGCTAGTTTCTTATTGATTCTTACTATAAGCTCTGTATTGTTTGTTATTCCTTTAATTTCTAATAATTCAGAAGATAATACTAATAATATTAATGATGAAGCTGGTAGTGGTCGAGAAAATTTTATCCTTCCGGCATTGAGTGCAGGCATTGGTGATGATCCATGGTGGAATCCATCTTATCAATGGAGACAATGTATAAATATAACAAATCCAGGATCTTACGATTTAGTAGAAAATGTTATAAAGATACAGTTTAATTGGAATGTTTTGAATTCTGCGGGGCACTTACAAGATGACTTAGATGATATTAGGATTGTAGAAAATGGAGAATTAAGAAGATATTATATTAGAAAAGATTACCCCGCTGTTAATCAAGCTACTGTATGGTTTGAAACGAATTCTACTGCAGGTTTATCAGATTATGATACATACATGTATTATGGTAATGATACTGTAGGTCGCGCCTTAGGTTATTACATGACTAATTGTCCAGATGGGATTGCAAGATGGGATTTTGAAGAAGGATCTGGAATTATGGCTTATGACTCAATGAATAATTATGATGGGACATTTCGGAATATGGATAGCGCTAATTTTATTTCGACACCAGATATTCAGGGAGATTATGCTCTTACATTTGATGGAATTAATGAATTTATTGCTTTAAATATGTCATATAATTATCAAGGAGCACAAGGACCAGACTACAATGCTACAACCTTAACCGGTCCCATATACCAATTTACAGCTACAGCTTGGGTTAAAATAGATTTAGACTTAGGTGGATGGTCTATACTCGATTTTGATAGATCTGAATATTTTACTTTCGCCGCTGGAACCGCAGGAAAAAAGGCAACTGATGGTCACGTCGAATTTGATACTTCATATAATGGAGGTCGTAACGATTTTACTGGAAGCACAAATATTGATGAGGACATACCATCTGTTTGGCATCATTGTGTAGTTACTTTCGATTCTTCTTTAGTATTTGATAAAAAAGTATACGTAGATGGTATATTGGATGCACAGGTAAATGCTTGGAACCTAATACCCGTTGGAGATGTCGCACAGACAAGATTTGGCTTTATAGGAGATGGATCTGAGGCAACTGAATGGGATGGTAACAGAAACGGTCAATATTTCCAGGGATCATTAGATGATGTAAGGTATTTCGATTATGCACTTTCAGACAAGGAAATTGAATGGTTAGCTAATTCTTATCCATTAGATATAGATTTACTTGGTGAGGTTGAGCGTGCTGCAATAGTAACAATAACCGTTAAAGATCTTGATGATAGATTAGTTCCTGGTGCAGAAGTAGCTTTATGGAACGGAAGTCAGATATTAAATGTTAGTGGTATTACTTCTATTCTGACTAATTCAAATGGGGAGGCTGTATTTAACAGGGTTATATTTGGAAAATACAATATAACTGTCAATTACACATTAAATTCTGGATTATATGAAAATGTAGTATATAATAGTAGCAATGAAATCGATGGAGAATTAGAATTCATAGGCTTATTTGTTGATACTACTGTATATGCTGGCCTATGGACAATTGATTTTGAAGTTGATGATTGGGATGGAGATCCATTAGGTTATGGATATGTAAATGTAAGTGCTGGTACTAGTGAAGTGCTTGAAAAACTTGTATTAGATTCCTTAGGGGAAGCAACTTTTCGCTGGGTAAACAGGTCTAGCTATAATTATACAGTATATTATGATAATGAAGACTATACAATACAGAATCCTACTCCTCTAAATTCTAGTACTATTAGTTATACCGTACCAATGATTTATTCCGAATATGTGAAGACAGAAATGTCTAAATTAGATATCCTAGTAATAGACAATACAGGTACAGAGACTGTAACAGGAGTAACTATTAAAGTTCAAGATCTATCAGCAACAGACGTCGTTGAATTAGAGACAGATACAACGGGATATGCATATGGGGATCTTACTAAAGATTTTGGATTTTTGTATTCAACCGGAGTAACTTATAATTTTACGCTATGGATTATTAGTTTGCAACAAACGTTTATAGTAGATACTTCAGATAAACATAAACCCCTAAGTTATACTGAATGGTATAATTATTCATTGGATCACGCTTCTACTCTTGTATTTCAGTTAGATTTGAATTTTACGCAAAGAATAGCTAATTTTACAGCTGATGGTGGGGATGCTGCCGTAAATTGGGGTGAGAATATGTCTTTCTGGGTTTTATTTGAAATTTCGGATGATGGTGGACAAAATTGGTTTGGTGATTGGAACGTTACAACATCTGTTACTTGGACATTATACACGAAATTTGGACAAAAAATCTATGCGCAACAAATGATTCATGCGCCAGGTCCGACCGGCAATTTTACGATTACAATAAATTCAAATTTTCTTTCTGCAGGAGATGATTCTGAATTTTACTACGTATTAGTATCGGCGTATAAGCCATTTTGGAATGATCCAGATACTATCTATTTTGGATTTAGTGTACTCGCTAAATCTACAGGTCTTACCTTACACAACTATACGTTTATGCCTAATGAATTACCTAAAAATATAGTGCTTGATTATGAAATTTCAGAATACTATGGAAATACAATAAATATTGCTGCTAGGTTTTTTAATGCTACAAATGGAGCACTAGTTCCTGATGCTTTTACTTATGACTGGGATTATGGTTCAGGCTCATTAGTAACAGGTCCTATCGCGGAATACTATTATTTTAGTTTAGATACCACACTTGCTACTAATGTTGGGAAATATAGAATTGACATATCTGTTAGCAAAGAGAATCATTCGATGATTGAAAATTATGGGATGTATATTAATATCATCTCAAGACCAACGAGTTTAAATGAATCTTTAGGATTGCTCTATGTTCCTTCGAGTATTTTTATATTTAAAGAAGAAATATTTATCTTTGAGTATGTAGATGTATTTACAGATACCCCAATTTCAAATTTGGATGAAAAAAGCTTTCTCATGCAGGAAATTGATGAGTTTGGAGAAGTTATTCCGGGAACAACAGAAACTGGAGAATTAACAGAGAATGTGGGAAATAAATATGTTTTAGATCTTGATACTGAATCACGTGAAGATGGTGAATTCTCTATAATCGTAACCCTAGACAAACTTAATTATGAACATCGAATAGCTATAATTTCTTTGATCATAAAAAAAAGAGAAATATATTTTAACTGGACAGAAGGTTTTACTAGTTCTAGGGTTGAAATAGATTCAGGAGCATCATTGCAATTCTCAATAACTCTTATGGATCCTAATAATGGTTCGACACTAATAATTGGAGCTAAAGCGTATCTTAATCTTGGGAATACTCGTTATAATTTCACTGATAATATGGATGGAACCTATTCAGTTATTACTTCTACGATTGCAGAAGCTTTCTTCATACCTCAGACGCTGATTGCAACATTAACTATTGAAAAGCAATATTTTGAGAAAAAAATTGAGGAAATGACAATCGTAGTGAAAATGCATGAAACTTTTGGATTTCCAACTTTTTATCTCTTAATGATTATTGGTGCTGTGGTTGCTGTGGTTGCAAGTTTAACCATTTACCGAACAGTCCAACTAGCCAGAATACCCACTTTTGTTAAAAAAGCAAGGAAAATGAAGAAAGTGATTAAGGGTAAGAAAGCCATCTCCGATTCTCTTCTATATCCATCAAAAGAAGAATTTTTAATAAAACAATTAGGCGACAGATGGGAGATACTTGGATTATCTTTACCAAAGATATTAGGAATAGGAGATAAGAAGAAGAAAAAATTACCTGAGATTGCAGGGGAATCTAAATTTCCTAAAGGAGGTGAGGCATAAATGCCTATTGGATTAGTTATAATGAAGTGGGATGATAGAGCAGGTACTGAAATCATAGCTAAATACCCTGAGGAAATTGTATTAACTGAAAAAACGTTGATGCAAGTATATAGCACTCATGAATACAGTGGTGAATCGGGGATGATTAGCTTAATGATCGGTTCTTTAAATATTGCATCCTACTATACAGGTCCAGAAAAAAACTATTATATTCTTCTACTTCTAAATCTAGATGATGATCCAGATGCTTTTGAGGAGGGATTAATAGATATTTCTCGTATTATATTGGGAAATCTAGAAAATGAGGCCTTTCTTCAAATGATCCCAACACTTTTTCGGAGATTATCAGTATATCCTACACTCAGTACTGAGCAACGACTTGGACTTACTTATCAAGATGAGATAAAACGAATGATTATCAACCGATTAAGAGATGAGGGTGTAGTTTCAAAATCAGAACTGATTATTTGGTTAAAAGACAGGTATAAACAAGGATTTATCGATGTGGATGGTGTTTTAATGGAACTTATTAAACGGGAAATAGTCAAAGAAGCCTCCGTAAAGGGAATGCCTTCAGAATTGATTTTTCTGATAAAAGATATTGTTATCATGCGTGTTCCACCGGTGAAGATTTTAAAAGATCCAGCAGATAGTGGCCTACCATCTCAACTTGTTGAAAATTATAAGGCTGATGTAAGGAGTTTCTTTCAGAATTATCGCCCTACAGAGGGAGATAATCTTCGAGTCCTAGATATTCTTACAAACCCACAGGTATACGAAGCCTTACGTTTATTAAGAACTGCCGTTGTTACTAAGAATGACTTAGAGAAGCTTAGAAAGAAAGGTGTTGAAGATCTCGATGATGTGTTAAAGATGTTGTGGGACACTCAAATGGTACAAGTTTTCCAAGACGAAAGAGAAAATGAATATTATGCCTTACTTTCAGATTTTCATTTAGATCTAACATTTCCGAAATATTTAATGAATGTTATTAAAACAGTATATAACCAGAAGTCAAAATCAGATCAGGTTTTAATTGAATACTTGACAGTCCTTGAAAATACATACACTAATTTAAAAGCAGCAACGAAAGTAAAAATCGAAGATTAATTCAATTTTTTTTAATAATTTTTTTTTCTATTTCTTATATCAAAATATTTTTGAATTGATTTGCATTAATCCTACTTAGTATAATCAATAAATTAAGGTGATATTTATATGGAAAAAAGTTGTGAACAATATTTAGACACCCCGGAAGCGATTGGCTTAGACGGTATCGACTTAGAGAAATATATAATAGCAAGTTTTATCATTAAGAGACCAAAAGGACATAATGTGAATTATTTATCTAGATTTGCCGCAATTGAGCAATCTACGGGAACATGGGTTAGAGTACCTGCTGAAACTGCAGAAGTTAGAAAAAATCACGTTGCTAGAGTATTAGGTGTTTATGAAATTCCTATGTATGAATATATTGTTCCAAAGGATATCAAAGAAAGGACATATTTTGTTCAGATTGGATTTCCTGTTATCAACGTGAAGAATAATGGGATACCCCTACTGCTGACTACTGTAATAGGGAATATTAGCATAACTTATGGATTAAAATTAGTAGATCTCGCATTCCCTAAAAGTTATTTGGAAGATTATAAAGGCCCAAAATTTGGAATTGATGGACTTCGTACACTCTTAAAGATTCCAGAACGACCGCTACTTAACAACATGGTAAAACCATGTACAGGACATACAGCGGATGTAGCTCAAGATTTAGTCTATAAAGCAGCTGTAGGAGGTTGTGATGTTGTAAAAGATGATGAATTAATTTCCAATGCTACTTTTAATACTTTAGAAGAGAGAATAACTAAAGTAATGGAAGCTGTTGATAAAGCTGATTCAGAGAAAGGTGAAAAAACGCTATACACAATCAATATTACATCTAAATTCCCAGACATGTTTGAACACGCCGATAAAATGATTGAATTAGGAGCAAATGCTTTAATGATAAACTATTTAACAACTGGTTTTGAGGCTTTGAGACAATTAGCAGAAGATCCATCAATAAAAGTTCCAATTCTGGGACATATGGACTTTGGAGGCGCGTATTTTGGTGGAATATGGACGGGGATGACAAGCATGTTAACTTTCGCTAAATTGCCACGGATTTGTGGAGCAGATACAGTTGTGATTCCTGCACCTTACGGAAAAGCAGATATTTTAGAAGAAAGATATGAGCAAAACCTTAAAGCTCTTCGGTTTCCGCTTCAACATATTAAACCAACCCTACCTATGCCCTCTGGGGGAATTACGCAAGGAATGGTAGAGAAATGTATGAAAGAAGCAGGTAATGACATTCTTATAGGTAGTGGTGGTGGCATCCATAGTCACCCTGATGGACCAATAGCAGGAGCAAGAGCTTTTAGACAAGCTATTGACGCTGTAATGCAGGGAAGGAAAGTAAAGGAAGTAGCAAAAGAACATAAAGAGCTAGGTGTAGCTCTTGGAGTATGGGGAACCGGAAAAACTAAATTGATAGAATAATTTTTTTTAATTTCTTTTTATTATTATCAAGGTACCGAGTTATTGTCAATAAAAATTACTTAGATTATTTTATTTTATCTAAATCAACAATCAAGGAAATCTAATCTTGAAAGGCTATCAAAACTTATAGATCATTAATTAAAATCAAATGGGGGGAATTTACGTCGCTTTTTAAATCTTTTTTCTATCTCTATTCTTAGTTTATTAAATGGTTTTAAATTTCCTGAAAAAGGGATTTTTGTTGCCCCATTAATTTTAGCTTCTAACAATTGCTCTACTTGTTCAATTTTACCTAAATTCCCCTCTGATAATAGGGAAAGAAAGTAATCATTCTGATATTTTTTAAACGTTATAAATCTATATTTTTGAAATCCAAGTTTTACCGCAATCCAACGAGGGACAGCACCAGTATTTCCTTGTGTATTAGCAGCAATTGCTTCAATTCTTGCAGTTATCATCGATTCCTTCATTTCTTTTGCTTCTTCAGGATTTTCAATATCCATTTGTAATTCAGTAACTAACTCGTCTCCTAGTAACAATGATATTACACCTATTGACATAGAAGACAAGCCAAGATAGTCAATACGAATAGTATCTTCTACGTATGGAATTTCTTGATCCGAGAATATTTTTTGAAGTTTTAGATATTCACTGAGAATAAATTTTGATCGTTTCTTGAATTCTAGTTCAATTTGATACATTTCTAGTTTATCTAGCTTATTTACATCTTTCCCTTTTGTTAAATCAGCATAGTTATTTGACATCTGTTCTAGTAACCATTTTCCTTTCTTATCCGGGAATCTTCCATACACAATGTAAATTATTTCATTTTTGACATAGAATTGGCATTTTTCTTCAGTATTATCCTCCTCAGAGACGAGTTGCATTTTATCAAGTTCCCCCCCTAATACCCCTGTCGCTATTAAATCTAAATTATTTGTTAATTCTAGCAAATACTTTAAGTTGTCATTGCTACAAAACAACTGTGTTCTATCGGTTGAGGTGATTCCAAGTAACTTTATATATTCACCTTTAGTTAATTGGATTCTATCTGTTTCCAAAGAAATATCTAAAGGTTTTTGTTTTACTTTTACTTTACCTTTTAATTTTGAAGATAATGTAGTGGTTTTCGTCTCAAATTGCTTCGGTTGAGCTTTTTCAATCTTTCCTGTTGTTAAGTCAGCTAAAAATTTACCACATTTAGGACACATGAAATCCTTGGGAAATGGTTTTATTATAATATATCCACATTGACATTCAACTTCATTTTTAGCTTTATCTGAAGAAAATAAAAGATGGGGGGATTTTTTTTTAATACCAATTCGCCTAAATTTCCAATATTATAAGTTTAATAAAATTATTGCTATAAATATTTGTTTGCTATTTTTTGAAAACTGTCTAAAAATTTATCATTATCTTCTGCGGTTCCAATTGTAACCCTGATATAGTTATAAAGACCTGGTTTGCTAAAATGTCGAACAAGTATTTTCCTCTCCTTTAAATCCCAAACAAATTTTAGCGTCTTAGATTTATCCTCGAATTTTACAAAAATGAAATTAGCATCAGAGGGCAACACATCAATTCCT
>Ga0209976_10002340_pt1 | contig 10790 bp, 10 predicted proteins | sample SumtaG_FD_182806 | JGI IMG/M metagenome (GOLD analysis project Ga0209976, IMG submission 182806) | Deep subsurface microbial communities from Indian Ocean to uncover new lineages of life (NeLLi) - Sumatra_00157 metaG (SPAdes) (version 2) | ecosystem: Environmental > Aquatic > Marine > Oceanic >... | reverse complement strand
ACAAATGAGTAACAACATAGAAGCTAATTTTAATTGGGATGAGCTTTTGGAACGCATCGAATTAAAAAAAGTAATCCCGGTCATTGGCCACGGTCTCTATTGGATTGAGAAAGAGGAAAAAGAACTCTTATTATACGATTACCTGGCGGACAAAGTGGCCGAGAACATAGGCATACCTCCTCTATCGGAAGTGAACCAAAAATTTTCAAAGACCACGTTAGAGTTTTTAAAGAGGTACAAAAACTACCTGAAGCTTTCAAAACTTTTAAGTGCTGTTGTTAAGGAGGAGAAACTTCCTGCCTCTAACCCTTTATGGAAATTGGCCCGGATAAAGGCATTTCGTTTTTTTATCAATACTGCTTACGATGATTTCCTGGTAAATACCATAAGAGCGGTCAGGGGTTCGTTTATCGAGGCGCTTTCCTATACATTGCGGGAAAAAAAATTGAACAAGCTGGATGAGGACCTCTTTGAAAAACTGGAAGAGTCAAAAGCCACCCTGGTATATAATCTCTATGGAGACCTGAAAAGCAGGATCGATTGCGCCTTCACTGAAAAGGATATCTTAGAGACCATCGTGGAATTCCACAAAGATATGGAAACCAACCCGGATAATAATTTGTTTCAAGAATTGAAAAGTTCCAGCCTGCTTTTTATGGGCTGCGGCTATGATGATTGGTTGGCCCGGTTTTTTATTCGCACCGTTGCCAACGCCCCCTATCGTTCGCCTAAAGACCCCTATAAATCTTTATTTATCGCGGACGACCTATTGGCTAACCAAAAAGACCCTTTCCATGACTTGCCCCGGTTTTTGAAATACTACGAATCTGAAATCTTTTATTCCTCCCAGGGCAAAGATTTTGTGGATACCTTATTTGAAAAAGTGGAGCAGGAGCTGCCCAAAGAGATCATCGCTGAAACGGATTTTCCCGCGTTTGCTTTTATCTCGTTCCACGGGGCAAATCGGTCAGCAGCGGTTCGATTAGCTGCCAGTCTCCGCGAGGATGGCATCGATGTGTGGTTGGATGAGAAAAAATTCGAGCCCGGTGACGAAGTAGACGGCACCGATTGGATCTATAACAAATTCACCGGTCTTTTTTATGTTACGGTCAAAGGCGGAGACAGGGTAGACGGGTATGAAGAATAAAAAAACAAACTTTTAAACATGCAAAGGGAGATCAATGGATGACAGAGTGATAAAAACCAATATTAAGAATCTATACAAAGGGCTGTTTTCTTATGAGGAAGAAGATAAAGACCTGTTCTACGGCAGGAAAACTGAACAAAGAACCCTGTCCCGTCTGGTAAGACACAATTTCCTGACGGTTATTTTCGGGAAATCCGGCATTGGAAAAACCTCGCTGCTGCATGCGGGGTTGTTTCCCCAGATCAGGGAAAAGGGATTTCTTCCCATTTCGCTGCGGTTGGACTATTCATCACCGTCAGCGGATTTGAACGGCCAAGTGAGGGTACGGATAAGCAAGGAACTGGAAACCCAAGACATCCAGACAAAGAAAATGGATGGGGATGAAGAGGCAGCCGCGTTAGGTGCGGAGGAAACTTTATGGGAGTATTTCCACAAGGTACGCCATTTTAATGCTTCCGGCAGCCGGGAAATTATTAGTATGCCCGGTGGAATAATGGATGAACATGTTATCAATGATATCTTACATATGTTTTACCCGGAGGATTCGCAAGAAGAACTCCCGGACGAGAATGTGGAGATCGAGCCCTCCATCCTGAGTCTTTTGTGTTTCCAATTATGGGAAAAAGAAAAAGATGGCACGGTATTCATCAGCAAAACCGACAAAAATCGGATCCTGGCGGATTTTTACCAATCGGTACTGGAAGTGTTCCCCAGAGAAGTGGAGACCTTTATCGAATCGAAATTATTAACAGAAGGGGGATTCAGGACACCCTTTTTCTTAGAGCCCGGTTACCCCATGAAAGAAACCCTTGACACGCTGGTGGACCGGCGCATACTGAGGAAAGTCTTTTATGGGGAGAAAGAGCATATCGAAATCATCCACGATGTGCTGGCCCCTGTGATAAAAGAAAAAAGGAATATCAGACTGGAAGAGGAAAGAAAACAAGCATTCCGGAAAGAATTACGTCGTAAACGTCTCATTAACCGAGTGATAATAATCGCGGGAGTCATATCGATTCTCCTGGCATTTTATGCCTTTGTCCAGAAAAACAAGGCGGATAAACAATTTAAAAAAGCCATGGTCAATAGTCTAATTGCCGAAACATATTTAGAACTACCCAGGGATAATGTCAAAGCCATCCGCATAGCAGAGGCGGCATACCAAATGGCATCACCTCATCCTCTCCCCCGCCTCATACAGGTGTTAAGCGTCGCTGCAGCTTCAACGTTGGAACATCCTTTCTACAACATAAGTATGCAGCACAGCGGTATGGTATACAGAGCCATGTTTTCCCCGGACGGCAAACGGCTACTCACCGCTTCTTCTGATAAAACCGCCAAACTCTGGGATTTAAAGGGAAACCTTTTAGCCGAATTCAAAAAGCATACCGGTACTGTATGTAGTGCCGTATTTTCCCCGGATAGCAAACGGATACTGACCGCCTCTGATGATGGCACTGCCAAACTCTGGTACACCCCAGAAGCGATTATCCAGTGGCTGAAAACCGCCAATATCCCCCAACTGTCAAAAGAAGATAAAGAAAGGTTGGGGATTGAGTGACAGTGGAAAAGGGGCCAGGGAAAAGGGGCCAGGCGAAAAAAGATCCTCTCTTAATTTTTTCTTGACTTTTGTATATGTTTGAAATATCATTGGATATGTGAATACTGACTATGATCAAACGTCAAATCCATTAACCAAAAGTGGACGGCGTCCACACCCTATAAGGGCATTGGAATTTGCAAAAACCATAGGAATGAATAAAAAGCTTGCTCAAAAAATAAGCTTTTGCAAGGTATTAATAAAATGAAACAAAGGTGAATTGAATGTATTACTTTGATGAATTGAGTGAATTCTACAGGCAAGAGGTGGATTATCTTGTGGTTGGCGGATTAGCTGTAAACCTGTACGGAATCCCCAGGGTAACCCAGGATATTGATATCCTTATTTCCTTTGAGAAAAAAAATGTTGAGAAATTAATGGACATATTGAAAAAGTTGGATTATTTACCGCGAGTTCCTGTTGATCACATGCTGCTGGCAGACCCTCGTACAAGAAAAACCTGGATTAAAGAAAAGCACATGAAAGTCTTCAGCCTATATCATAAACACAACAATTTTAAAGTGATGGATATTATGATTTTAACTCCTGTCCCTTATGAGAGGGCAAAACCCAATCGTACAACCGTTGATGTTGAAGATATTAAAATACATCTAATCGGGTTAGATGATCTCATTAAAATGAAAAAAGTGTCTGGCCGGGAACAGGATCTCAGTGATATAGAAGCCATTGAAAAACTAAAAAAATTTATGGAAATTTAAAATCGTGTTATAATGTTTAGGATGAAAAATAAAAGTGAAAAGAAAAATGGTAAACGAAAAGGATTCTCTTATAGCCTCGAAGATGAGAAAATTCTTGCCTATATGAAACTTACCGCAGGGGAAAAACTTCAATGGCTGGAGGAGATCAATCGATTTACCTTTCTTGTATTGAATGACAGACAAAAAGAATTTAGAGAGAAACTCCGCAGCGGGGAAATATAATTAACCTATTCCAGCAATTGACTGACTGTGTCTACAATCTCTTGCCGGTCAAAGGGTTTAACCAGGACACGATGGGCGCCAAATTTATCGGCCATATCCAGGTATTCCCCGGGGCCGCAAAGCCTCTTTGATAATTTCCCTCATTACAACGTCGTCATCTATTATTAAAATTCGTTTCATTAAATCCTCGGTAAAAAAATGTTAACAATCATATAGGAACGCCTATTTTATACTTTTTGGGACTAACTTTCAAGCCTCTATAGTGACCGCAGATTTTCAGAAAATAAATTTTTCTGCCGGTGGTATTGAAATTTAAGCCATTTTCCTTTAAAATCAAACAATATAGAAATGAGCTCATTTCAACATAATCATTAATAATAGAAATCGAATAAGGTAGATATAAAGTCGAGTGAAACCGAGGAGATAAGATATGCCGGTAACCAATGAATTTAAAGGAAAATCAAGGGAAACACTGCAAAAAGAGATCGAGAAATTACGGTTGGAAAATTCCCGGTTAAAAAAGGCTGCAAAAGGAGATGTACTGTCTGATGAAGCCAACAGCCTGGCAAACGTGGTACGACAGACCACCGACAGTATTGTTTTAACCGATTTGCAGGGGAATATTACCTATGTCAATCCCACCTTTGAAAAAATCACCGGTTATACCTTTGCAGAAGTAAAAGGAGAAAATCCCAGGTTTTTAAGGTCTAAAAATGCCGACTATCCCCGGGGATACTATGACCAATTGTGGAAAACCATAACGGGAGGAAATATATGGAAGGGGGAGTTTATAAATAAAAAAAAGAATGGCGAAGATTATATCGAGGAAGTTTCGATTTTCCCGGTACGGGACCAACAGGGTGGCGAGACCCTTTGTTACGGCGCGGTTAAAAAAGATATCACCCGGGACAGGGAACTGAAAGAAGAATTAAAAAAATCCTATGAAGAAGTAGTATCGCTTAAAGAAAAAGCAGAAGCTGCCAACCGATTGAAATCTCAATTCCTGGCAAACATGTCCCACGACATCAGGACCCCCTTAACCGGTATCATGGGCTTTGCCGATTTACTTTTTAAAAGAGAACGGAGAGCAGGGCAAAAAGAACATTTGCAGAAGATCAAGGTCTCGGGTGAAGGTTTATTAAATTTAATCAACGATATCCTGGATTTCTCAAAGATCGAGGCGGGTCAACTGGATATCTACAAGCGGACATTTGTCCTGGAGGATTTAATAGAAACCATACGGTCCATCTTTGAGATCCAGTTTGAGCAGAAGAATATCGACTTTGAAATCAAGATTGCCGAAAACGTACCCACCATGGTTTGCAACGATAAATGGAGAATAAACCAGGTCATCAACAACCTGCTGTCCAATGCACTAAAATTTACCAATGAAGGTAAGGTGTCCATCGATGTCGGCTGTGAAGAACCCGGGGATATGATTGTTTTTAAAATTAAAGATACGGGAATTGGCATTCCCAAAAAAAATCTCAAACAAATATTCGATCCCTTCAGCCAAATGCATCCTCCCGATGAATTTAAAAAAGGAGGCACCGGCCTGGGACTTCCCATTTGTAAAAACCTTACCCTATTGATGGGTGGGAGATTAACGGTGCGGACGAAACCGGTTGTGGGATCGGAATTTACCATCGAAATCCCGGTCAATAAGGAACAGGTTGAACGTGAAGCTGTCAGCGATGACCTGGAAATGGCCCCGGCAGTAGATATTGAAAGCATGACCCATAATAAAATATTGATTGCCGAGGATAACCCGGTAACCAGGGAATTAATGGTAGAACAATTTAAGGATGCGGGTTTTGGTGCCATTGTTTTAGCAGCCAACGGGAAAGAAGCGGTGCAGGCGGCCCTCGACCATGCCCCGGATTTGATTTTAATGGATATCCAGATGCCGGTGATGGATGGAAACAAAGCCATCGCAGAATTAAAGCAGAAAGGATACAAGGGAGCGATTATAGCAATTTCCGCTTATGCCATGAGGGAAAATATCGATAAAAGCCTGGAAACAGGGGCAATGGGATTCATTACCAAACCCATTGATTTCGATAAATTTTTCTCCCAAATCGGGAGATTTCTAAAAACAAAAAACGGCAAGGAGGCCAGGGGGAAAAGCAAAAAGAAGGTTAAAACCGGGAGCATAACCTTTGAAAAAAAATCCCTGGAAGAATACGAGTATGTGATAAAAGATACGGTGTCGGAAAAGATAAAAAATATTTTTATGGCGGACGCCCAAAATAAACTGGAAATCATCGTCGGGATTTTTGAAAACAATGAATTTGCAAATAAAAAAGAAGAGGTTAAACGAATTGCCCACGGTTATAAAGGGAATGCCCGTTATTTGGGATTATCCGGCCTGGAAGCGGCTGCCAGGGAACTGGACCGGGCGTTCACCGATAATGAGCCGGGGCAAACATCGATCAAGCTGTCCAAGAAACTTGCCTCTGTATTAAAACGAATTCTTCAAGAAAATAGGAAATGAGATTTGAGATTGGAAATTTGGATTTATTCCCGTTTGGTATGCTTTCTTAAAATTCTGCGATAAAGTTTTTCGCAATGTTTAGTTTAACCATACACAATTTTTATTAAAATCCCGGTGCTTTTCCTAATTTCTAATTTCTACTTTCCAATTTCGGTACCGTATACAATCTCATTCATTAGAAATGATCAAATGACCTGGGGTTTAAATTGACAGGATGGTTAAATTAACCGGGCTCTTTTAAAATGGCTGAAATTTGGTTGACGGAGAGTTCGACTTCCGCACGTTCGTCAACGTGTTGGGGACTGATGATCATTAAGAAGAAGGGGTTTTCATCGACAAAAAATTTCCGCAGCACGATTTTATCCATATAGTTGATATCCATGGAGATATTGTTGGCATTGGGTTGGTCGAGGAGCCGGCCTGTTTCCGCCAGGGATTTCCCCAGCACAGAGGTGAATGCCGCCAGGATACCATCTTCCACCGGGCTGTTGTAGACAGCCAGGGGCAGGCCGCTGTCGTCGGCCAACACCGATCCGCTGAATTCTCCCCGGCTGCACATGGAAACAAGGGCCTCTTCAAGACGGTCTGCACGGTATACGATGCCTCCAGCTCCCTCTTTGCCTACCCCGGCTTCCTTTCTTGCATCTTTTTTTCGGAGTTTGGATTTAGGTAATTTCGGTGGTTTTGATGGCAGGCCCAATAAATCGTTAAGAAGCGCCGCGGCTTCTTTTATTTCAGAAGAGTCCCACAATGTGCTCATCAGCTTCTCCTCCTCTTTTTTTCTTTGATTCCTTTTCTTTAAGTTCCATTGCCAGTTCAAAAAAGGGACGGGCAGCTTGCAGCCCCCCGGGCATTAGCGCCACCGGGACAGAATGTAAACTGGCCGATTCATAATACTCATTATAAGGTATCATTGTCTTAAAGAATGCATCCGCCGGGAAGACTTCCTTGATCTGTCCCAGTATTTGTCTTTCTACAGCGCTTTTCTCATCCAGCTTCAAAAAAATGGGAATGGTTTTTAATGAGATTGCCCGGCAGTTGATGGTCATAATGACGCTGTCGCTGACACTTAACAGGGAGGCCGGCAATCCCCCCACCCCGGAGGGGGTGTCGATGATGATATAGTCATAACCTTTGGTAAGGGTCCGGATCAGCATGCCGAGATTCCCGGTCCTGGCTTCATTTTCCAGTAACAACACATCATCCGGCTGCAGGCGGCCCAGCCCCAGGATTCCCATTGTTTTATCCCGGGTGGTTAAGACGATTTCGTTTGCTTTAGCGGTATTTTTAACAAGGTTCATCAACCCGAGGTTTGTTTGTGTCGACAGGTTACTGGCGATAGACATCCCCCCCTGGGGATCACCATCGATCAGCAAAACTTTAGAACCGAACCGGGTCATACAATAACCCAGGTTAAGCGCTGTTGTGGTTTTCCCAACACCACCTTTCTGGCTGGCAATTGCAATGATCTTTCCCATTGAATGCACTCCTTTTTATTTATTATCAAATCGTTTCTAATTTCAATTTATTTTTTTCCAACATAAGTAAAAGTAATTGTACAATTTCTTTAAGGTCGCCCTCCATGGCGATAATTAAGCGTATTAACGGAATTACCGCATTTTCCCGGAAATTTTCTCCACCTTTTAGTTCTTTAATTTCCCGGGTAATTTTAACGGCCGAACCGGGTTTAATGTTATTCATCATGGATTTAACCTCGTCGAGATAGGTCACCGAATTCATGATCGCCTTCATGGGTTGGACCGGTTGTTTGTCTATGCTGGGGGGGATTTTATCGAAGGTTACGGAAAACTCGCCCCATTCTACAAAAAGAATCCTCTTTAGCGCGTTATTGCCGGTAAAATTGCCCTGCCTGGCAAAAACAAGTAAACCACTCTCAAATACAAGCTCTCCGTCGAGGTCTTTTAACGTCACCACTGCTGTTTTTTTCCCCATCTCGATGGACTGAGCCAACTCGATCAAGCCCATATCCGAAAGGTCTCCTTCGAGGGTACGTTTACGCTTGGTCTCATCCTTCTCTTTTCTAGACCGGTGGAACCGTCGCAGGGCGACCCGTATCCTGGCCAGGAGTTCCGCCAATTCAAAGGGCCGGGTGATATAGTCCACCGCCCCCAGTTCCAGGCCTTTTACTTTAAGGTTGGGCCGGTCATAGGCCGAAAGAAAAAGAACCGGGATTTCTGAAGTTTCCGGGTTACTTTTTATCTCTGCCATTGTCTGGAAACCATCTTTTCCCGGCATATTGATATCAAGCAAGACCAGGTCCGGTACCAGGTCGCCAATCATTTTGATACCTTCGTCCCCATCTACGGCATGGTATACTTTATAGCCGAAATCGGAAAGGTATTCTTCAATTGCAGCAGCGGTAATCGCATCATCATCGATAATCAATATCTTGTATCCCGCCATGCTATTTCCTTATTGGACAACAAAAGAATCTGCCATTAAATCCAGGCCGCAGTCCAGGGTATCTACCCAGTCGATAAATTTTTCCACCAGGGCCCGGTTTGGAAAGACCGCGCCGTGCTGCGGTGCAATGATCTCAATATCAAGCTTTCGTGCTATTTTCACCCATATTTTCAAGGCTTTGGCAGAGGGGATGTAGCGTTTGTGAAAATCTTCCATATATTGGACATGATCTGCGAAATTTTCTACCCTATTATAATCCTGCCCCAGGGATGCGCCAAGATCACCGCTGTACAAGATTTTCGCCGTGGTATCATATACCTGGAAGTTCCCCGCCGAATGCAAGAAATGCGCGGGGATCAGTTTCAACTCTTTACCGTTAAGCTCCAGGTTCATTCCTTCATCGGGTATGGCTTCTATTCTTTTGATCACGTAGTCATCGATACCGAAATGGGGGATAAAGCGCATCCATAAGGAGGAAAGATACGCGGTGGCGTCGGTTATCATTAACCAGCCATTGGTGGCAGCCAGTATATCCGGGTCCTGGTGCGAAAGGAAAATATACTTCAGTTTAGCGGGGGTCATTTGCAGCGACATTTGAGACAAAAGATTGGTATACACCTTGTGGCCGCCGGGGTCCAGCAGCATTGCTTCATCGCCGTCGATGACAAGGTGCTGATTGGCCTGGACCATCTCACCCACCGTAAGGTCGTCGTACATTATATTCTTATGGTTTTCTTTTTCAAAAAGCGTTACCATTTGCTTACCTCATCTTATTTTTAATTTTAAATTATTTTTCGGGTTTAAGGTTTAAGCGTTAAACGTTAAGCCAACACCTTTTCCGCTTCTTCAGCAGCCCTGGAAAGATCAAGGAATATGAGCCCCAGCTTGGCATCTTTCCTGGCAAGGGCCAACAGTACCGCATGGGGCCCGGCATTCATGATAACCACGTAACCGTTGTCCCCCTTTACAAAAAGCTGCTGCAGGGTACCCCGCTTAAGCTCCAGGGCGGTTCGTGTCCCCATGGACATCATTGCAGCGCTCATTGCTGCTATGGGGCCTTCTTCATGCCCCTGGGGAAGTAAACTGGCAATCATTAATCCATCTTCGGAAACTACCGCGCAAGCTTCGATATCGCTGGAACTTGCCCGGAGATTTTCCAGGATGTTATTTAAGTCTTCTGACCTGGACATTACTAACCTCCTCGATTAGATTGGGGCGGCAAATAATCCAAATGCCACCGCCCATGATATGTTTAGTGTTTATAAAGTAGTATTATATAAAATTGAAAAAGATTTGTAAAGAAAAAAAAGTTGAATCCCCTTCCATCACCGGGAATCCTGTTTTAAACGGTTGACGGTGTGACCGGCAATTTGCCGGAAGATACCCTTTAACTGTGGCTTTAATGCTTCCCACTGCCCCAGGAGTTTTTTCCCGGTTTCCATATCTTTCCCGCCGGGAATATTACCCCCTGCGCCGTAACAAAAACCCTCCGCATCGCACCACCCGGAACGGGCCAGCTTAAAAAACCGGTATTCTAAGGACCCGGGCCCACTTTTTTCCAGGAAGTAATCGATGTTGGGGAAAACATAGTCGGCATCTCCAACGGTAACAAGGGTAATTAGCGGTGCCAACCACCTAAAATCATCGCTTTCCTTTGCTTCTTTCCCGGCGTCTCTAAAGGTCTTCTGCCATTGTTTTGTTAAGCGGAGAGTGTCTTTAAACAGCGTCTGCAACTCCTGTCCGGGCATATTGGTTTTGTAAGAACGGCCACGCAATTCCAATGCTTTCACCCCTCTCCATAGGTTTGCTTCGTTAAAGGCAGTCGCCGCTTTTGCTTGCATGTGCAGTTGTGACTTTGCACCACCCACCACTTGCTGTGAGTAATCCCGTTTTTGTGACCGCGGCAGTTGAGTTGTTTTATTTTTTACCCCTGTGGGCCTGGTCCGGGCCAATTTCATATCCCGCGCTTCATCCGTAACCGTTTCCTCCACGGCACGGATTCCGGCAGCTTTACTGATGGTTTTTACTTCCGCCTTCTCTTCCTCTTCCCTTTGGGAAACGTCACCGCCCTTTTTTTTTATTTTTCCCAGGGGACCATCGCGCCGGTATGCTTTCTTCTTCGGTGCGGAAGGCCGGGCTGCTTTTAGCCCCAGTTGCTTATCGGCTGAAGGGGCCGGGGGAAGA
>Ga0209976_10002338_pt1 | contig 10793 bp, 15 predicted proteins | sample SumtaG_FD_182806 | JGI IMG/M metagenome (GOLD analysis project Ga0209976, IMG submission 182806) | Deep subsurface microbial communities from Indian Ocean to uncover new lineages of life (NeLLi) - Sumatra_00157 metaG (SPAdes) (version 2) | ecosystem: Environmental > Aquatic > Marine > Oceanic >... | reverse complement strand
GGCTACATTCGGCACTTTTTCCATAACTGGTTTATCGTCGTGGACGGGCAATTGGTTGCGTCAGCCAGGACGATGAGGGAAGCCGTTTCAATGGGCAACGATGCCGCCAGAGGCGGGGGAGAAGTAAAGATTACCCCGAAGCAATTTGAGTTCCCCAACGAAGGACAGCAGGCCGCAACAATCGGGGACTTGGATTTTCATGCAGTGAAAAAAAACATGGCAGAACTTTTTTCGATGACTCCGAAAGAGGCCGGAGACTTACTTTCCCAATTCGCCAGACTAAGAGGACGTTCAAGGTTTGTCGGCAATTTTCTGGAAAGAAAAGGCGCGGAAGGCTGGGAGAAAAATCTGGCCTATGTCCACCGGCATTATTTCAACATGATTGCCCGGTTCTCTGCCCTAGACAAATTCAAAAGCAAATCCATTTCCAGGTTTGAGACTACATTCGGCAAATTCGATCAGGAGCATTCCGGTCTTGCCAGATTTACAAAAAACTATATCAACGACATAAACGGCAACCCCACAGGTATCGAGACTTTATTTAACACCACACTTGTAAATACGCCTGGATTCAACAGATTCCTTGGCAAGTTTTTAGGCGACCGGCCCGCCTTGCAGATGGCATCGATGACAACAAACGCAACGGCCATTGCAAAGCTTGGTCTGTTCAATGTGTCCTCTGCGATGGTGAACGCCTCACAGCTTATGATGGTTCACGCATTGCTGGGTCCGAAGTGGACCGCCATTGGCTTGAGGCGGGCGGCGAACCTGACCGGGCAGAAGGCCATAGAGGGAGTCGGCGCACAGCATCGGTCGAATGTCGATATAGGAATCCTAAAAAAGGCCGGGGTTGGGTTACAACAGGGATTAGAGGCCGGGGCGGGATACAGCAAGTTTAATCAGATGGGGCAAGTTTTCAGCAAGACGACCGCCATTTTCCGTGGGGCGGAGTGGGAACTTAGAGCCACCGCAACATTAGGAGCATTCTACAAAGGGTTATCAGAAGGAATGACCAGGGCGGAAGCTTTGGAGTTTGCCAAAGAAACAAACATCAAGGCGAACTTTGATTATAGCGTTGCGGACTCTCCATCTTTCATCCGGCAGTCCGGGCCGTTGGGTCAGGTATTGTTCCAGTTTAAAAAATTCCCGATCAAGGCAATGGAGTTTATGTCGGAACTCAAGGGAGCGGAGAACCCGCGTTTTTGGATACCTTTCGTTTTAGTCAGTGGATTTTTCGGTTTCCCTGGCATGGAAGGAATCAAGAACATGGTGCGCCGGATGTTCGGTTTTGACATAGAGCTTGAATCGAAAGATTTTCTCATAAGGTGGGCAGGTAAAGACCCAGAGAGAATTGCAATTGCCAGTACGATTATGTACGGCGCTTTCTCAAATGAATTACTCGGAGGCGTGGACCTGTCCCGTAGGATCGGCGCGGGGGATTTTATTCCTTCTCAGGGGCGCGACCTGTTAGGGCCGTCTTTTAGTTCGATGATTGTGGCGACACAGTTGGGAGCAGATGAGGAATGGGTAGACGCGATGCGGGCCTTGGGGACGACACCGGGAAACATAGCGGTGGCCTTGCGCAATGATGGCGAGATAACATCGCCGTGGGATCGTGGCAGGCTCCAAATAAAACTAGATACAAAAGGGCGAATATTAAAAGGTCTTGGTTTTGGCACAGTGGAGGCATCGAGGGAGCGCGACGTTTCCAGAATTTTGCGGAACAACCTGCGCGTCGCCAAAGAGAAAGAGCGGAAAGCAATCGATCAATTCATAAAAGTTTTCGAAGGGGACGACAAAGAGAAAATAGACAAGGCAATAAGAAAACTCGCCGAACTTGGAGTTTCCTCTGCTAGAATCGAAAACGAGTTGGAGCGAAAAGGATTGACCAAGGCACTCAGAACATTCCTGGGCTTACCGAAAAAACAACAGGCGGCGGATTTAGAACTGCTTGACTTTTTAGGAAAATAGGAGACATGCGCCGATGGCCTCAAAAATAGACGAGAACACGCAGTTTGTTGGATCAGACGGCAAACCACTTTTGAACGGGAAATTGTATATCGGTACGGTGGCACTCGATCCAATTGCCAACCCGATCACGATTTATTCCGACAGAGCTTTGACCGCGACCCTAGCGAACCCGCAGACATTGGATGCGGACGGAAGGCCAGCAAGCAAAATCTGGATCCCCGGCAAGTATTCAATCCAAGTGGATGACGAGGACGCGGTCCAACGGTTTCAGGACCTTGACGCGGGCGAACCGGCGGCGGGTGGCATCACTGGACTTTCAAACGTGCAGAGCGCCGACGTTATCACAGCAGAAGGTATTCCGGCAATCGATGCCTATGAGGACAAGGAGCTTTACGTTTTCCAGGTGGCATCGACAAACACAATATCCCCCACAATCAACATCGATGGGAAGGGGGCGAAGAACTGCCGCAGGAATTTTGACCAAACGATTGTAAAAGGCCAATGGGTTGCGAATCAGATGGTCGTCTTGTCGTACAACCTCAGTCAGGACATCATGGAGTGGGTGAACCATAACAACAAGGTTGCGTATGGAAATACAGAAATCACTATTGCCAGCGCGGCGACCGTGGATTTAGCCCTAGCAACAAGTAATACAGTAAGGATTACCGGGAATACCGGGCCGATTACATCGTTTGGAACTACGCCAGCAGGGACTAGATATTGGTGTCGGTTTACGTCCAGCCCACAAATTAACCACAACGCGACAAGCCTGATAATTCCGGGCGCGGCTAATATAACGATAGTCGCGGGTGATTGGATTTTAGTTGAAAGCAAAGGCTCCGGCAATGTCCAGATTCAGGTTTTCAGGCAGACCGGAAGGGCCTTAGTTGAACACTTGCCAAACAATATGCAAAGGTTTGACTCTAGCGGCACTTTCGTCCAACCCGAGGGGGTAACAGAGGTTTTGGTTACGGTTGTCGGCTCCGGTGGTGGTGGAGGCGGTTGTAAAAATGGTACTGCTTCTAGGGGTGGTGGAGGCGGTGGCGGAGAAATAGTCCTTGCTACTTATACTATTAGCGGGAACATCACTGTTACCATTAATCTCGGTGGTACGGGTGGTGGTCCTGGGGATGTGGATGGCAACCCTGGGGGAACGTCGGTCTTTGGAACATTAGTTGCTAATGGTGGGCTTGGTGGTGAGGGAGCAGATTTTGTTGAAAGCCCTCCTGGTGGGCTTGGTGGAACTGGTGGAGCGGATACTGGTGGCTCTGTAATCGGTAGACAGCCTGGGGGTGCCGGTCAAATTGGTTCGAGTAATATGGGCGGACCGGGTGGAGCATCAGGAGTTCCTAGCATTCCGGGTGCGTTGGGGCCGAATCAAGCAGATGGTAATGATGGCCCGGCTAATACGGGGACCGGGGGTAGTGGTGCCGAAGAAAGTCTAAGCTCAGCCAGTAGAACAGGCGGAGACGGGGCCAAAGGATATGTAATAGTTCGATGGTAAGGAGATTAAACCAATGGCTAGAGTAGAACGAACCATAGGAGAACAAAAACGTGTCGGTCAGCCGTCAAATCAAACCAGAATTGATCTTTTGGAAAGAACGGTTGCAAGGTTGGTAGCAATTGTGGTTGCGGCTGGCGACATTCAGGGGGACGATAGACTTTTGCAGGACGCAACTAACGTGAAAACGAAATTGGATCAACTTGATACCGATGAACCTGTGACTCGATAACCTCAGAAGGTGAATAAATGCCGAAAACTAAAAACGGGGATTCAAAAAAATTGTTCTGGTATATGGGCAGTTGTCTGGTTTCAAGCCTTTTGATCGTGGCGGGCTGGTCAATCGATCACCTTTATTCCAATCTCAAAGAAGGGCAGGCGGAAATAAAAACCTCTGTCAAAGACGGGCAGAAGGAAATAAAAGACTCTGTAAAAGAAAATTTCAGGGAGATTTCTGCTCTGTCTGCCAGAGTGGCAAAACTGGAACCATGAAAATATTGATTATTATGCTCATAGTTGCCCATTGTTTAATCGTCCGAGAGGGGGAAATCTGCCTCACTTACGACAAGGGCGACGAATTGTGCTGTATTGAGAAGGAAAAAAAAGAGAAAAAAAGTTAAAAAAAGGCTTGTAAATCCGCAAAATCCGCCTATACTTAGATTATGGACGGATTGAGGATTTTGAAATTTAAAGAGAACCCCCAAAGCGGCCCAGGCCGATGCGGGGGTTTTTTGTTTGCGGAAGTACAGCAATGAAAATCCCACTCAAACAGATAAAAAAATCCCACTTCTTCTTTAAGCGGTGCTACGACTGCGGCCTGCTTTTTGGCGTTGAAAAGTTTATGGAAAATGTTCTACTGCGGAAAAAAGAGAAGATTCACTGTCCAAACTGCATGGGGACCCTGGCGGAGAAAATAACATGACCGCACCGGAGCAATGCACGGCATTAATCAAATACAAACACCCGGCATGGGACGAGTGGGGCCACGCAGATTTTTTTGCCAATACATGGGAATTTGATTTGCCGGGGTCCGGGGTTCCGGTGGGAAGCTTGGATTATGTAACGAGTGAAATTCTCGGGGACCCGCACGAAGATTTTGATTACTCTGTCACCCATGAAGGCAGAAAAATTACAGCAACCTATAAACACACCAAAAGGAAATTTTACCAACTCCATGAAATTTTTGCTCGGGGGAATTTAAAATGATAACGCCGGAACAACTAGAATTCAAAAAAGGCAAGATCGGCGCTAGTCAGTGTGCGGCGGCGCTGGGAGTGTCGCCCTGGCAGTCCCAGGCGGGCCTGTACCATGAAATTCTCGGGAACGTGATACCAGAGCCTTTAGGAGAAAAAGGCATCATAGGGAACGAAATGGAGCCTGTAATCATCAAGGCGTATGAAAGGGAGACGGGGATTAAAGTCTATCCGGTTCCGGACACCCTGATTCATCCGAAACACCCGTGGATGATTGCGCACCTGGACGGAGCAATGCCGGAGTATCAAATGACATTGGAGATCAAAAACATCGGCTGGACAGTGGCGCATCACTGGGGCGAAAACGGGGACCCGAAGGGAACTCCAATGTATGTAACCGCGCAGTGCGTCCATCAGGCAATCCTGGCGGAGGTTGACCGCATTGACGTTGCCGCCTTCTTCGGCGGGAACGAACTGCGGGTTTACCCTCTGGACATCACTCCGGAGGCCAAGGCCAGCGTTATGAATGGCCTGACGCGCTTTTGGGACAAGGTCACAAACAAAGTTCAACCGGAAATGACGGACAAGGACATCGACCTTTTAAAGCAATTGTACTGGCAGGCTAATAAAGACGTACCGATGTACGTTGAGTCTACCGCCACGGCCTTAATGTTCGACGACTACCGGAGGCTAAAGAATAAAATCAAGCCGATGGTGGAAAAGGCGGACACCTACAAGGCCAAAATTCAAAACGTCATGGGAGACTGCACCGTGATTATGCGGGGCGAGGACATGGAGTTTACTTGGCGGAAGACCAAGGATACCAAGCAGACCGATTGGGAGAATGTGGCCAGGGACCTACTTGGTTGTTTCGCTATTAGTGACCATGACGGAATGAGCAGGGAGGCGCAGGACTACGAGAATGATGCCATTGCGGCACTGTTTAAGAAGATCACCGAGGACAATACCAAGACGAAACGAGGCCATCGACAATTTTTAGACAAGGCAAAATAAATTACATTTATCCTTGTATCTTGGGAAAATCCGTGTATTATAGAGATATGACGAAACGAAATAAAATCGAGGAGGACGACATGAAAAACCGATACTACTTAGTGACCGAAAACCCCAGCTTGAACTGCGGCGATGGGCCTATCGTCCAAAAGGTCGGAGGCACGATACAAGAACTCCGCTTTACTGCCAACTGGCTTTTGTTTGAGTCCAAAGCCCCTGACAGCGAGTACCACGGCCTCAATCTAAAATTAGTTGATTGGAAATTGCACCGCGTCGCCGATGTGGATTGTGCCTATCAACCTAAGTTTTTTTGGGGAATGTTTCAGAGATTTCCGGACGAAAAAGCCAAGGTCGTCGGAACCTACCAGGAGGCCATAACTGAATACAATTTTGAGTACGAGGTTTGAAAACAGAGGAGGACAGATCATGGCACAAAACGAAGTAGCAGATATCGCAGAAATCACCGAAATCAGGGAAATGACTGACAAGGAAAAAGAAAGCATGGGATGGGAGGACTGGCCCCACCGTGTTCAATGTTTGGTTTTAAAGAATGGCGGTTTAATAGTTCCGTCACAAGATGAAGAGTGCAACGGCCCCGGCGAGTTTTTAATTTTGGACCCGGACGGAAAATCTTATTACCTCACACCATCAAAATGAGGGGGAGTAAGCATGGATAAATATTGGGGAACAGTTTTTTTAATAATTGGTTTTATGTACCTGGGGGCTTTATTCACATATCTTTTTTTCAAGGGCAGACCTATGAAAACGATACGAGAGATTCAGGACGAGATTGATGTCCAGACAGTAAAAATAAATATCGGGAAAAACTTACTTGATGCCGCCTTGAATGAGGTTGCTTTCGGTCTTGCGATGGAAGCTATCCACGACGCGGCCTGCGAGATCGGCCAGCTTCACGAAGAACTGTACCCGCACAAGGACCGGCTGAGAATCCTCGCGGAACTAGACGAAGAAGACGAGTGCGACGATCCGCACCCTGGCTACCGCGTAGGGCAATAAATTAGTGGGTAGGCCCCCACTACCTCGGGCCTCGGCGCACAAACAGTCCCCTCGATGATGTACCGCGCCGGGGTTCGGGGATTATTCCAAAATTGGAGGATAACAAAATGCAATTAAATTATATCGGAATCAGAAATGTTTTAGGAATCAAGAGCCTTGAATGCAAGCCGGGAAAGATCACTTCCATTGACGGTCCAAACGGGTCAGGGAAAACCAGCTTTCTGAAAGCACTCAAGGCGGCAGTTGGCGGCGGACACGATGCAACACTTTTGCGCCAGGGCGAAGAGGAAGGCGAAATCGTTTTAGAGTTCGACAACGGAATGAAGTTGACCAAGAAAATCGGCAAGGAAAAAAGCGATATCACTTTGAAGGATGCCAGCGGAGTAAAAGTCAAAAAAGCCGCCTCACTTTTAAAAGGCATTGTGGACGGGGTAGGATTGAACCCGATTCAATTATTGACGGCCACCAAAAAGGACAGGGTCAGTATCCTTCTGGAAAGCGTCCCAATGGAATTGCCTGTGGACCGTCTTGAAAAGGAATGCGGCTATTCGGTGTTTGCGGATGACGACAGACACCCTATTGAAGTCATAGAAGCCGTCAGGAGCAATATTTTTGATCTCAGGGCAGACAAAAACCGCGACATCAAATCGAAGAAGGGAATGATTGAGCAGATGCAGGAAGCCATCCCGTTTGCCTCGACCTTTGAAAATTACAGCACCATAGCTGAAACTTTGGCAAACGAAAAAACGGTACTTCATTCAAAGGCTCAGAGCGATTCATTTTCAATTAAGGAAGAGTTTGCGAGTTTATCGACACAATGCGATGCTGACACTAGCAAAGAGGTTGAGGCGATCAAGGACGAAGCAACAAAGTCTATTACTCTCCTCCGCGAACGGCAGACGAAGGAACTTGAAAAACTCAGGATCAAGATGGATGATGAAGTACAGGCAGTCATGGATAAAGCACTTCCGGTACTAGAGGATTTGACCGCAAAAATCGCCCAGGCTAAAGAAAAAGCAGAGGTCCAGATAAAAGCCAAGGCGGCAACGGAATTCATCGAAGAGGGCGAAAAGGATTTAGACGTTTTGGAATTGGTTTCCAAGTCCTACACGACCAAGCTACAGGCCGTCGATGATATCAAGGCCGAATTGCTGGCAGGGTTCCCGATTGACGGATTGACGGTAGTGGACGGCGACACTTATTTAAACGATATCGACTTCGACAACGTCAATGAAGCTTTGCGAATACGGTTTGCTTTGCAGGTCGCCGGACTCAGGGAGTCGGAACTGCCTCTGGTTTGTGTTGACGGCCTGGAAGCCCTGGACGATGGCTCTTTTCACATATTCTGCGATGAAGCGGTAAAGACAGACATGCAGTTTTTTGTAACCCGCGTCACCAATGATGATCGTTTGAATATGACCACTTTTGGAAAGCCAGAATAAAATGATCAACACTTTTGAAAAGGTGAGTTGGCCTTGCCACGAATGCCACGAACAGGCATTCACCTTTATCCCGTCTAACCTGATAAGCGGAGTTTTAAAGACCGAATGCCCATCATGCGGGTACACCGGGTCAATAGAATATTCTTCACATACAGCCACCAACGGAAAGGTTTACGAGAGCATTCGTATGCTGGCGGGGCGGGCTTATACTTGGTGGAAAAACATAAGAACAAAAAAATAATTCAACGGAGGAAATCATGGCACAGGAATTAACAAAATCAGGAATGGAAACGGTCAAGGATTTGATTTATGGAAAGAAAGGCGAGTTCGCCAAGGCTTTGCAGAAGGGGGTTGACGTAGATGTTTTCCTGCGGGCATCCATGACAATGGTTCAACAAACCCCGAAACTAATTGAGTGTACGAGCGCCAGCTTATATCTTGCCTTGCTCCGCTCTGCACAACTCAGCCTGTCCCCTGACGGCACACTCGGGCAAGCCTACCTTGTGCCTTATGCAAAGCAGTGCGTTTTGATTATCGGCTACAAGGGATTGCGGGAACTGGCACTTAGAACCGACAAGTACGCCGACGTTGTGGCGCGGGTGGTTTTTTCCAAGGATAAGTTTTCACTGAAATTCGGATCGGAGGAGTACCTTCACCATGAACCGCATGAGGGGGACAGGGGGGAAATGCGGGGCGTGTATGCGATTGCCACAACAATGGGCGGTCAAAAAATCGTTGACTTTATGTGGGGCGCGGAGGTAATCAAAATCCGCAACAAGTACTCACAGGCCTACAAGACCGCTGAAAAAGGCTATAAGGGCAAACCTCCGGCAAAAGATTCTATGTGGCACACGGACCCGGAGAGAGCTTGGGAAAAGACGATACTGCGTCAATTGTGCGGCAACCGTTTGCAATTATCCGTTAAGGCGCAGGGCGTTATGGTGAAAGAGGACCGGATGAACGCCGGACTCGAAATACCCGAGGACGAAATGGAAGGAATTATCGATATAGACCCGAATGGTAAAGAGGAAAAACCGGAAGTCGCGGACGACAAAAAGGGAGTTGAGGGTCTACAAAATACCGTAGAGGCAAAGACGGGAGAGTTTCAGGTCACTGGGGACCCGCCGACTGCGGCCACGCCTGGGACCGGCGGGGCGGGAAAACAAAAAAATGACGCTAACAAGAAAGCCGACCTCAGAATAGCTATCGTTGAAAAAATAAAAGCAACCTTCCCAAAGCTTCCCTGGCAGAAGAAACTGGATGAAATTGCATCGCAGACGTTTGGGCAAAAACTACAAGATTTTAATGTCGAAAACGAGGGAGTTAAATCCCTGGAAACACTCTGGAAAGCGGTGGACGCTCTGTAATGGGAAAAGTAATCAAAGCGGATTTCAACCCACGGGCAAAAGACCAAGCGGAATACGATGAGCTTATCAAAGCCAGTGGCCATCAGTTCCATGAGATTCGTTTAAAATATGAAGTGATTGAGCAGGCTATTAAGGGAGATTTCACGCTTGAAAAAATGATGTTCGATGTTGAGGACCTTGAAAATGCCTGCTTCACCTGGAAGTGTACGCTTATAAAAATAGAACAGTTGGCCGACAGATTGGACAAACAATAGGACTTGCCTTTTGGCGACCTTGAAAGTATATTGACCCTGCCTGGGCGGGGCCGGAATGTAAATAAACAGGGGACAACGTGACACATAAAACTGAAAATATTAATTCCGTGATCCGTCCAGATTCCGGAAACCAGCCCTTTGTAGCAAGTCCTCCTCTGTACTTGTTGCAAGGGGCTTTTTTTGTTCGGAGTGAGGCATGAAAGAACATCCTATTTTATTCAACGCTGAAATGGTCCGGGCAATTCTGGACGGGCGCAAGACACAGACGCGGCGGGCTTTGAGGCCACAGCCACCCAAAGGAATTACTTACCACGACTCGAATAATGGGAAATTTCAATATCACTATGGCCCGGATGTTTATGCCGTGAAAACAATCCATTGCCCCTACGGTGTCCCCAGCGACCGGCTTTTCGTCAAAGAGAATCATTACCTTTATGGCTACTGGGAAAGAAAACCTCTTGCGAAAAAAGAGAAATATAGGTTCAAACCCATACAGCCAATAATGCCCAGGTATTTTGAAAACCCACCAGACACTATTTTACCTAAATATTCACTTGATAGAGGGTGGAATAAACGATCTTCCCTGTTTTTGGCAAAGAATCATACTAGGGTGTGGCTTGAAGTAACCAACGTCAGGGTGGAGCGGTTGGGAGACATTACCGAAGCAGATATTTTGGCGGAAGGTATTTTCAAATGGCCTTTAGGTTATGGGCGATACACAAACTATGAAAAAAAAGAAACAGTTTCATTTCCTCGCGCCGGACTTGCTTATGCTGATTTGTGGGATTCTACAAACGGCCCCGGCTCGGTCTATAAAAACCCGTGGGTTTGGGTAATTGAATTTAAGAAAGTAACGGCATGACTGACAAGCGGCCTTCATTCCAATGGTATCCAAAGGACTACATGAGCGATATCAATACTATATCGATGACCCCGGAGCAGGAGGGCCACTATATCCGCCTGTTAAATCTTTGCTGGATGGAAAATGGGTTGCCGGTTAAGTGGCAGGAAATACGGGCGCTATTGAAGGGTAC
>Ga0209976_10002337_pt1 | contig 10795 bp, 17 predicted proteins | sample SumtaG_FD_182806 | JGI IMG/M metagenome (GOLD analysis project Ga0209976, IMG submission 182806) | Deep subsurface microbial communities from Indian Ocean to uncover new lineages of life (NeLLi) - Sumatra_00157 metaG (SPAdes) (version 2) | ecosystem: Environmental > Aquatic > Marine > Oceanic >... | reverse complement strand
TCCTTAGTACCTAAGTGTGAAGTAGAAATAAAGTAAGAAGAGCGCAGGTGACAGTAACCAATAATCAGTTATATTGGTTTCTGTCACCTTTACTCTTCTTACCTTCACATTACGCCCGCCCTTGATCCCAGATGGGCCGGGTATCTCTCCGGCCCTCCCTTTTCCCTGGAGCATAAAAAAATCCGGATCCGGACTTATAGCACGCTCGGGATCCCGAGCAAGCAATTTTTTATTGTAGTGTTTCCGGTAGGTTGGAAAAACGGCGGGGTGCCGGCACTCAGAGCTCCGAACGGTCTCCTGGAACCGTTGTAAACTCGAAGCCAAGCGTGTTCTTGGCGTAGGCCAACACTTCCTTGAGGGTCGGGCGTGTCTCATTGTCCTGGTGGGCCTGGGTCCACAGGGCAAACTGCGTGATCTGAGGCTCGGTGACTTCAAGAGGGAAAGAATAGCTGCTTGAGAGAAGGGTTTCCGCGATGTCAAGAGCTGCATGATACTCGATTTCGAGAAATTCCGGTCCCTCCAGGAGCGCCATGCAATTCAAGCCAAATTCGGCAGCTGACGATTCCATAATGACCCGGAGATTGTCGACCTCGCACGTCTCGGTCATATATTCGTAGTTCTCCGCCGCGATCGGGGCAAGGGACGTCTGTATTTCCTCGTATGTGGCCCACCGTTTGCCGTTAGACGGCCACGCAATGCCCGCGTCTGGGTCAACCCCCTCCTCAAGCAACATCTCCTCAATGAGGGGATTTGGCTCATTATACGCCTCTATCTGCAAGTGCTCGAGCCCCACAACATTTTCTAGGGGGTTCCAGTGCTCCAGGATCTGGGCGACGCCGGTCGCGGCGATCTCGGTACCGGCATAGACCGCCGCCTCTTCTTGCCAATTTGTCCCGTGGAAACGGCCATATGTGGTTTGGCTCAGTTTCATCGCCCGCATAATCATATCGTCTTGCTTGGTCGCGGCCGCTTCGCGCCGAACCTCACCGCGACCCTTTTTCCACGCAATATATTCAGACTTGGTCATTTTACCGCTAGGGCGCTTCCATCGAGCGTAGGTGTGTTTCGCGTCTTCAGCTCGCCGATAGATTTCAATATCGGACGGTGCGTTCTTGAAAGAGACGTCCTGGCCAGAGATCCAGCGGACGCCGCCACTGATCAGGTCATAGGCAAGGCCGAAAATCGGGCCGATCGACAACCCGACGCCCCAGATGTCTTTTGTGACCTGGAGGGCCTGGATCCCCTCGGAGAAGCTCGGAAGAAAACCGCCGCTTTTGGCATAACCTTTAAAGCCGCGCTTTAGCTTCTCAGATTCCATGGCCATCCACGCCTTTGTTCCGCGCTCCGGAAGTCGACCCTTGGCCCTGAGCATTTTGTTTCTACGCTGCATCTCCTTTTTCATCTTGCGCTTACAGTGCATGGGGTTGAGTGCGCACATGGTGGGCGCGGCGATGGTGGACATGATTGACGCGATCGCCCACAACAAACCGACGGGCCAACCTAGCCAGGCTCCGATTGCCCGGGGCAGGAACATCAGCGCGATTCGCCCAACGGCCGCTAACGAAATGACAACGTCCTGGACGTTGTCCCAGGCGGTGAGAATCGACGTGTAGGACTGCAACCAATTCGGGATGGGGCTGGAAAGCATCTTGTGGTATTTGTCCCGGGCGCGTTCTTTTTGCTTGTAAAGCTGCTCGAGCCGGGCGGGCGGGATCTCGTCGCGGCGCTTGTCATACCACAGGATCTTTTCTTCCTCGGTCATTGGCTTATTCTGGCCAAGGTGGATGATATCACCCAGCTGGGGAAAGCTGATTGAATACCCGTTTTCCTCGACATATTCAGCCTTGCGTTTCAGGTGCTCTTCATCGCTGAAAGTCGGCATTTGAAAAGGGGCGCTAAAATCGGCCATATGGGTGCATACCTCACTATGCGGGGGATAGAGATCTCTTGAATACGGGGAACTCAGGGAGTCGTTTCTCAGACAACATACACCAAAACGCCAAACTTGGCCACAGCGGCCCCGAGATCGGTGTCAAGCGTCTCGACAATCAAAACGGCGCGATCGATCTTCTCGATGATGGGGTCTTCCTGCCAGAGAGCCTGATACGCGACGATCTGCCCCATGGCCCGGAGCCCTGGGTTAGCAGACACCTCGATTATCCAGACTTCATCTTCAGTTTCGGCGATGGCGTCCGGACGTTTTGAATTGATGTAACGCCAGGACTTTTTGAGGGGGTCAAGCTGCTCATCCTCGGTAAGGAAAGGACCGCCCAAAAGACAATCATAATAGAGGGCGGTGAATAGGTGTCCCCAGGTTTCAAGGAACCGATACCAAACAGGCACATCCGGGGGAAGCATATGCGGAGGGTGCCCGCGCCAATCTAGGGCGTAGGGTCTTTTGAGTGTTGTTGGGATTGTGGGACCGCCTTTGTTAACCATTCGATATTAGTTTCGATGCGGGCAAGACGTCCGGAGATCTTCCCGAAGTAGATGACCAACAGACAGAGAGTGGGGAAAAGACCGCCCAACATGCCCTGGAGGATTCCATTAACCATCTTGAAGATGTCCCAAATAACCCTTTTTGTGCAGGGATATAGCGGCTTGAATAGGATCGGTCTTTGCCACTTGTGGATCGGCCGGCGCGGTCATAAGCTCAGACAGCAAGGGCGGGCAGCAACCGCGCTGAAGCATTTCGAGGGTGCGCACGTCCTTGTAGCCACTGATTTTCTCTGAGTACTCGGCGGTAACGGTCTGATAGAAAGGCGGTCGCGCCAAGTCCCCCCAACAATTAAAGAGCCAGGTGCCCTGGCGAATGCCGCCATCTCCCTTTGTGGCAACGGCATAGCTCAGACTATAGGCAACGATTAACTGGTCGGTGTCGCTGGCCTGTGTGAGTGGTGTTAGCATAGTCCCATCATCATTAATTGCCTTCCGCGCCCTGCGGGCGGCGTTGCGATTCCCATTGTTGATAGAAAACCATCGGACGTGTTGCCAACATAACAAACGGCATAAACGTCACCGGTGACATGCACAAGATTGGGCCGGACAGTGTGCCAGATATCGAACTCTAACGAATCGATGGGCGCGGGGCCGATCGCGCCGCCGACGGCCGTCTGGACGGTGACGATAAAGCCGTCTGTATCCACGCCCGAATAGGCTATGGCCACAATGCCGTCGCCGAGATGGAGCATAGTACACTCAAGACCCCTGGCGGCGTCGAAAACTAACGTGTCAATGGGCGCTGCACCTATGTTTCCCGCCGCATCGATGGTGACGGTGATTAGTGTGCCATCACTGCCAGTGGAAGTATAGGCAATGCAAAAGATATCACCCAGGGCGTGAACGATCGATGGAAAGGATCCCTGCAAGGTGTCGAACTCGAGCGAGTCGGTCACACCGGAGTCAACCGCGCCGGCGTCGCTGATCCCGAGCGTCATTACGTTGCCGTCAAATGCGTTGTCCCGGGAAACGATCGCGTAGATGCCGGAGGAAACGAGGGCAACCTCCGGATTGTTGACATTGGCAGCCCAACCGGTTTCTTTATCGATGAATGGGTCGGTGATATTACCAGCGGCATCGATGCCGATGGTGGTCATGATGCCCTCATTGCTCGCGCCGCGACATACGACGGCGAGGATGCCATCGGCGATCTTGAAGAGAAAGTTCTCATAGGAAACGGTGGCATTAAAGACGTAACTGTCAATGACGGTCGCGCCGATGGCGCCGGCTTGGGTAATCTCTACGGTTACGATGGTGCCGGCATGGCCCGCGCCTCGGTAGGCAATGGCGAAGATATCGCCCAACAGCCAACAGATAGAAACATCGTTGGCGTCTGCCGTGTCGAACTCTAGCGTATCAACTACCGTATTGGTGATGTTGCCGGCTGCGTCGATTTCAACCGTGATGAGGATGCCATCGCCATCCGCATCGGTATAGACGATGGCATAAATAGTGTTGGCGACCTGGACCATGTCGGGCGCGGCGGTGTCGGTTAGGTCATACTCCAACTCGTCAAGGACGGTGCCGATGTCGCCATAGGCCATGATCTGCGCTCCCTGCGGTTATTCGGTGTAGTAGGTGACAACACCACTGACCTGAACGGCAAGGGATGATGCGATGCCAAAGGCTTCGCCGGCGACGGTTTCGAGTGGGTGGGTGCCGTTCGATAGAACCATGCCGCGCGGCTCGTCGGTACCGCCAAAGTCCATTGGCCCGGAGATAGAATCCGAAGCGCTCTTGAAAGTGATATTTGTCTCGCCGGCAACGGTCAAGAGAAGGTTTACAATCTTGATCTTTTTGCCGGTAACGGCGGCGACGATTACAGAAGTGGTCGCTCCCGCAAAGTCTATCGCTGCCTGGAGGGTCGTACCATCATCGAGGCCGGGGTCAACCTTGAGTTTTCCGTCGGCCGTCGCCTCGATCGTGACAAACCCGTCGCCAAACTTGCCGATAATCTGGGAAATGGTGCGGGATATGAGATTGCTGATATACAGCTTGGCGTTTTGCTCTAGCTGCTGATTGATATTGGTCAGCTCGGTTATGTTGGTGATTTCGACCGAGCGTTTGACCTCATCAACCCATCCCCGGCGATGCGTGAACGTCTCCGGGGTAGGCCGTCGACTCGTTTCAGTCGATGGATTATACTTTTTGCCGGGTATCATGGCTCGACCTCGCTAGGTGGTCGCGATCTCGTACCGATACGCGCCGACAAAGGTTTGTGTGCCGCCAACCGCCTTGACGGCGAGTTTCAGGACCGCGCCGACAGGAATGTCAAAACCGATTTCGATTTCATTGATCCGGTTCTTTGAAAAAGGCTCGGTTTGCCCACTGGCATATATATTGTCGATCAGGAACACGGGCAGCTCGGCAATGAGCTCTTGCTCATACCAGACCTGGAGCATCGAGCCGATAAGCCCGAGCACGGTACCGACGACAAGAATTGATAGAAGGCGCTTCGGGTTCTCGGCGGTGGACCGCAAGCCGTCGTCATAGTCAGTGTTGCCGCTGGCCGCGCTTACGTCTAGTGCTTGATAGTAAATCATGTTATTCGGCCCTCCGGACTTTCGTAATCAGTGCGATTTCATGTTCGATGATGGTGAGCGCCTTTCCACCGGTGCCGATCTCAAGAACCACATAGACGCCCAACTCGTCGCCGGACCGGAAGGTCAACGGCTCGGGAAGCAGAAAGGGCTCCTTGGCGTCTTCATCGGTGTAGTTCCCAATGACCGACCAACCCTCGGCGATGACATCAACGTCGGCCTTGGCCGTGTCGCTCCTGGAGTAAAAGAGAAGGCCATTTCGATCTTCATCGAAAAGGACTTCCCTGTCGCGTATCATCTTGAGATATTTCGTCCAGCTGTAATCGGTGCCATCGTTCTCCCCAGGGGCAAATGTGGATCCGAGGATCCCGAGGATATCAATCTCGTAGTTAGCCGGCACGACCCGGCCGAAAGGAAAGTCCGGAAATTCGGCGGGGTTCTTGGATGTATTCAAGAGATTGGCGGCGGTGGCCTGGATGGATCCGCCCGCGTTGCCGTAATTGATGAAGAGATATTCCTGAGATGCGGAGCCGTTCGGCATTTGAGCCGTCATATCTTCGGCGTCGTAAATCTCATATTCAATCATCTGAATACAGTTGGCCTGGTTGACACCGGAGAGGGCAAAGGTTTGACCCTCGCCGACCGGGTAGCCGACAAAGATGTCCTTTTTGAGCAGAAACTCCAAAAGGGTCTTGTGCGTTTGGTCGCCGGACCGGCTCATGTCAAGAAGGCGATCACCATCACCATCGACGGTTGTCGAATCGGCCAGGTAAAGACCGGAAGCGACGCCGCCGGCACCGGTGATCTGTTGATGGTTGGTCGCGGTGATGGCTGCGCCCGCTGCGAGCTCGACATTGTGGCTATGTTGAGCGCGGCCGCGATGCATATTCAGATGTGAACCGAGCGCGCCGCCGCAACGGAAGTAACCGACAGTGGTTCTATCGACCTGGACGGTAACGTAACTGGACGCGGGGTCGATTATCCAGATATTCTTAACCCGGAAGCTCTCGCCCGGGCTGGCTTCGAGCGTCAAGGCCGTATCACCCAAAACGGTCTTGAACATCTGATTTTGTCTGAGACCCATGACGTATTTCTCCTTTGCTGCTGCAACGGATATCGATAGACACCGAAGCAAGTGAAAGTATCGCGTCCGGATGGTGCCGGGGATCCCGGCGCGGGCTTGCAATGCCCCCTGGCCATAGTGGCCAGAGGGCGCGCGATTTTGCGCGCGGGGTAAACGCTACTTGCGATTACCCGAGTTTTTCGGCGACGAGCGCGTCAACGACCGCCTTGACCCTGTTCAAGTTCCGGGGATCCCGGCGCGGGAAACGAGGACCAAGGTCCGCGTTCTCGATCGCCTGGTGATACGGCGCGAAGCCCTTCTCATAGTCGCTGGTCCCCAACATGACGCCCTCGGCGAATCGGCCCGGCCCCTTTTCGAGTGCGGCGCTTTTCCACTTGCCGGTTCCGGCGGTGCGAACACCCTTAGCGAACAGGTCTTTGACTGCCGCCTGGTCCACACCCATTTTCCAGTTCTGCTTGGCCGCTTCCGTCTCGTCTGCCCAGTCCCGCTTGGGATTCTGGACACCGAGTTTATAATCCTCGGTGCGCATTGGCGTAACGCGCGCCCATTTGTCGCGGACTGCCGATAGTGATTTGATTTCCGCCATGTGAAGGTCCTCCGTGAATGTAGGTTATTGCGAACGATCTGACACCCGGTTTCCTACCCCTTGGCACGTTTCTTGCGCCGTGTCAACAAAGAAAACGCCCGACCACCACAGGTTGTGGTGGTCGGGCGCTGAGGGATCCGGGAAGGACACATCATATGGGATTTGAGCTAATCCGGGCAATACTCGATATTGATATGATCCTCCTGGAGGGCGACGACAAAGTCGGGGCCCATGAAGTCTTGGATCCCGACGACCGTGTCCGGGGTGGCTTCGCCCTGGAGGATCTCGATTCTAAAAGAATCAGGATCCTCGAGGGACCAGGCGCGACAACCAGGCGTGGCGCGTTTGATATGAATATCCTGGTCATTAAATGCGCGAAGGACCCGAGCAAGGACGGCGATTGTGTCGCGTGTGGCTGCCGGTAGCTGACTGAAGGCGATAAGGTCCTGGAGTGCCATATTATTGGCCCTCCCATATTTTGATTTGTTTATTCGCCGCCTCTTCGGGAGTCATGTTGGCGTGTCGCCAGTCCTTAACGGTGTTATAGTTCACCACGCTTGTAGGGTCGTTGAGCATGGTCGATGCCGCAAGCAGCGCGTTAAAGCGTTTCAGCCAATCACTGATGGGTTTCGTGGCCTTGTGGTTGATCTGCATCCGGACATCTACCCCAAGATATGTAAATTCAACCTTACCGGTCCGACCCTGGGCGGCGTCTGTATAGGATTCGATTAACAGTTGGAGGGCAAAGACATTTAATCCAGCATCGAGGATGATTTGCCCGTGGATGCCCATGCTGTGATTCTCTTTGGTGAAATCATTTTGAGCCATTTGATGGCCTCCTTTTGGTTTTCTGCGTTCAGTTATTCCTTGATTCTCACATATGGCCAGTTTTCGGGACAGCTTCCGTCGCAATCCCAGGCAAACTTTCTAATCTCTTGCGGTCCTGTGGGTTCTCAGGCCTCCAGGAACCATCGTCATAATCTGCCCGGGATGGAAAGCGCGCATCCCCTTTATTCAAATATGAGAGCATGGCTTTATGGACCTCTTTAGCTCCAGCCACGCCCATTTTCACAAGCCACACAACACCCTTGAGACTAAAGACGATCATAGATGGGATCTGACTGACAAGACCGTTGCCGTCGTTGATATTCCGGGGGTTTCGCTTAATCAGTCCCGCGTCAAGGAAGTCGCGGAGCACCTGAAACAGCCAGCGCCGTTTGATGTGCACGTTATGATGAAAGGAAAGCAGCTCTAGGATGGTATCTACAGCGGCCGTGGTGTAGTGATTTTTCCCTTGACCGGTGCAGAAAAATAATGTAATCATTGTTGCGGGTTTGGTGAAATGCATAAACCCTCTGCGTTCTTTGAAAGACCCCTGTGGCCAGCGGGGGTCTTTCTGTTTCTGCAGGTGCCGGCGTCGCCGGCCCTGGGATCCGGAAGGGAATCCCTTCCAGGATCCCTGCCCCTGGCCGGAAATATCATCGGGGGGCAAGGATGCATTTATCACCCTTGCCACTTCCGGCCGCAAATGTCAAAGAAGAAAGCCCGGCCACCTGGCCAGGGAATCCCTAATAAGCGCTCGCATCGGTGACCACCCAAGAGGACGGCCCGGAGCTAACTAGCTTAAAATAATCCTTTTCGGTGCAGATCTCACACAAAGTCAAGATCACCTTTGAAAAGGCGTTTGCATACGTCACGGTGTTACTGGCAGGCTCGCGGCAAGCATGGCAAAGCGCGGGCAATTCGCTTTCGGCGCGCGGCCGCAGCGCCTCGACCTCGACTCTCTTCATATTACCACCCCCCTCGAACCAATAGACGCGCGAGCAAAATACGGTTGTCTCTGTCCTTCGGGCGGTACGCCTCGACCTGTCGGCGGCGGTATTCGACGTGCGCCCGGGATGCCTCCAGGACAATAGCGAGATCCTTATGTTCAATGCGGGCGGGTCTTCGGAAGAACCGGACCGGCTTCTTTGCTGTGTTAGGGTTTCCCATAGATCACCTCCAACATCAATAAGATGAAGAGCGAGAAGAGCAAGGCCCACAAAAACGGATCGCGGATCCGGTCGCGTAAAGGGCGTTTAGGTTTACACATGTTTTTCTCTCCTGTGCCCGTTTGCCCGGGCAGAATTACCCGGTATAGATATCTATTGCAAATGCTATGCCAAACGCTATATAAAACGCAACTTTATTTAAGCAATAATAACAACACGTTATAGAGGGATAGACCAGGCTCTTTCTGTGGTGTTTATGAAAGAGAACGCCAATGTGACATATTTTGTCATTAATGTGACAAATCGCGTCACGCTGGCACGGTTCCTGCTATCCTTCCGTACAGACCACGGCGTAAGCCGCCTTTCGGACCCTGGGTCTTTGCGGCCGGTAATTTCTCCGGAAATCTCGGTTTCTGTTGTTCCGAAAATCGAGATCTAGCAAAATCAGCCATCCGTTCGGCTGGTTTTTCCTTAGAATCCCTCCTATATCTTAACAGTAGTTATATAGTGTGCACGTTCTATGCACTCCGGTGATATGCTTGGCAAAACGACGACCGCGCAAGCGTGGTCCGTCGCGATCGCTCGAAAATTATTGACACGAAGTTTGTAAGTGTGTAAATTACAAAGATGCGAAAAACCTTAGCCAGGATTGACCCGAATCGTCAATCATTTCAGATACTAATCCCTAAAAGGGTTGTCCTCTACAAGATGTGGTCGGACGTCGAATATGTGATGATAGAGGATGCAGGGCCAGATAAACTGCTGATACGGAGATTCATTGATGGTGAAAGCCTCGAAACAGACGATAAAGCCCACACTTCTTGAGCTGATTGACGAGCCCAAGGGTATCTTGCGCATGGACATCAATGCGGAAGAAATCGACGAGCTCGCGGAATCGATCTCGGAAGTGGGATTACTTCAACCGATACTGGTGGCCACAAACGGTGAGCGCTTCGAAGTTGTGTTCGGCCATAGGCGGTACCTTGCATGTAAGCAGCTTGGATTGTCGGAGATAAAGACAATCATCCAAGTAATGGACCGCAAGGAAATAGGGATCGCCCGGGCTACGGAGAATATCGCGCGGGCAGACCTAACGCCGATGGAAGAAGCGGCAACGTATCAAAGCCTGATAGAGGAATACGGCTTCACCCTGGAGCAAGTGGCAAAGAAGATGGGCAAAACCCCCGGCACGATCAAGCGCCGGATGGATCTGATGAGGATGCCGCCATTGCTGCAAAAGGCGGTTCACAAGAGACAAATCAGCATGACGGTGGCTGAAGAGCTGTGGCCGATAGCCAATGAAACATCGCTTGACTACTACCTGAGTTTCGCTATCGAAAACGGTTGCACAAGGGAAGTTGCGCGGCAGTGGGCGAAGGACTGGAAGGACGGGCAACGTCGGACGCAAACTGTTGACGGCGGGGGGGAGTCCCTAGACCCGAGTCCCTACGAGCCGCGACCATCATACACCGCGTGTGACATCTGCACGGAACCGGTGGAGCTAAACGAGGCGAAGTTTTTCAGGACGTGTCCAGGTTGCTTTAGTGCGATTAAACGAGGAATGGAGGTGAGCGAATGAACGATGCAATGATCAGAATCGAGATTGAACGGATTGTGAATTTGGTGGCCGGATTTGGTTGGAAGAAAACCGAAGAGTCAACGTCTGAAGGGAAAGTGAAGCTGACCCTTGAAAAGGACGTTCCAATAACGACTGTGCCGGCGCCGTAGACGCCGGCCGAAGTCCATGAGTGGACGTGGGCAAACAGGTTCACCCGCGAAGTGGGATCCCTTTCCCACTCGTGCGAGTGGTTCTGTTTGTAAATGGCCAGAGAAAAAATTCCCAGAGTGCGCGCGGCCGTCAATATCAGGTGCGCACCCTGGGATTTTTCTTTGTACCGTTAAAAGCGGCTCCAGCCAAGATGGTCCGGGTCCTATCCCTATAACCCCCCTGGGGGGGGCGAAGGGGGGCGATAAGGCGTGATGTGCCCTGGCTTTCACACTTTCCCTTGGGACTAAGGAGGACCGGTTCCCGTGCCGTGAGCTTGCGAGGGGTGGGCGGGGAGCAACGCGAGCCGTACATAGGGGACCGGTCCTC
>Ga0209976_10002336_pt1 | contig 10804 bp, 14 predicted proteins | sample SumtaG_FD_182806 | JGI IMG/M metagenome (GOLD analysis project Ga0209976, IMG submission 182806) | Deep subsurface microbial communities from Indian Ocean to uncover new lineages of life (NeLLi) - Sumatra_00157 metaG (SPAdes) (version 2) | ecosystem: Environmental > Aquatic > Marine > Oceanic >... | reverse complement strand
AGGGCAATTATTTAATAAATTAAGACAAAAATCATTAAATTTTTTATAATTTTTTTAGCATCCTGTTTTTCATATGTATTTATCTTATATTGTAGACATAATAATATTTGAGATTAAAAATAATAAGAACTAGGCACTGTAGATATGGAAACTTTAAAAGATAACGGTTTAAAAATATATATTGCGATATTTGAGGGAAAAAAAAGCGTTAAAATAGATGATGTCGAATACCCTATAAAAAAATTTTCGAGTGGTATAAAATATCTTGATCTTTTTGGTTATCGGTATATTGAGCAAAATCGCAGAAAAAAATCAGAATGGGGTAAAAAAGCTCGGGAAGGCCATAAGATAATGTGGATAATTAAAGGGAGACGATATGTAGCACGAATTATGGACGGAGAATTTACAGATTTAACAAAGAAAAAAGAATAATCAACTAATTACATAAAGAAATTATAAAAAAAATTTATTCATAAGATTTGAGTATTTAACTCAAAATAACCATTTCATGAAGAGTCGTTCCTTTTTCTTGATATGACTTTCCCTCATGAGTGACATTAATTTTAAAGTTAGAGTTAAATCTAAAATACCCAGGATTAAGTCTCAACACATACTTAACAATAAAACGGATTGCTGAATTTATTCCGAAGAGTTCTAAGATATTTCCAGAATCGATAATGTTTTGAACAGCAAGGGTAGTTTCAAGTTGATTAGGAATTTTAAAAGCTAAATTTTTTGGGTAATCATTCGCTGCTTTATTATCATATTCAAAATTTTCTTGTACGAGCTCATATTCACCCGTACTGAGAATAATTTCCTCATTCTTCGCTAGCATAAGTACTTGTATTGGATAGTTATCCATTTTTTTATTACACTTAATATACGCATAACAAAGTGTAAAGTTTTCTGAATATAACCGACCCCAGTACCAGTATTCCAAGTACTTTACCATAGGTACCGAGCCCCAATTATGGTCATGGTATCCTATTCCTTTTACTGGGATATTTTCTTCACCAATTCGAATCTTACCTTCTACTAATGCCCTTGGAAAAGGTACACACCAACCAAAATCACCTTTATCACCGAATTGTGTACTTCCATTTCCAGGCATCCAACCATGAACTTGAGCAGTGAACTTCAAATGGAGCCCTAAATTATTTTCATCCAGAAATACTTCATAAATCGGTAAATCTTTATTGGTGTAATCAACCTTTAAGTAGTTGTGTCCTATTTGAACGTCTGGTATTTCACGAGAAACTGTCATATCAGAGCGTTTATAATTAACATATTCTTGTAACCTTTCTCCATTAGGCTTATAAATCATGATTTCCACTGATGTTTTACCAGTTCGCTCATGAGCAGCTCTAAAAAACCCAACTGCAGTATAACCTCCTTCAAGACGGGAATCAAAATACCACCATTCAAAATAACCTTTCTTGTTTACGTCTATATGCAATGCATCATATTCTGGTTTGAAAGGTGTTATTACCCCATCCTTTCGACCAGGTCCTGTCCAACCTTCCTTTATTTTATCTGACATAATAATACACAAAGTTTAATTTTTAACAACTATAAAAATTAAAAGCCATTTATCGATAAAAATCTTAATATTCTCAATAATTTATAAGAATAAATATTAAACTACTAAAATCAGAGGTTTATTATGAAGATTGTAAGAAGATATTCTCAAAAAATTGATGATCAATTTACACTCAGAGTCGCTACAGGTGGTATAGACAATATGGAAGTGCTCTCTCGTATTTTAGAATTAAATATTACAGTTCATGGAGAACATACCAAAGAATATATTGAGGGCTTATTCTTGGAACATCCGAGAAGAGAGGAGGTATTATGGTTATATATAGAAGCAAATGATACAGGTATAATTGTCTCTGGCCTAACATTGTGTCCTCTTGAATGGACTATAGAAGATTTGACTATACATATATGTGAAATGGGATTTGTTGGCACATTAGAGCCATACCGTGGAAGGGGATTTATTGAAAAACTGAATGAAATATTTGAAAAAGCCATGGCTGAAAGAAAATATGTATTTTCTGTGATCCGCGGCATACCTTATTATTACAGACGTTTTGGTTATGAATATGTATTTCCATTAGATGATCGAATCACTTTATCAAGTAAAAAAATTCCAGATAAAGAATATGGGAATCTAAAAATTAGAAGGGCTAATCATCCAGATTTAAAACTAATCCAAACTTTATATGATAACTTTCATAAGCAGTTCTATATTGTAAATAAATTTGATAAAGAAAGTTTTGTTTATAGGTTTTTTAAAGAGGAGTTTAACGATAACAGGTTATCAACATATATCATAGAAGATACAGGTCAAGCTGTTGCTTATTTCTCAATAAGTATGTCATATGATAATATGGCATATACGATTAATGTCCCTCGACTAACTTATCAACAAATGATTAAAATTCTTCAATTTGTAAAGAATATTCATGAGAATAAGAATTCAGATATACAATTCTTCAATTTGTAAAGAATATTCAGGAGAATAAGAATTCAGATATACAATTTCATGTAAGACAAGATTCTGAATTTGGGAAATTTATTTTTAATTTGGGAGGAATCCCACTTTACAGATATGGATGGCAACTAAAGATTCCTAACCTAAACTTATTCTTTAAATCAATAAAATCCATTATTGAACAGAGGATTAAGAATTCAATATATAAGGATTTTTCAAGAAATATTATAATTAGCAATTACCAAGATAACATTGAATTAAATTTTATAAACGGAATAATCACTGAAATAACGCTTATTAAAGGTTATCCTGATCCAGAAAAATGCGATCTTAGAATTCCGGGTTCTTTATTGTTTAAATTGCTTCTCAGCGATAAATCAATGGAAGAAATTAATTATATTATTGATGATGCGATCGTGAAGCCATCGTCGAAATTATTGATTGATGTAATGTTTCCAAAAAAGAGTTCATATCCTGATACATATTATTAAAATGTCTTATTATTATTCCTAAATTCATATAATTTGGTTTTGGTATTTTAAAAAATATTTAACTATTCCTTATAATAGTTAAATATTGAGTAGAATTTAGGTTAAATGAGAACATATTTTTGGTGAAAGGAATTACTTTTATAAGCGGTACCGAATTTGCAAGGAAAAGTGATATACCTCGAACTTCCTTATTATTTAGGGCAAATCTTACTTGATCAAATTTTATAAATCCAAATTTTCCACGAAATCCCCATAAAGTTCCAATTTTATGATTGTTTAGATAAATTTCATTAATAGAATCTGTCTTATAATTATTTTGAAGAAGAGCAATACCATTTTTATATATCGGAATTCCTCCATCTACTATACAGTCCAAATTGTTAAATTTGCCTTTAACTCCAAAGATGGGATCAATTTTGTAATATAATTTAGCGGGAAAATTAACCAACATAAATTCAGGATAAACTGCTTTAATTATAACAGGTATTTTTTCCATATAAAAATCATTTTTGTTATCTGCTATTTTATGCCTATTTTTAATGACAAGTGAAAAATTCTTTCCTCCCCTTGCCCGTATTGCATCCGTAATTGGTCTAATCTCTAAATGTAAATGAGGGCTGGACCAGTAAGCAAAATAACCATTCCGAATAGTTTTTCCTAAAATATCCCCTACTTCGACTTTTTGACCTACTTGAACGCTTGGCTTAACATGCATGATTTTAAATACAGTTTCTGGATTGTGTGAATTACTTATTAATGTAAGATAATCTTCTTTTATCCCATCAAAGAATTTTGGTTTTGGGGCGATTAGTGTTTTTGTTTTTATAACTTTTCCTGAAATAGGACTCAATACTTCATAATTCTTTAATGAGAGATCATGATAAATGTCAATAGCAAGCCCGTGTTGATGGGCATAATAGGGTGATGTTCCTACTGTAAAATGGCTGTTTTGAGGTATTGAAACGTTGATGTTATCCCTGTTAATAATGTTGTAAAATTCCGATTTAGTCATTGAAAATAATTTCGAATGGTTAAAGAATTAATTTAATTAAATACTTTTTCATTTAAGAGTAAGATGAATTTATAAGAGTTAAAAATTTGGCCATCATTAATTTAAATTAAAATAAAGACTATAGGTAAATGAATATGAATCAGGGTAATATTTTATATGAAGTTGATCATAGAGTTGGAATAATCACTATAAATCGACCTGAAAAATCAAATTCTTTTAATTTCGATCTCTTAGAAGAGCTCTACAAGAAGTTAATAGAGGCAGATAAAGACAAAATGGTTAGATGTTTACTATTAAAAAGCACAGGAGAAAAGATCTTTAGCTCCGGATTTGATTTATCAGGTTCAGGACTTGGCAGTGCGGAATTTTCCTCTAAAATATTTGAATTAGGCGGAAAAATATCTCAAATGATGGTTTTTATGAAAAAGCCTACAATTGTTCAAGTTCAAGGTACCGCAATTGGATTTGGGTTCATGTTAATAATGGCTTCAGATCTAAAAGTATTTGCCGATAAACCAATAGAAGAGATGTATTTCAGGATGCCAGAAATTGTCCTTAAAGGGTATCCTCGTGCAGGAGCGGTTGTTTTACCCTTATTAGCATTCGGCTTAAATTATGCTAAAAAGATTCTTCTTACTGCAGATAAGGTTGGTATAGAGGAATTAAAATCTTTTAATTTTCCAACTCGAATTTTCCCGCCAGATAAATTAGAACTCGAAACATGGAATTTTGTCAAGGATTTAAGCAAGCATCCATTCGCAGTTTCTTATTTAATTAAATCTGCTCTAACAATAATGGATAAAAATTTTGTAAAACTTAGTTTTGAATTAGAAAATGCATGTGGAAAAGCGGCACATAAGAAGTTAAGCCAAGATGAATTAGAACTCTTTATTAAAAATTTGTTTAAGGAATATTCATAAATAATTTTAATAATTAATAGATATTATCTAGTTCTCATGAAAGTACAAATTAATAAAACAACAACTCCTATTGTTTCTCCTGCTGCTGTTATATCCACAGGAGAATGGGATGAGGCTAACCTCATAACTCTCGCTTGGGTCGCTCGTGTAGTGTCCGAGCCACCTGTAATGTCTATTTCAATCCGACCATCTAGACACTCATTTTCTCTGATTGAGAAATTGGGAGAATACGTAATAAATGTTCCAAGTGCAGACAATATTCGGGAAATGGATTTCTGCGGGACGAGAACCGGGAAGAAAGTAAATAAGTGGAAAGAATTGAATTTAACCAAAGAAAAAGGCCTATATATAAAAGTACCGCTCATTAAAGAATTCCCTATTAATATTGAATGTAAAGTTATTAAAAAAATAGAGCACGGCACTCATTCGATTTATTTAGGAGAAGTATTAGCCGTTCACGTTGATGAGAATATGTTAAAGAGTGATAAACTCGATCCCTTAAAACAGAATCAAATCGCTTACATTGCAGGAAATTACTATGGATTAACCAAAGAACCCCTTGAAAGACATGGATTTTCTTTAAAATCTTAGAATTTTAAAGAGCTGAAAAGAATTATGATTGATTACGGTCATATGTGTTTGTTGATTTTTGCTCAAGGCACTTGGAAAGACAACTATAAAAAGAGGTTAGTAAGGGAAGTTAAGAATAAATTCATTTCTAATATGGATATTGATGATATTGATCTCTGGAGTGAAATAGAGAAAATTCCACCATTTAATCCTAAAAATCCGGAAGGAAATCATAAACCTTGTGAATTATGTTATTCTCTTTATGATATTTTTGAAAAAGAGAAAGGCCAGAATGACGGCTTAATTTTATTCTCTCATAATATTCTTGGATGGAATGGAATGAAAAATTTTCTGCTCTTTGTTTTAAGAGAAGTAAATGTAAAAAAAATCTTTTATTTAGAATTGGACGGGAGCTCATATCTGATTAGTACTAAAAAAAGAATTTCAACAATTATCAAGAATATCAAACCAAAACAAGTAAATAGATCGATTTTCTTCGATTCATTCGATAAAGAGAAAATAGAATTCAGTACTTTATACGAAGTTTTAAAGTATTGAACTTTAATTTTAAAATAAGATTATTTCCGCTCACTTTTTTGGTCAAAAACGCGATTTATGGCTTCATTCATAGATTCATTCTCAAACAACTCTATGATAATGACAAAAATCGCATTATTCGGACATAAATCGACACATTGGGGTTTTTTACCTATATCTGGATCGACAAACTGTTTTTTCATTCCCCTACAGAGATCGCAAGCAATTGCCCATTCCAATTCAATTCGCTTTCGTGTTCCCATTATCCTTTTGGATAACGGGATGAAATCCGTTTCATGTACGAAGGAACAAATTTCCATGCAAGCTTCGCAATTCACACACCTCTCAGGATTTACCACTATAACTTGAAATTCTTTTTGCTTATTGTTCATAATTGTATATTGAAATTTGAATTAATTATTTAATTAAAATGAAGTTATTTAAAAAATAAATTTATTGATTATTATAATAACGATATTACTGAGAAGTATAGTAAAACCTCAGAGAGTTAAATTTAAGTCTCTTTAATGGGATCATATTCATCTTCTTCCATTCCAAACGTCCAAGCAATAGCTTGTTTACAGGTTTTAACTGTTGGAGGAACTCGCAGAATGTAATATTTTTTAGTTGTACTATCTCTTACTTTAATTACTCTAATAGGTTCGGTTATATTACCTAAATCTAAAGTAATTAACTGTGAGACCCCATCTTGATGTATAATTATTCCCTTTAATTCTTTAATTAATCTTTCATGCCCAAATTGGTTTAAAAGTAAGGTTCTTATCTCAACATTCCGGCAGCTCAAAATTTCACGAGCAGTTAGTTTATCTACCTTCAAGAAAAGTAAATAATCCTGAAGTTTATGATATATTTGGCTGTCTTTCCAACTTTGTTTCGCCTTTCTAAAAAAATTCTGCCAATTTGCTTCATGACTACCAATCTTGTCACGCCAAATAAAACGCTTATCCCTCGTAATACCTAAGGATTCATCTTCTTGGAGCCACAGGACGTCTCTCCATACTCGAAAGGGAATTAGATGTTCATTCCCTAATATTTTTTTAATTAATTCTTTGGATCTTTTTTCCATTAATCTTCAACCCATGGATCAGCTGGAGCATTTGGATCATATTCTTTTTGCCTTATAACCTCATATAACCCTTGGTCTAATTCGATTTCTTCATGTTCTTCATGAACGACCTTAGCCCCTTTACTTGCTTTTATATAAAGCCGGGGGCCTCTCTGCCAGCTGGAATATAATACTCCATTTCTTATCTTATGAGCATGTCCTGTAGCTTCTCCTTTCACAATTATATTATCATCGATTTTTCGTTTATTTTTTGGAAGTTCATCAATTTTTTTGAACAAGACATCTCCTTGACGATATATCTTTCCCATAAAATCCACTATTAACTTTTATTATAAGATGTGAAAAAATAAAGTAAATAAGAAAAATATATTTTTCTTTTTTATATTGTTAAATAATAACATTTGAGAAAATGGAGATAAAAAACATTTGGATTTGTGGTGTAGGTGGCGTTGGTGGATATTTTGGCGGGAGATTAGCTTATAATATTTCAAATATGGATGAAAAGAGATATAATATATATTTTTTAGCTCGTGGAGTACATTTAGAACAAATTAAAAAAAATGGTTTGAAACTACAAATGTCGGATGGTAAAGAAATAAGTTGCCAACCGACCTTAGCTTCAGATGAGATAAATAAATTTCCAGTTCCAGATTTATGTTTAATTTGTGTGAAAAGCTATGATTTAAATGATGTAATATTGAAAATCAAAGAGAAATTAGCTGATAATACAATCATTATTCCCTTAATGAATGGTATTGATATTTATAATAGGATTAGAAAAAACTTAGAGAAGTGCATCGTGCTTCCTTCATGTGTATATGTGGGATCCCACATCGAAAGGCCGGGATTAGTAATACAAACTGGCAATCCAGGATTCTTTTATTGTGGATTCGACCCTAAATATCCTAAATTTAATCCTCAAATAGTAATCGATTTCTTTAAAGATATGGAAATCATACTAAATTGGCGCGATAACCCTTATCCCGCAATTTGGGAAAAATATGTATTAGTAGCATCATTTTCCTTAGTTACAGCATACACCGGTCTGACTATGGGTGGAGTTATAAACGACGAAAATTCCCTTGATAAGCTAAAAAAAGTGATGAAAGAAATAGTATTGATTGCGGAGAAAAAAATTATTTATCTTCCCGAGAATATTATAGAAGATACGATAGAATTTTGTAAAGATTATCCTGATGTTAAGCCCTCTTATCAAAGAGACGTAGAAAAGGGAAAAAGGGATGAAGGTGACTTATTCGGTGGTGCTATAATTAGAATGGGTAATAAGCATAATGTTCCAACTCCAATGACAGCTTCAATCTATAAGGAAACTCGTTTTAAATAATAATGATAAAGTATATGGAAACCAATCTAAATGTCATTCAATAAAAATATGAATATGAATCCTTTCTGACAACTTATTTCTCTAAAAATTTCAAAAAAGTCAAAGATTTATTATCCTTGAATTCTTATCTTACTTAATTTTTTTAGAATTATATGAATTTTTTTAAATATTAAAAATTTGGTTTTAAATTTGGTAAAAGGAACAGTAAAATGGTTTAATGGCCGAAAAGGCTTTGGATTTATAATTTCAGAAGATGGAAATGATGTTTTTGTACATTACTCAGCTTTAGTTAAGGAACGGGACGAATACGCGACACTAAATGAGAATGACAAAGTTGAGTTTGATATTGTTGATGGACAAAAAGGTCCGCAAGCGAGCAACGTTGTCGTTACTGAAAAAGCCCCTGTACAACATAATCCATATAATAGGGGCGGCAAACGAAATTATCGCTTTTAGCTTTATGAATTATTATAAATCTACAAAAAGAAATAATATGCTATAAGAAGTACATAATAATTAGTAAAAATCTCTTTTTACGATTGTTATCGAACCTTATTTTTTTTTTAATTACTTTTAGGAAGTAAAAAGATATTGCATTAAATAAAACTATAATTCGTGATTTTTGTAGTTCTTCTTTTATTTTTCCAAGAAAAAAATTTTATAAATATAAAAAGTCCGACAAAAAAATTTACTAAACACACAGTCTATTTTTCTTTAAAAATTGTTAGTTTATGTTAAATTTAAAAAAAAATTAAGATAAAAAATGAGTTCAATTAAAAAAGGTTTTCAAAACTATTCATTTGAAAGTGAGAATAAAGAATCGTTTATAGGGATTTCTGATTCAGTTATTTCATTCTTAAGCCTTTCTAATAAAGAAACTAATAAGGACATTTATTCTGATACTAAAAATGTTCGGTTTAACGAACTTAATCCGGAATTCAAACAAATTTTGAAACAAGAATTTTTGGATGCGATTCTAAGTTTGAAAAATGATTTACTTCAAAAAAAAGAAAATTTAAAAACATTTTAAAATTAAATTTTTTAACATTTTTCTTTCATTTCCCCATTGAAATTCAAGAATTAAGGTTTTCTAAGAGTAGCATGATTTCACATTATTTAAAATTTTTTATGTAATTATCTAGTATCTTCTAAAAACCTTTGAATTTAGGCTCTTTCTTCCTTAAAAACGCCCTAATTCCTTCCCCAACATCTTCAGCTGCAGAATTTACGCCAAATCCTAGTTGCTCAAACTGGAGTCCCACATTTAAGGGTACTTGAGACCCAAACCTTATACACTTCTTAATTACCATTAAACTAGTTGTTGCTGAATTTCCAATCCTTTTCGCGATTTCATGGACTTTCGCCTCAAACTTATCATTCTCGACAAGAAAATTTACTAAACCCCACTCATGCATTTGTTCCGCGGGATGATGATCTCCTAAAAAGAGCATTTGGGTTGCTCTTACTAATCCTATGTTTCTTATCATCCTTTGAGTGCCTCCTGCCGAGGGAAAAATACCTCTTTGTATTTCAGTAAAACCAAATACGGACCGTTTACTAGAAATAATCATATCGCAAACTAAAGCTAATTCACAACCTCCGCCTAAAGCATAACCATCTATAGCAGCGATTAGGGGTTTAGGAAATGCTTCTATCGAATCAAAACACTTATGATACCTATGAATTAGGAGGGTCATATGTGCTGGAATGTTAGGTTTTATTCGTGGGTCTAATGGTGAACTTAAATCCTGTCCTGTAGAAAACGATGGCTTTTTTGTATATTCTTTTATTCCTCTTAATACTACACATCTAATATCTGAGTCTAATTCCATATCTTCCAAGGCATCAGCTATTTCTTTAATAGTCTTTTGTTGAATTGCGTTTAATTTATCCGGACGATTAATGGAAATTACTGCATAATTCCCATCAGTACCATCTCTAATTATATTTCCATCCTTATCAACTTCCCGCGGCAATTCTACTAAAATATGCTCAAATCTTTTTTGTTCAGACATTTTTCATCCTTTTATGATTTTATTGGATTAATTAAATGTGTATCATTTAAAATTTATATAAATTACCCCTTTTCTCCAAAATCAAAAAAAAGTCAAAATTTATTATCTTTGCATAATACTCTTAAATAGTTCTGATTGAACTTAATAAATTCTGGTTTTAAAAGTGGTAAGTGGAACAGTTAAATGGTATAATAGGCGAAAAGGTTATGGATTTATAATTTCTGAAGATGGAACTGATATTTTCGTTCATTACACGGCATTAGCTGGCAGAGATGAGGAATATATAACTTTAAACGAAAATGATAAGGTTGAGTTTGATATTACTCAAGG
>Ga0209976_10002335_pt1 | contig 10810 bp, 18 predicted proteins | sample SumtaG_FD_182806 | JGI IMG/M metagenome (GOLD analysis project Ga0209976, IMG submission 182806) | Deep subsurface microbial communities from Indian Ocean to uncover new lineages of life (NeLLi) - Sumatra_00157 metaG (SPAdes) (version 2) | ecosystem: Environmental > Aquatic > Marine > Oceanic >... | reverse complement strand
ACGGGTGCGGACACAACCCCATCGGGAACACATAGCAGCTATATAGTGACAAGGTAGTGACATGGTCGTGACATACACAGCGACTACCAAGTGACACCCAAACGCCATATATTAGGCGGTTTACACGCCATACAAGCAATCAAGACAAACATTACCCATATTAATAACATCTATTGCGGGTCTTTTTACCGAGTAGGTTTTAGGGGGTCTGGAAAATCTCAATAATCTGCTCATTTTGATCAGATTCCCGCTTGCCTTTTATCCGATCTAATTGTATAATTTACTATAGAGTGGTTATTAAATAAGGCATTATTTATGACAGATATTGATTACTTATCAGACATAAGAGCAATGGACTCAAAACAAAGAACGCTTCTAGAATCGTATCTATTAGCTACGTCACATAAGCCTTTATCGGAGAATAGTAGTATGACAAAGACCCATAAGAAACCCACACCACAGTCAGCAAAGGCTAAGAAACCAGAGACCCCGGCTGAAGCCTTTACACGGCTTGCCACTGGACGAACCAACAAAGCCATTAAGGCCATTGGTCTTATTGGACAGTTAACCGGCTCAGCTTACGAGTCTACACCTGAACAACGCAATGCTATTGTGCTTGCGTTAGAAGCAACTGTACAACACGTCAAGGACGCCTTTGATGGTAGAGCAAAAGCTTCTGACACTTTCTCTTTACCAGACTAGGTGTATCGCATAGAAGGACCGGAGTACTGTCAGGGATGATGAAAAGGGGAACACCCTATGTTTAATGTAAAACTTACCTACGGAAGTGGCAACAGTTATTCTGTCAGCACTGATTTAATGGCTGACAGGTTACCGGATGCAGAGCAACAGGTAAACATGATGTTAAACGGGGTGTTCCCTGATTTTGAATTCATTCTAGTACACATGGGCGACTTGGTATATAACGTCTATCGTATTGACGAACCAATCGCCACGGTACAGATTAAAACGCGGGGGTAACATGCATACGGTACATTTCAGCTTAAAGTCTAGGGGATGGAAAGATGAGACGTTCCACACCTCAGCACAAGGATGGTTTCTTACTGTATTCGATGCACAACTTAAAATGCAACGCATATTGTTAACCGAGGATGTCGAGTTAATTCATGTTATTGATAGAGAATATATTGTATGGGCGTTTGGTGAATGTCAAGGTTTCTTACTTATCACGGAAAGTGAGACATATTCATGCATAAACACGTTGTCAAAAGCACTGCACCCCAGACTGACGGTATTGTAATAATATGCCGTAAGGCTATGACATACTTTTGTTGTCATTGTCGACAGTTGAGACTAGCACTTGACGGTGCAACTAAGAAGTGTGGTAATTGCGGTTGTAAGGACTTAATAGTAGGTGATATTGGAACACTTGACAGGGACGCACTTATTAGGAAGCTGGACGGTTTTAGGGGATAAAGACTATGTTTGCAGTAGGTACACATAAGGCCGGGGAATATATTGTACAGATAGACGATGCCGATCAAGGACGTTTGGCAGAATTGGCGGCTTATTTTGTAATACCCAAAGATGATGCCTTTATTGCTGTGTGGCACCGTGGTCTAGCAAGTATCCTTATCCAGTGTAAGCAAGAGAAAGCTGAGTTTGCCCGTAAGAAGGAGTCTGACCAATCAAAGACAGACGATCCATAATATATGCAAAAGTTATGGGTGCTGTAATCATTTTGTACCTATTAGGCTGGCTGATATATGCAATGTATACACAAACAAATTAACCCTATTTCTATTCAAGAGTAAAGGACTGAGTTATGACAAAAGGTAAGGACTTAATAGATCAGAGTTGGGGCGAATGTATGAAGTCATGGGGTGGTGGTGACTTCACCTTTTTATCATCAGACGGTGAAGCCATTGTCTTCATCGTTGTCGGTCTTCCCGTGATGATGGAATCGAAGTACAAGAATAAAGTACAGGAAAGAATCGGTTGCCCTGTTGTCACTGACACGGGGTATCAACTTTTCATTTGTGGCAAACGTGTTGCTCGTAAGCTTGCCAAGTTCGAGTCGTCTTTTGACAAGTCTGCTATCATGGTTGTACGTAAGGGTGCAGAAGGTGACATTAACAGTAAGTATGATGTTAGTGTACTTCCTGAAAAGGAAACCTACTCGTCCTTGATGAAGATTAAGGAGCAAGACTTTAAAGAGGAAATGATTGCCGAATCTATCATAGCAGCCACGGCTGTTATGGCGGAAAAATAGGCACCGCATGCAAACCGGGGCGGTGTGACTCGTGGCTATGGTTGCATCGCCCCACAGCTTAAGGGATTAAGTCTTATGGCAGGCAATACAAGAGGTAAGATCAAGGAGCATTTAGAAGGTGTCCACCGCAACCTAGACTGGTGCATGCATCATTTGTTACAGTCGGCAACCCTAATCGAAAATCAACTAGCACAATTACCAGCATTTGACATCTGCAAGGGCGACCCTGAAAAAGAACGTGCTTTCTTTATGACTCATCCTATGTATCAAGCAATTACATCATTGGGGGACGGTGTTAAGACGTTCGACGGGTTAACTAACGACATATACACCCAGGTCTAACAGGTAAAGGCGTTACCTGTATTATGTGAAAGGATTCACAATGATTAAGGTTGCTTCCTTCCTAAAAAGACCTACGGCTATACTAAGAATGCCTGAAGCTATAGCCCAGGGTCTATCTGCTAGTAAGTTTCTATCACAATTAAAAGCGCAGGGTTTAGGATATAGACGGCAAAGATTTCTCGCAGATTGGCGTTCTGTGGCTGGTATTGAAGCACGCAAGGACGTATTTAAGAACGTTAGAAAAGACCGTAGACCTTCAATGAAGTCTCTGGCAGATGTTGAATGGGAAATGTCACAAGAGTACATGTTTAAGGTCAGGGCAAAGTTTAGAACCGGACCCGATGAGCCTTTACAAGAACGGTTTGTCAACATCCCATCCGATCATCCTATGACTCCTGATGAAGTTCAAGCGGCTGTATTTGAACGTTGGGGTGATTGGGAACGTTACGTAGGTGAAGAATTAGAGTCTGCAACAGTGATTGCAGGGTATCATAGAATAGATGAGTTAGAGCCTGAATAGGATTATATGTCGTCAATAGATAGAAAGTGTCACGCCTTAAAGAAAGAGACGACATTAACAATCCCCAGGCATTTCATCTTTTTTGATACAGAAACATCGCAGCACACGTTAGAAGATGGAAATGTAGAGCAACGTTTTAAGCTAGGTTGGGCTTGTTATTATCGTCGTCCGTATGGCAGACATAAAGCATTGATTGAGTGGTTATTCTTTGACCGTATTACAATGTTTTGGGATTTTGTGGTTGCAAAAGCTGTGCCAAAACAACGGTTATGGGTAATAGCCAGAAATGTCGTATTCGATTTTACTATCTGTAAAGGTTGGGAAAACCTAAAACGTGAAGAATACAAACTAAAGTTCTTTCACAATAACGGCTGTTGTGCCATTGTACAGGTTACTAATAAAACCAGTACTATCGTATTCTTAGACTCTATGAATTGGTTTACAGAGTCACTAGCAAAGACAGGCGAACGCATTGGTATACCAAAGTGGAAAATAGACTTTGACACTTGCACCGATAAAGAATTATCAGCATATTGCCGTAATGACGTACTAATAGAGTTCGAGAACTTCAAGTTATTTATTGCCTTTTTAGAAGATAATATGATCGGTCGTCTATGCTATACTAAAGCAAGTACAGCAATGGCGGCGTATCTCTTCCGTCATTATCACACACCTATTTATATACACAACAATGCAGAGGCTATCAACCTTGAACGTGAGTCATACAAGGGCGGTAGGTGTGAATGCTTCGCCATGGGTGACATGTCTGGACAGACCTTTTATGTGTTCGATGTAAACAGCTTATATCCTTACGTGATGCACGCAAACCAATTCCCCACAAAGTACAATAAATTACACCATAAATTAAACGCAAAATCACTACGTAAAAGGCTAGACGAATACGCTGTTGTGGCAAAGGTTCTAATCAAGACAGACGAACCCGTATACGCTATAAAGACAGGACGTACTATTTTCCCTGTGGGTGAATTCGAGACTACGTTATGTACGCCTGAACTATTGTACGCCTTGGAACGTGGTCATATAGTCAAGGTTTTAGAGGCCGTATCCTATGAACAAGCACCAATATTTAGCAGTTACGTGTCAACAATGTACGGCTTACGTCAGGACTTTAAGATTAGACAGAACAAGGAATATGAACAGATTGTCAAGTATTTACTGAATAGCTTATATGGTAAGTTTGGGCAGAAAGCTGAAGAATGGGTAAAGATTGGCGATGCACCAAACGAACCTGATAGGGAAGAGATGATACTGTATAAGAACCCTAGACGTGCCATGCGTTTACGTTACCTATTGGGTGAAGTTTTCGAGTTGAAAGGCCATAGCGAAGCATACAACAGTTTCCCGGCCATTGCGTCACATGTAACAGCATATGCAAGGCTATACTTATGGGAATTAATGAAGGTTTGCGGACACGGTAATTATGTATATTGTGACACGGATTCATTAATGGTAACAGACAAAGGACGTGAAAACCTAGCACAATATTTATCGGATACTGAACTAGGTATGCTGAAACTAGAGAAAACAGTACAGCAATTGATTATCAGGGGATTAAAAGACTATTCAGCCGATGAGAAGGTGGTTGTTAAGGGTGTTCGGCGTAACGCTAAACAGATAAGCGATGGAGTGTATACACAGGAGCAATGGCCGTCATTCAAGGGTACTCTAAAGAGTAAGGACGCTAATAGTTATGTTGTAAAGACCGTCACAAAACACCTAACCAGAGAGTACACGAAAGGGGATGTAGGTAAAGATGGGGTTGTTAGTCCGTTTGTTCTTTCACCGACGTAATAAGTAAGTTTATACGTTCATTGTTATAGCCTAATAGTTGTAATTCTTGTACGGCTCTGGGTTCACTTATAAGGCCCATTGTGAGCAGTTTAAGTGTTTGGGCATTGGTAAACGTTGCCTCTCTTTCTGCTTCAGATGAGGGTTCCCATTGTTGCAGTTGTGTTTGTACAATAGCGGCGGACAAACCTAGTTGTGACAATTCAGATTGAGCTTTGGCCAGATCATATTTACCCTTTTTATATAAATTACCGATTGCTTGTGTTCGTTCTGTGTTATACTTCCAGGCCCGTTTATGTGCCGCAAGCTTCATCATGTTAGGTATTTCGGCTGATTTTACACCAATATCACGTAATATAGATGAGGCCTCACTAGAATCTATGTACTGGTTGATATACGCTGTCATTGCATCACGGGGCGTAAATCCTGACAGACTACGCTGATTATATCGGACAGTAAAGTCAGTCATTAATGCAGCATTTTTATCGTCGTAACCTACGTCTAGGTATGCTTTCTTAACGCCAGCTTCATCTAATGTACCTAGTAAGTGCATACGCCGAACATCAACACGGGTTAAAGGTTTATATGATACTTGCATTAACCTATCACGCCAAAACGGCATAATGTCTAATGCACGCATTAATAGATTAAGATCATTCTTATCTATAATCCCACGGTGAAGCATCTCAAAGCCCTGACCGACACTAGGCAAAGTCCAGTGTGCCGCCCAATACCTTTCAGCCCATTCTTTAGTAAGGCCCTTCTTTTCAGCGGCCTCAACAAACTCAGACGGTAAACCTTCATATTGTCCAAATCGGCCTGCTATGGCAGGTGTAAAGGCTTCACGCACAGCCATTGTAATTAAGTCCTGTACGGGTGGTATTGGGTGTGCAAGTGTCTTATATGCTTCAAAATAGTCTGGATGTATACCCACCTTCTCAAGTTCAGTATCAAGAGCCTTTAAGGAGGGGTCAAGCCGTAATTGCCATGATATTAAATCTTGTGTATTTGGTTTAGTTAATACACCGTCAAAGTATTTATCTGCATATATGGGATGTATACCGGCCTTGGCTATATCGAGTATTATCTCTTCCCTTGGTACTTGCTGTAACAAGTCACCCTGAACCAATAGCATAGCGTTAGGTAGTTGGTAGGCCAATTCAATAAGCATTTCCCGCTCATCCAAGGGCCAACCCAACCGGGAAAGCTCAAGTATGGCTCTGTCTTTCTCCCAACCACCACGGCGATAAACAGCTTGTACTTGTTCAGTTGATAGTTTTTGGACAGACAGCCAGTCCCACATCTCCCAATCAGTGACAGGAAGGTCAAACTTGTCCAATACTCCGGCTTGTGGGTTTTCTGCATCGGTGTTGTATCGGCTATACCTGATTAATTCAGGGACAGACGGGTAAGGCATAGTAGATTGGTAAAGGTGAAATGCTTCAGCTTCACTATATCCACCACTTTGCATACGTCCGTAATACAAATCATCGTCTATCTTTTTACGTTGCCTTAACAGCATGGCCGGTTCAGGTGTGATACGGGTTTGCTGAAACTTGATAGCGGCTTGGTATTCAAACGGTTTAGCCATTTGATCACCACCAGCAAGCGCAACACCCCTTGAAATTGTACCTAAAAACATGCGTTGTAGGTCGTCAAAAGATGGTTGTTGCGGGTCTTTTAATTGGCTAATTAATTCGGCCAATTCAGGTGGTATAATTTCGTTAAAACCCATACCCTCAAAGAAAGCAGATATTGGACCTTTTAAGGCTTGTTCATGCTGTTCATGTATTACCTTGTCGGCGTCGACTTGTGCAGCCCAGTAGTAATCACCAAAGGTCTTAGGATTTTGTATATCAGGTGGCATTTACGCACCCCATGTCTTAAAGCCCCTAGCTAAAGCGGCGTAATACTCTTCATTAAATGGAGCGTCCCACACAGCGGTTTTATAAGCCTGTGTAATACCCATGAAAGATGTCAACTGTGCAAAAGAGGATTGAACCATAGCTGACAATATTTGATCCATATCAACACCGCCACCACCTTCTGGCCAGTTGTTATTGATTAGTTCTAACGTGTCACGAAAGGCGGTCTTAAAACACAATGCCCCTTGATACGTATAGCCTAAATGTTCTTGTGCCCTTGCAAGGTCACGACCAGCCTGGTCAAGAGCATTACCAAGGCCAACCCATGACTCAAACTGACATTGTATTTTACAGTTTCGTAGATATGCCGCTGAACTGGCTAAGTCAACACATGCCAGTCCCATATCAGAGACGCCTTGGTCGATAAAAGCTTGTAATCCGGTTAAGGCCATAGTGACAACCTACCTCTTACATTTCTGATATGTTGAACGTATAACGTCTGTCTTGAATATCTTTAACGATAACGTCAATAGCCTTTTTCACATCCAAGGCTTTCTGATCGTCGTCAACAGGGAACATAATACTAATCTGACACGCTTTCTTTGGCGGTTTCGGTGCCTGTTCTTGGAGCGGTAGTTGTGCATCTGCCATAAACATAATTCCAATCTTATACTGTGGGTATGGGGCGGCTAGTCTGTGCTAATTATCTCTTTCAAGATAGCGACAAACATGTCGTCCCACGGGTTAGAGGTGGCTTTGGCCTTTGCGTCAAGGCTCATAATGAAGTCACCCATCAAAGTCTTGATTTCCGGGCTAATTGTAGCCAGAATAAGCGGTATAAGTTTTGCAAGTAACTTGTTCATAATATCTTTACCTTCCTTGTGGTTATTCAAACCAACCACGAATAGATACGTATATGTTGCCCCATGTACTATTATCAAAACGATACTCAATCTTGCCAGCAGCATCGGTATAAACCCAAAATGTATGATCCAGGGTTTTATTGGCAACTTGTGTTATACCTACCGCATGGTTCCAGGTATTTACCATACCTTTTGTCTTCATTCGCAGTTGCTTACCTGCGGTGTTTTCAACCATATTAACGCGTATCATCACCAATCTTTGACCAGCCCCAACTATAGCCGATAAGTCTAAATCATGATAAGCAGCGTCAATCGTCAAATCACCTTCATCAAAATCAGCCGCCGCAACGTCGCCACGTTCATTCCACATAGAACCCCCACCTGAGCTAGAAACACCCTTATACCACATATCATTATCCTTTAAGTGTACAAGGCGGTTTACCTGTTAAATAACATAGCGTTTACTACCTGTTGTGTACATGGTTTTACAGATTATGCATAAGCTACAATCAGCTTGTCACCGTCTGTAACGATTAGCATTTGTAAATCCCGCAGATTGTCAACAGCTATATTCATTGACAGACCCGCAGCCAACGGCCAACTGTTCGCTGTGGTTGCTGTGGCTAATGAACGTACCCACACTTTACCGGCGTTGTCAGGGTGTCCCATACACATAACCTCAGAACATGGTACGTCTGACCCGTTCTGTGTATCGTTCGCCCCTGACCCGGTAAAGTGTAGGACGTCTATAAGTCTTGCTGATGTTGTACGCAATGCACCGACAGGGGAAGCCCTTAAGAGGATACGCCTGTTCTTGCTAAACGCAGTCAGAAAAGACAATACCTGTTGCATATCCTCAGAAAGATTTATACCACCTTCCGGTTCAGGCGATAAATTTAACTCAGGTGCCTTTAAAGGCACACCTATTTTGGTCATAATCAACCCCTTTATTCGGTCAATAAGAACAACTATAGCGAGTAATGTTTCAACAACTGACAACAAATACCCCTATTAATTATCCTCATATGCAATTGCCACATCTTTGGCCGTTGTTGCAGCACCGTTGTTGTAGAAACCAACCGTGATTACGTCCCCAACATCCACAACCAAGTCCATCTTTAGCATGGGCTTGGCAGTTGTACAGGCAATAGATTGAATGTCAACAATCTGCTCCGCATTCTTGTACACACGCAACCACATATTTGCAAGCGGGGCCGTAGTTATGCCCACAATCTTGTTACTCTTGTTCTTCACACCTGACAGAATGGTTGCAATCGTTTCAGCTCCATCCGTCAAGGTTGCGGTCAATAATCGTTTATACTTCAACATCGTGAAGCCCCTTTATATAAAAGGCGTTAATGGTTTACACATACGCAACAACTGTTCAGACTATGAACGAACGTCACGAAGGATGAAAGCCACGTCTTCCGGTGCGGTCCATGTGGGTGTGTCAGTCCACACCAATGTCAGGTACACGTTCAATTCGGCCCCGGCTTCAAAACGCAAGGCTGGCTCAAACATGAGAGGTTGCCCAGGCATGATTGCGTTCGTGTTCAACAGTACCTCAGTACCCGGACCAATCATGGAGAACTTAGCACCATAATCAAGAGCGGTTGCAGCGGCGTCTTGATCGTCAAAGGGTATGCCGTTTCTGTCTGTGTCGAACAGCACCTCTCTGTCCTTAACGAATTTCATGAACGACGTTGCCGCCCCATGTGGCCCGGCTTTGGCATCATTGAACGGACACCCTGCAACACCCAACAGTTCCACGGTGTGACGTGCTTCCACGACCTTGCCACAGGGGAAATCTGGGAATTCTGAGGGGGTGATTGCTGTGTCAAGTCTGTGGTCCCCGGCCCCGGTTGGCGTGGTTCCAATACTTGCATATTGAAGGAAAGTTATGGCGTTACTTTCCGAGCCATTGGGGTCTGTGGACAGAACGTCACCAGCTGAATGACGATCATACACAATCATGACATTTCCGGCCTCTGCATAGCGGGAAACGTTCAGGGTTTGACCTTCTGCAACGGGTATTGTGACATTAATACCCTTGCTTTCCAGGTACTCCATAATGTTTCGTTTGAGATAACCTACTCTGTTCGTTGCCAGGTGATTACCTGATTTGCCTTTGACACGATAATAGGCCGATGTCACACGGTCCACACGAACGGTCAAATACGTGTCATTGGTTGAGGGGATGCACTCGATACGCTTTACACGCAACGATTCCCCTGCTTTGGCTTCCAGATCGCCTCCCCCGCTTGCGACAATCCGTTTAACCATATTACTTTGAAGTAACATAAGCATGTATCCTTATGAAAAATACGTGTTCCTGTTCAACTCACAATGTATGCCACACACAGCCGACAATATAGCCGGTTTACTTGGTACGTTTCATGCTCGCCATGTGACGAACAAACGTGGACATACGAGCGATATTGTCCTCAAGTGTGATGTCGGGCATGGCCTTAAGTTTGGCCTGACCAGCATCAATGTGGGGCAACAGTTCTTCAGCAAAGGCAACAACCTTTGCAGATGCGGCTTGAATCCCGGCTGCAATGCGACCGACACCAACGTCACGCGTCTTGGTCTTCCAGTCTTCAAGCGATACACGCTTAAGACCACGTGCCCACCGACCATCAGTTACAGCGGCTGTCAGATTGGCCAGCATTTTGTCCTGTTTTGCGACGGCTTTGTCCATCGGGCTCTCCGTAACCCGATCAATACCACGTCGTATGTCTTCAACCGATGCGGTCAAACGTCTTTGGTGTTTCTCCTGAAACTCCTGTGCTGTCAACTTTGCCATGAGAATACCCTATTCAAATTAGATTAATATTGTATAGGGCCTTTTATGATGACATCTCATCAAATGCCCCACTACTGCACCCCCTAATCATATCAAAACGCACAGACACTGACAAGGGTAATCAAGGGTAAAATAAGCGGTTATGTAATTATATCATGACAGGTAAATAATATAGGTGTTACGTATATGTTAGAGCTGTAATTTAAATATAGAGGAAATCTGTCCACATTGCTACCCATATAATAGTGGATTACCTAGTACTTGTTAGCCACGGGCTAACGCTCGGTGTGTAGGTGATAGATTTGGCCTAGTTATACTGGACATTACAGCTCCATTTTGAGCATATTTTGGTCATATATGTTAAACTGGGGT
>Ga0209976_10002333_pt1 | contig 10811 bp, 8 predicted proteins | sample SumtaG_FD_182806 | JGI IMG/M metagenome (GOLD analysis project Ga0209976, IMG submission 182806) | Deep subsurface microbial communities from Indian Ocean to uncover new lineages of life (NeLLi) - Sumatra_00157 metaG (SPAdes) (version 2) | ecosystem: Environmental > Aquatic > Marine > Oceanic >... | reverse complement strand
CTGTTAAGACTGAAGAAGATTACAGAGCTGCCTTAAAGGAGATCGAAAAGCTCATGAACGCACAGCCTGACACTCCTGAAGGTGATCGCCTGGACATATTGGTTACGCTGGTGGAGGCTTTTGAAGCCAGGCACTTCCCTGTGGGGCTGCCTGATCCTGTGGAGGCTATCAAGTACGTCATGGAACAAAAAGGGCTGACGGTCAAGGACCTTGAACCCATGATCGGCCGTTCCAACCGGGTATACGAAATCCTCAATCATAAACGCCCACTTACCTTGAAAATGATCTGGCGCCTCCACCAGGGCCTCGGTATCCCTGCCGAGTGCCTCATCAAACAACCCCAGGAACGGCAATCAGTCTGAGGATAAAGGGCAAAGCTCGCAAAGAAGGTCAAAAGCTAAATGACCTGAATGACCAACGCTTTTCCTGCGTTCTGCATTCTGAATTTCTCTCAGTCGATCCGTTGCCCAGTCGTTTTTGTCTGCTGTTGCTCCGCGTCTCCGTGTCTCCGCGTCTTGTTCCCCAGACCCCAGACCCTGGACCCTGGCAACAAGGCACTTGTTTTTCCAATCCTGTCAATCCTGTTGATCCTGTCTAAAACCGCTTTTGATCTTCTCCTGCATCCTGCGTTCTGCGTCCTGTTTTTCCCCCAAGTCGCTCAGTGGCCGCATTGAGGTGTTCGCCCTTTTCTCCGCGTCTCCGCGTCATCGCGTCTTGGTCTCCAGCCCCTGACACTCCTGCCATCTCCAGCACCCCACCTCATGATCGTTCACCATCCCCACCCCCTGCATGAAGGCGTAGCAGATGGTGCTGCCGGCGAAGGTAAAGCCCCTCTTCTTCATGTCCTTTGACATGGCGTCGCTCTCGGGCGAAGTGGCGGGCAGGTCATGAATGCTCCTATACCGGTTCACGATGGGTTGGCCGCCGACAAAACTCCATAGATAATCTGAAAAGGATCCGAACTCCTCTATCACTTTCAGGGCCGCCTGGGCGTTCTTCCTCACGGAGAAGACCTTCAAGCGGTTGCGAACGATGGATGGGTCGGTGAGGATCTTCTCGAGATAGGTGTCGGTCATGCGGGCGCACTTTATTATGTCGAAGTTGTGAAACAGGTTCCGATACCCGGCCCGCTTCCTGTAGACGATGGCCCAGGAGAGCCCCGCCTGGGCGCCGCCGAGAGAGAACATCTCGAACAGCTTCCGGTCGTCCCGGACGGGGACACCCCACTCCTCGTCGTGGTAAGCGATCATCTCATCACTGGCGCCTTCAGGCCAGGAGCAACGGTCTTTTAAATGTGATTTCATATTCCAGATTCCATATTCCAGAGGGAGAAACGGTTGCTATGAAAGCGTTGGATTTTTGAACACAAAGTACACAAAGTGGCACGAAGGGGCTAAAACATTACCGAATTTAAACCAGAATAATCTATTTTTAGTAAATTTGTTTCCCTTTCTGATTTGGGTATTATTTTGTGAAACTTCGTGTACATCGTGTTCAATTTAATGCCGTCTTTACAGGAACCGTGTTTTACCCTGATTTTGCATCTCTCTGCGTCCCTTCGCGTACTCTGCGTTTAGATAGCATTTGATCTTATTCTGCGTTCTACATTCTACGTTCTACATTCTGAACCTTCAGTACCCCCACCAGCTTTCCAGCTATATACGCGTTGAATATACCTGTAAGTATGGCCGCTGTACCCATCACCGGCAGCAGGGCAAGGAGTCCGGGGGAGCGAACGTAAAGGAGGATTGCGACGGTAAGTTGCCCGAGGATATGTGCGTAGGCCCCGCCCATACTGATGCCGTAGAGGGAAAACCGTCCTGAGAGGATGAGAGGCACCATGACCAACAGACTGGCCGCGCCCCCCGCAGCGGAAAGCATCGCCGTTGGAGAGAAAACACCTCCCCACAGGAGGGCCACCAGGGCCACTCTCCCGACCGTCACCCACACACCGCCGGTCACGCCGAGAATCACGAAGGCCACCAGGGTCATGATGTTCCCGAGCCCCAGGCGCACCATGGGGAGAGGATTTGGAACGACTCGCTCCAGGGAGGCGAGGGCAAAAGCGCCGGCCACCAGCAGGGCGAGAGTCGTTATCCTAACGGGAGATTGCATCCACTTCCTCCGGCCCCAAGACCTTGACGATAATTTGGTTGGGCATGCAGACGATGACCTGTCCCGACCGGTCTATGGGCCCCATCGCTTCGCATATCTTCAGTGGACATGAGGCGTTTTCCAGGTGAGCGCGGCCATTTTCGACCACCAGGTAGGCAGTTCCGAGCGGCCCTGAAACCGGGTAGCGGCCGTCTACACCCAGAGATATTTCGGTGGTGGAATCAGGCGTCTTGACGGTAAGCATTTCCCCGACCGAACCGGCGGGCAGGAACCTGGGGGAGAGCCCCGTCAGGATGATGAGGAGAACCAGTAGAAGCCCGTCCGCGATACGGGGACGAGAAAGGGAGGTACGGCTAATCTCAGATCTCATATGCTCGCTTCGCTCAGGTTCCAGGTTTCATGTTCCAGGTTCCGGGTAACATGATCCAAGATCCAAAATCCAAAAAAAGGACATATTCGAGTCATAAGCTTAAAGCTTTTTATCTTCTTCTGCGTTCTGCATTCAGCAATCCACTTTTCTCAATTTTGAATCCTGAATGCTCAATTCTCAATTTTAAATTTCTTTCCTGTCAACAGCTCATAGGCTTCCAGGTATTTTTCCCTGGTGTTCATCACAACCTCCTCCGGCAGTTCGGGTGCGGGCGGAGTTTTGTCCCAGTCAAGGGTTTCCAGGTAGTCCCTCACGTACTGTTTGTCGAAACTCAGGGGGTTCGCCCCAACCTTGTAGGATGAGGCGGGCCAGAACCGGGACGAATCGGGAGTCAGGATCTCGTCTATGAGGATGATGTTACCGTCGAGATGGCCAAACTCGAACTTTGTATCCGAGATGATAATTCCGTGCTCAAGGGCGTGTATTCGGGCCTTTTCGTAAAGGGCGAGGGTCAGTTCCCTGAGCCTGGTGAGGGTTTTAAACCCCACGACCTTCGCTGCCTCGTCAAAAGGAATGTTTTCGTCGTGACCGGATTCAGCTTTGGTAGCGGGTGTGAAGATGGTCTCCTGCAACCTCTCCGCAAGCTGTAGCCCCTCAGGCAGTTTGATCCCGCAAATAGCGCCGTCTTTCTGGTAATCGTTCCATCCGCCGCCTGCCAGGTACCCACGGGCCACACACTCAATGGGGTAAGGGTCTGTTTTTTTCACCAGCAGGCTCCTGCCCTCGAGGAGATTGGAGTATTCCTGCAATGGGGACGGGAAATCTTCCACCCTGTGAGCCACGAGGTGATTTTCCACGATATTGCTCGTAAGATCGAACCAGAAAAGGGACATCTGAGTGAGGATCCTGCCTTTGTCCGGGATACCGTTAGGCATGATGACGTCGAAAGCTGAAATACGGTCGGTGGCAACCAGAAGTAGGTGCTCACCGAGATCGTACACATCTCGAACCTTGCCTTTTCTGAAGATCGGGATGCCCGGAAGCTCAGTTTGTGTTACGGCCTGCGATCCTGAGGATTCGTACAAATCTGACATGAAAATCTCCTTGCTGCGTGTCATATGACTTTGATCACGCCAATGGCATGATTGTGAATATTTTAGAAAATTTGTTTCGGCAAACTATATCTATGATTCTGTCAGGGCTTTTTGACAGAATCAAAGGTTGATGACTTCGCAAAAAGTCATCAATGCGCCCCGTGTGGGGCGCCCAAATCAATGACCGTCAATGTAAGCCATTGATTTGTAAGGAAAGCGAAAATCACACTTTTCGCTTTCCCCAAAGAAATTATGGATCTCAAAAAAGTCACGCCAGGACTTTTTGCGACCCTATCAAAGGTTGAAGTATAAACAAATACCCCAAGTACATGACGTTTGCAACGAACACCCGAAATCCATGGTGAATAAGACTCGTGGATTTCGGGTCTATTATAGTCCCAGGGCTGGAAAAATGGTACGAAGAGACTTTTTACAAGGATTTCAAGGTTGTGTGTATTATGATGATGTTTCATAAATAACCGATCACCGATCACCGATTACCGATCACCGATAACTCAGTTTTCAGGAGTCCCCATGACCGACCTCACCACAGTGTCCAACATCGTTTCCGAACTCGTCAGGGCGTACAAGGCCATGGCCATGTATCCCACCGGGCACCCCTCCCGCACGAAGTTTTTCCAGAATCTTCTGGCTGGTTTTTCTTCCAGTCTCGCCCTTGAACCTGTCATGGAACTTAAAGTGGAAGCACACGGTATCACCTGGTCCGGCGAACCCCTGGGCACAAAGGACGGGTCCAGCCAGTTCCTGGCCAGGGAGTGCTTCGCGCGGCAGATCTCTTCCCTGCGTTTCACACGAGGACTCAGCGCAGAGGATCTCGAGGTGCTCTTCGAACTGCTGGCAATGGACATGGAAGAGATTCGCAGTGCCGGCGGCGCTGTCGAACTGATTCGGGGAAAGGGGTCCGGTTCCCTTCAACTGGAGCAGGTGGACTACGAAGGCATCCTGGGAAGACGGGTAGAGGTTACAGGGGAAAACGGGGGCCATTACGGGTCGGAGACCGTCTCCCCGGTAGCGCCTCCCGAGGGCGTGATTGACCTGGAAGCGTCAACTCCCCGGTTCACGGATGATAGTGCGCAGGAGATCAGCCAGGATGAATGGCTTGTCGGCAAACTCCGTGAACTGGATAATGCCGGTACTGTAGCGCAGTACAAGACGGTATTAAAGGACATCATGATCAGCCTCAGGGAAGCGGGTGGTATGGGAATGCCGCTTTACGCCGGTGCTGTACTCAAGCATCTCGGGAAATACCTCCTGAAGAAAGTTCCCGATGAGATCTCAAAGGTCAACATGGAATCGATCCGATCGCTTGCCCTGCCCGCGGTCATCGAGGAGATTGCAGTCCAGTTCACGGTGAGGGAACAGCCGGACAGAGAGGCTATCGAGGCTATCCTGCTCCATACTCACAGTGTGTCCATACCTGTTCTCCTCCAGAGGCTTGCCGATGAGAGCGAAGCGTTCGGCCGCCGGACCATCATCAGCTTCCTCGGTAGATTCGGGGATGCGTTGAGGCCTTACTTGGAGAAATGGCTAAGGGACGACCGGTGGTATGTCGTCAGGAATGCCTTGGGTCTCTTGCAAGAGGTGGGGGGGCAGCAGGACTCAGCCAATGTCAGGACATTCCTTCAGCACCCCCACCCGAAGATACGACTTGAAGCGCTGCGTTTCCTGTACAGGTTTCCGATCCCGATCGACGAAGGATTGATGAACAGGCTTCTCGACGACGCGGACCTTGAGGTCCAGGCCCGCGCCGTCTTCGCCCTCGGTGTTCTTCAGGGTTCCGGGGGGCTGCAACGGCTTATCATACTTGCAAAGAAACCGTTCTTCGGGGAAGGGGACGTGACTAGAAGGGAAATGGCTATCAAGGGAATCGGGCGTGAGGGCGGCGACAAGGCGATCCAGTTCCTCAGCGGCCTTCTTAAAGCCAGATCTTTTCTCAGCTTCACCACGAGCGAAAGAATCCAGAAAGTAGCAGTGGATGCTCTTGTGGAGATAGGCGGCCAGAGGTCGGCGAAGGTGTTGCGGCAGTCCCTTTCCAGGCTGAGGGGTGAGGCTTTAAGGGGTGCGGAGGAGTGCCTGCGCAGGGAAGGGGAAGTTCGGTAATCGGTTATCAGTGATCGGTCATCGGTGAATCAGGTCCAATCTCAGATCTCATCCGCCGTCGCTAACGTCCACCGATCAGCTTCCGACTTCGCCTTCCAGGCTACGACGGACAAGATGGCGGGCAAGTATCTCATATCTCAAAAAGAAGGACCGTGATCGGTGATCCTCCTTCGCCAAGGTTATGGAGGACAGGTCGGTAATCAGAAAAAAACAATTACTAATTGCTAATTGATAATTAACTATTACAATCTGCCTATTCACTATTCACTATTCACTGCCTGCCCTGAGCTAGGTCGAAGGGTTCACTGTTCACTGATTACCGATCACCGATTACCGATTACTGCTTCCGGAGGAAGCTTATGACCCAGGACGCAAAACAGATAGAACGATACAGGGGGATCATCAAGTTCCTGGACAACACTGTCAGGAACATAGCCCTTTACCCTCCTGATCACCCATCTGTGAAGGGGGTCTCCAAACGTGTATTCGATTTTCTCAGTGAGATCTTCGAGGCAAAAGAAGAGGTTCTCATCGGCTTGATCAACGGTGTCCTTTACGTGGACGATTACCTGTTCTACGAAATCACCCCTTATTCGGATAACATTCTCAAGGTGCTGACTGGTTTTGGGATCGATGATCTCCTCATCAGCAAGGGGGTGAGTGAAGAAGAGCTGCTCAAACTTGCAGGGATCCTCAAGGTCAAGGAACGGAGCCGGGACACGTTCCTGAGGTTGAGCGAGCAGGAGGGGTTGACCCACATCGGCCTGAAGAGCTTCACGATGGGGCATGATGAGGGAGACCTGCCCACTAAAAGCCTGGAAACCTACAGGGATGCGATCAGCACAATGACAGGGTTTTTTTCTGAAGTGGGGGATGGCCAGCTGCCGCCGCTCAGGGAAGCGGAGAATCTTGTGGAAGGGTTCATGGACAAACTGTCGGCCAACAAGTCGCTGCTCATGCTGCTTTCCGGTCTTAAAGGCTACGATTCCTATACCTATCAGCACTGTGTCAACGTGGGAATCCTGGCTCTCCTTCTGGCCGAAAAGGAGGGTCTGGACGAGCAGCATATAAAATGGGCGGCACTGGCCGGCATGATGCACGATATTGGCAAGGTGCGGGTGCCTTCCGAGGTTATCAACAAACCGGGAGGATTGACCCTCAGGGAGTGGGAAGCTGTCAAATCCCATCCCCTTCACTCGGCGGATGTGATCCGTGGTATGGGTGGTGCCCAGGGGCTGATGCAGGCTGTGGAAGGCCACCACATGCACCATGACGGCGGGGGGTATCCGGTGAGATCAGACGTTGACGGGCCCTCAAGACTGGCCAAACTCATATCTGTCGTGGATGCCTACGATGCCATTACCACAGTCAGGGCCTACAAAAAACCGATGTCCCCGGTCGAGGCGATGACTTTCCTGGAAAACGGCCGCGGTACCAAGTACGATCCCCATCATGTGGATGCTTTCATATCAATGGTTGGCGCCTATCCGCCGGGAGCCATGGTGAGGCTTTCAAGCAACGAGATCGGTATGGTGGTCAAGGCCGGGGATCAACAGGGAAAACCGATGGTCAAAATGATCATTGATGAAAAGGGACAGCCCTTTACCCAGGAGCAGGATCTGGACCTATCCGGGGCGGATGCCCATGGCCGGGTCATCGCTTCCGTAGTGGACCCGGCGCTGTATGACCTGTCGCCAGGGATGGTTTTTTCCTAAATGGGAACGGAAACATAGCTGAGGCAGCATACGTGGAAGATGTTGAGCTAATTGCCGTCATCTGACAACTTTGATAGGGTCGTAAAAAGTCCATTCGCGGCTTTTTACTCCACGGAAAGTGAAAAATGTCATTTTCACTTTCCTTACAAATCAATGACTTACACTACACGTCATTGATTTGGGCGCTTCGCTCGGAGCGCGTTGATGACTTTTACGAGGTCATCAACTTTAGTTTTTTGAATTTTGAATTTTGAATTTTGAATCATTGGATCTTGGATTTTGGATTTTGGATCTTGAATCGCTCAACCGTTCGGCCGCAGGTTCCCCAGCGCCTCCGCCGTTCTGGTCTTCAGGAACGGATCATCCGTTTCCTGAAGAACTTTGATCAGGTGATGCTCCGCTTTCGGGTCACCGTTGCGGCCGAGAGCTTCTGCCGCGACGCAGGCGGTCTCGGGTTCCGGGCCGATCAGGAAAGGAATTAGGAATTCGGTGATCCTGGGATCTCGGTAATGCGAAAGGGTTTCGATGACCACTTGCACGACAGAGATGTCGGGGTCCTCGAGGCTGCTGAGCAATGGCACCAGCGCTCGTTCAGGCAACTGGATCTGGACAGCCTTGACTGTAGCCACTCTGATGTCAGGTTCAGGATCCTGAAGAAAAGCCAGCATCTGGTCGATAGATTCTGCAGTATTCAGAAAACCGAGGAAATGGATGGCGCGTATCCGGTAGGGTTTTTCACCCGAGGAGGCTGTCTCAAAGATATTCTGCAGCCGCTCCATACCTTCCACCCGGTCCAGGGCTCTCGACGCGGCGGCCCGGACCAGTTCCTCCGGGTCCTGGAGGGCCCTGGTCAGTGCCTGTTTACGATCTGACAGGGTCATGAACTTTCCTTCCTCCAGCAACGTGTCGGAATACTCGAAATCCGCCCAGGGTATTGCGTGAGCCTGGATATTGAGTATAACCCTTGAATTTCGCTGAATTTTTCGTGAATATAGTATAGCATCTTCCGACAAACTTTTGCCAGTAGCCTGCATGGGGTTCTACGACAGGCTCCTGGCGGGCAGGTTCGACCAAAAAACACTTATGGTGACAAGGAGGATTCAGTGTCAAGGATAGACAGATTGAATGCGTATTTAGCGAAGATCGTCATCCCTGTTGTTCTTATATTGCTGGTGATGCCTGCATGTAGTAAGGGAAAACAGGACCAGGCTCGGAAACCGATTGTTCAGGCAGGTACCGAACCAGTTACAGGCGATTGGCTGGTGAGACATTTATCATCTGAACCTGCCACCCTCAATCCCATCACGGCAACTGACGCGTATGAAAGTGTTATTAACGGTTACATTTACGAAAGTCTTCTTGATCTCGATAACGCCACTCTGGAACTTGTACCTCGTCTTGCCAAAAGTTGGGAAGTTTCTGATGACAAACTCCAGTTCACTTTCACTCTCAAGGATGGGCTGCACTGGCAGGATGGAAAGGTCCTTACTACGGAGGACATTCTTTACACATTTGACAGGGTAACAGATCCATTGGTGGATGCCCCGCACCTGAGAAGCTACTACAAGGATCTGAAGAAGGTTGAGGCTCTTGACGAAAAAACTGTTCGCTTCACCTACGCCTATCCCTACTTCAAGGCGCTGGACATGATCGGCGGCCTCTCCATAATGCCGAAGCACATTTTCGAGAGCGCCGAGGGGCAGGAATTCAACACCCATCCGGTGGGCAGAGCTCCGGTAGGTTCCGGCCCATACAGCTTTGTAAAGTGGGAAACAGGGACGGACATAGTCCTTGAACGATACCCTGATTACTGGGGTGAAAAACACCACATGGACCGAATTGTTTTCAAGATAATCACCGATAACACAGTGGCGCTCCAGGTTCTGAAGAAACAGGAAATGGATTTCATGGGGTTTACTCCCATACAGTGGGTACGGCAGACAGACAGCGACAGGTTCAACAATAACTTTGACAAGCTCCGTTATCCTTCACTCGGATACAGCTACATTGGGTGGAATCTCCGCAAGCCCATGTTCGCGGATAAAAGGGTAAGGCGCGCACTGGCCATGCTCACGGATCGTGAAGCATTTGTGGAGAATCTCTGGTATGGCCTGGGCAGGGTGGTGTCGGGGAACTTCTTCATCGATACCCCTGAATACGACAAATCCATAGAGCCGTTGCCCTTTGATCCGGGAGCGGCAGCAAAACTTCTCGAGGAAGCCGGTTGGTCTGATCACGATGGAGATGGGGTAATAGACAGGGAGGGAACTCCCTTCAGATTCGAGTTCACTTTTTCCTCGGGGAGTACCACGGGAGAACAGCTTGCAACTATCCTGCAGGAGAGCCTGAAGAAGGTGGGGATTGAAATGACCATTCGGCAGCTCGAGTGGGCGTTATTTACCCAACTGCTGGATGACCGGGCATTTGATGCGGTTACTTTGGGTTGGCGCCTACCCGTGCTGGCGGATCCATACCAGGTGTGGCATTCCAGCCAGGCGGACAAGGGGTCAAATTTTGTGGGGTTTGTCAACGAGGAGGCGGACCGGATCATCGTGGATGCCCGATCCGAGTTTGACCGGGAGAAACGGTCCGCAATGTACCGGCGGTTCCACCGCATACTCCACGAAGAGCAGCCCTACACGTTTCTGTTTTCCAGAGACAGCCTTGTGGCGCTGGATAAGCGATTTGAAAACGTGAAGGTTTATCCCCTTGGCCCTGATTCAACGGAGTGGTACGTACCTGCAGAGGTTCAGCGGTACAAATAATCCATGAACGGGCGACTGAGCGACTTGGCGACCTGGCGAAAATGATCAATCTTTTATTCTTAGATTTGATTGATCGTAAAATCATATTCCGAGGTTTATTGTTCTTTACTATTTCGCAACGTCGCCCAGTCTTTCAGTCGTTCAGTTGCTTTTCCGGGATGGATCTTCCGCAATGAGACTACGCGACTATCTTACACGCCGCCTTTTTCTGATAATCCCCACTTTCCTGGGTATTACGCTGATAACCTTCCTGGTAATACAGCTTGCGCCGGGCGATCCTGCGGCCATGAAACTGAGGCTTTCTGCTGACCAGGCGGTCATGGGTGACAAGGTTACGCAGGATATAGTGGAACAGACCCGCAAGCTCTATGGTCTCGATAAACCTATACACATCCAGTACCTGATATGGCTAAAGCGAGTAGTTACATTTGATTTTGGCAACTCCTTTAAAGATCATCGGCCGGTTATAGAAAAGATAGCGGAGCGGCTGCCCATCACCATTGAACTCAACCTGATCTCTATTTTTCTAGTATATCTCATTGCCATTCCCATAGGAGTCATGTCCGCGGTGAAGCAGGGCACCCTTGGCGACCGTATCGTCACTGTGGGACTGTTCATTCTATACTCTCTT
>Ga0209976_10002332_pt1 | contig 10822 bp, 11 predicted proteins | sample SumtaG_FD_182806 | JGI IMG/M metagenome (GOLD analysis project Ga0209976, IMG submission 182806) | Deep subsurface microbial communities from Indian Ocean to uncover new lineages of life (NeLLi) - Sumatra_00157 metaG (SPAdes) (version 2) | ecosystem: Environmental > Aquatic > Marine > Oceanic >... | reverse complement strand
GATAAGAGCATATTGCGCTATTGCCAATGGCGGGAAATTAATCACTCCATATTTAGTTGAAAAGATTATATCTTCTGATAAGGAAATTGAGAATTTATCAGAAAATAAAAAACAAACATCAGTCATTTCTTCAAAAACTGCCTCACAAGTCACTGCAATGCTGGTTAGTGTTGTTGAAAATGGTTTTGCTAAAGCTGCAAAAATTCCAGGTTATTTTATTGCTGGAAAAACAGGAACAGCCCAGGTTTCTTATGCAGCTTTAGATATTCAGCAACAAGGTTATTCTGACAAAACTATCCAGACTTTTATTGGCTTTGCTCCTGCTTTTAATCCTAAGTTTTTGACTTTAATTAAACTTGATAATCCTCAGACAAAAACCGCAGAATATTCTACGGTGCCAGCATTCAAGAATTTAGCAGAATATATTATTAATTATTATCAAACTCCACCAGATTATGAGTAAAGGTTTTGAAAGAAACGTGTTTTCAATCATTAAAAGGTATGATAGGATATTGATTAATTGGCCCCATCGTCTAGCGGCTAGGACGCCTGATTCTCAATCAAGTAACAGGGGTTCGATTCCCCTTGGGGCCACATATTAAACAAAAAGAGCTGCTATAAAAGGTTATGCTCTTTTTTGTTTATTATAAAGCTGGAGTTTTAGATGATTTTTGATTAAAATAATTGAATGGCTAAGTTTTTCTGGCACAATTTAGAAACAAAAGAAATTGAGAAAACTTTAAGAACTGATATTAGAAAAGGTTTAAACGAAAAAGAGGCAAAGTTCCGTCAATTAGAATTTGGCAAAAACAAGCTTCCCGAAGAAAAACCTTTATCCAGGCTCACTATTTTTTTAGAACAATTTAAAAGCCCCTTAACGTATATACTTTTAATTGCGGGGCTTGTTGTTTTATTTTTAAAAGAATTTACTGACGCCATTGTTATTTTTGGCGCTGTTTTTTTAAACACAACTATTGGTTATTTTCAAGAACATAAAGCTTCTCAGGCCTTAGCTAAACTGAAAATGGTGGTAAAACATAGCGCAGAAGTTTTACGAGAAGGAAATTTAAAAGTTTTGAATTTAGAAGAATTAGTACCGGGAGATATCATTATTTTGAATCCAGGAGACATAGTTCCAGCTGATGGAAGAATTATAGAGTCCCATGATTTAAAAATTAATGAAATGGCTTTGACTGGTGAATGGCTTTCAGCAGAAAAAAAAGAAGAAGTGTTTTCTCGAGAAACTCCTTTGGCTGACAGGGACAATATGGTTTACATGGGAACAATTGTTGAAGATGGAAAAGCAAAAATATTAGTAGTTGAAACAGGATCTCAAACTGAAATCGGGAAAATAGCTACAATGATTAGAGAGACAAAAGAAGAAAAAACACCTTATCAGAAAAAATTAGCAGGTTTTTCAAGAATCGTTGGTATTGTTATTGCGCTGATTTGTGTTTTTATTTTTATTGAAGGAATTGTCAAAGGAATTGGTTTTGCTGAAATGTTTATTACTGCTGTAGCTATTGCAGTGGCAGCTATCCCTGAAGGCTTGCCAATCGCAATGACTGTTATTTTAGCGTTGGGTATGCAAAGGATTTTGAAAAAAGGAGGGTTGGTCAGAAAGCTGTCTTCAGCTGAAACGCTTGGCAGCACTTCAATTATTTGTACTGATAAGACAGCAACTTTAACTGAAGGAAAAATGGTGGTTTCTGACATAATCACAGCGAAACAGATTCTTCAGAAAAAACAAAGTAAAAAAATAGAACTTCTGCCCTTAAAGATTGCTGCTTTTACTTCCGAAGCTTTTATTGAAGATCCAAAAGCTCCACAAGAAGAATGGATTTTCAGAGGAAGGCCTACTGATAAAGCTCTGCTAAAAGCTGGTGTTGAAAAAGGAATTAAAGCTTACGGACTAAATTTTCGTAAAAGCAAAATAGCTGAAATTCCTTTTAATCCAGTTAATAAGTTTGTTGGGGCAGTAATTCAGAAAAAAAATGGTAAGTTTCTATATATTTCTGGCGCGCCAGAAAGAGTTTTAGACCGCTCTCAATTCATTGAATTAAAAGGCAAGAAGTTGAAATTAACTGAAAAAAGACTAGAGGCTATTAATGAACAATTAAGAAAACTAACTGGTGCAGGGCTAAGAATAGTGGCATCAAGCTATAGGAGGATTAAGAGCGCTGATTTAATAGCTGAAAATCCAGAAAAAGAAGTTCACAACCTCATTTTTGCTGGTTTTGTCACCATAAAAGATCCTTTAAGAAAAGACGTGAAAAAAGCAATCAGGGTTTGCAAGCAGGCAGGCATCAGAACAATTATTGTTACTGGTGATCATAAGTTAACAGCAAGAGCAGTGGCTCGTGAACTGGGTTTTCAAATTAAAGAAGAAAATATTTTAGAAGGAAAAGAATTAGATGAACTTTCAGATGAAAAATTTAAAGAAATTCTAACAAAAATTAAAATTTATGCCCGTGTTGAACCAAAGCACAAAACAAGAATTGTTGAGGCCTGGCAGGAAAAAGGAGAAGTTGTAGCAATGACAGGTGATGGAATCAATGATGCTCCGGCCTTAAAAAAAGCAGATATTGGAATAGCGCTTGGTTCTGGTACTGAAGTAGCAAAAGAAACTTCAGACTTAGTTCTTTTGGGTGACAGTTTTTCAGTAATTGTAAAAGCAGTTGAGGAGGGAAGGTTGATTTTAGATAATATTAGAAAAGTAATTACTTATCTCTTGAGTGACAGTTTTACAGAAGTAGTTTTAATTGTATTTAGTATTCTATTCAATCTTCCTTTGCCCATTACAGCTGTTCAGATTTTATGGGTTAATTTAATTGAAGACGGTTTACCAGATATTGCTCTGGCTTTTGAGCCAGAAGAAGATGATTTGATGAAAATGAAGCCCAAAGGCCATAAAGCGCCTCTTTTGACTCGTGAAATGAAAACAATAATCTTTATTATTGGCCTTATTACTGATTTTTTGCTTTTAGGGATATTTCTTTTATTCTTTCGAGCAGGATACAATATTGAGTATATTAGAACAATAATTTTTGCTGCCCTAACAGTTGACTCCTTGTTTTATGTTTTTTCCTGTAAAAGTCTGAGGAAAAACTTGTGGCACATTAATCTATTTTCGAATAAGCTTTTGCTCATTGCTTTGCTGGTTGGAGTTCTTGCGCTTGTAGGAGCAATTTATCTGCCACCACTTCAGGGAATTTTAAAAACAGTTCCTTTAAATTCCTGGGACTGGTCAATCATATTGGGCTTAGGATTTATTGAGTTATTTTTAATAGAAGCTGCAAAATGGTATTTTATAACAAAAAAAGAATATGACTAATTCATTTAAAAAGATTATTTATCCAGTAGCTACTATATCAGGTACTATCATAGGAGTTGGTTTGTTTTCCTTGCCTTATATAGCTTCCCAAACAGGCTATTTAGTGATGCTTGGTTATTTCTTAGTTTTAGGAGCTATTGCAATAATAATGCATTTAATCTTTGGAGAATTGTCATTAGCTACGCCTGACTTTAAACGTCTGCCTGGATTTGCAAAAGTTCATTTGGGTGAATGGGCAAAAAAGATAACTATGTTTTCTACAGTTTTCGGAATATCTGGAGCAATCTTAGCCTATCTTATTGTGGGCGGAGAGTTTTTAAACAGTCTACTTTCTCCAACCTTGGGAGGCAGTGCTTCTTTTTACAGTTATATTTATTTTTTTCTGGGAGCAGTTTTAATTTTTTTCGGTATTAAAGCAGTAGCTAAAATAGAGCTTTGGGCATTAATTTTATTCTTTCTAATTTTGTTTGCAATTTTTTTTCGTGGTAATGATCTCATTAATCCAGTTAATTTTATAGCTTATCCCTTGAATTTTAAAGCAGGTTTTAAATTATCAGAATTGTTTCTGCCTTATGGCCCTATCCTTTTTTCTTTGTTTGGAACTGCTTTGATACCTGAGGCCGAAGAAATGCTAGGGAAGGATAAAAAACTGCTTAAAAAAGTAATTGTTATTGCCACAATAATTCCAATAATAGTATCTCTGTTTTTTATTTACTTAATCTGGGGCATTACTGGTCCTTTGACAACAGAATCAGCATTAACAGGATTAAAAGCTTATTTGGGTGATGGAATAGTGAGCATGGCTTTGTTTCTAGGATTTTTAACAACCTTTACTTCTTTTATTGCTCTGGGCTTAACTCTTAAAAAAATCCTCTGGTATGATTTTAAAATGAAGAAAAACTTAGCCTGGTTTTTAACCTGCTTTATCCCTTTAGGGCTTTTTATCGGAGGATTTAAAAGCTTTATTTATATTATAGGCTTGGTGGGAGCAGTTGGTATTGGTATTGATGGATCTCTGATTTTACTGATGTATAGAAAGCTTATGCTGAAAAAAGGGGAAATTAAAAAGTCTTTATTAGTTTTCCCATTAATTTTTGTTTTTGTTTTTGGTATAATATATGAATTAATATACTTTTTAAAATAATGCCCTGGACATATATTCTTATTTTTATTGTTTCTTCTTTTGTTTTAGTTCGCTCTGGGATGTGGGTAGTTAAAGCGCTGATCAGAATTGCCCAGTTTCTAAAATTAAGAGAATTCATAGTAGCTTCTTTTTTAATGGCTTTTGCAACTTCTTTGCCAGAGCTTTTTATTGGAATCACATCAGCTGCTGCTGGAAAACCTGAGCTTCCTTTTGGGGTGGTTATTGGCTCTAATATTGTTGCTCTTACTGTGATGGTGGCGCTTGGAGCCTTGTTTGGTAAAAGCTTACATGTCAAAGGAAAGGTTTTACAAAAATCTGCTTTATATGCTGCCCTTGCCAGTCTTTTGCCTTTATTGTTAATACTTGACGGCGTGTTTTCCAGAAAAGACGGCATGATTTTGTTAGCAGCTTTAGTTTTTTATTTCGTTCAGCTTATAGCTGAAGAAAGAAAATTTAGAAAAGTATTTAATAATCAGCTGAAAGGCTGGCACCATTTTAAAATCTTTGTAAAAGACATGTTTATTTTTTTAATTGGGGCTGCTATGCTTTTGTTAAGTGCTGAAGGGATTGTTTTTTCATCTTCAAAATTAGCTGAAGTTTTTAACCTGCCCTTGATAATTATTGGAGTATCTTTAGTGGCTCTGGGCACCTCTCTTCCTGAAATAGCTTTTGAAATAGAAGCAATTTCAATGGGTCATAAAACAATGATTCTTGGCGATATAATGGGCTCAATTGTTATTAATGCTACTTTAATCCTGGGTCTTGTGGGATTGATTTCGCCATTTACAATTACTGATTTTTCTCCTTATTTAATAGGAGCTGCTTTTACCTTAGCTGCCTGCTGGTTCTTTGTGAGCTTTATAAGAAGTGAGCGGAAAGTTACCAAGATGGAGGCTTTGTTCTTAATTGGAATCTATGTTCTTTTTATTGTTGCTGAGCTATATTTCGCATAAGAATTTATTCATACTTGGAATTTGACAAAGTAAATAAAAAGAATAAAATAAATATAGCTCTTTACATTTTCCGTGCGCCTACAGCGAAACAGTCTATCCATGGCCCATGTGCCTGTAGTTTTCAATGCCAATAACTTAAAAAGTTATAAAAAAGTGGAGAACCGGACTCAGACTTAAGTAAATAGCTATATTGAGAAAGGCGCCACACTATTTATAACAGTTATGTGGATTTTTTGGAGATCACGGAACTGTAAGGAGTTTTTTGTTTTGAATTATATTGACTGAAAAATATTAATAGGTTAAATTATATGTATAATGATTGACCCCTTTTTTATTTTAATTGGTTTTTTAGCTTTTGCCGGCTGGGTGATAGCTATTGCTCTTTATGTTGGAAAATCAAAGGTTGATGAAGGACAAAGCAATGCTATTAGAGACTTAGAGATTCGTTTGACCAGTTTAGTAACAAGTCAAATGAAAGATATTAGAGAAAGCCAAAGCGGAGCTTCACAAAATCTTCATAATCAGATAAGATTGTTTACAAAAGAAACTACTCACCTTCAAGAAGATTTAAAACAAATTCATAAGAAAATAGAAAAGGTTTCTTCTTTTCAGGAGATTTTTAAATCACCAAAATTAAGGGGCCAGTGGGGAGAAGCTTCCTTGAACTATATTTTAACCCAGCATTATCCTGCTGAATTATGGAAAAGCCAACACGCTTTTTCTTCTGGAGAACAAGTTGATGCAGTATTAAAGCTTCCCAATAATAAGTTCTTGCCAATAGATTCAAAGTTTTCTTCAGACAATTTTGAAAGAATGATTCAAGCTCAATCAGATGGAGAGAAAAAGAACCATCAAAAGGCTTTTTTTAAAGATTTGAAATTAAGGATTGATGAAGTTAGTTCTAAGTATATTTTGCCGTCTGAAGGAACACTGGATTTTGCCATGATGTATATTCCAGCAGAAGCAATCTATTATGAGATCATGTTTAATCTAGGAGAGCAGGGGATTGCTAATTATGCCTGGAAGAAAAAGGTAGTTTTAACCTCTCCCAACACGATTTATTTGACTTTAAGAGCATTTGAGCAGTGGTTTAAAGATACTCAGTTTTCAAAACAAACCCAGGATATTTTAAAGAGACTGAATAAAATCAATCAAGATGCTGCCAAGTTGATGAATGATTTTCGTAAGCTGGGTGGTCATTTAAAGAACGCAACTTCCTCATATGATAATTCTGAAAAAAGATTAAGCTTATTTTCAGACAGGGTTGAAAAATTATTAGAAATAAAAGAAATTAAAAAATTAGAAGATTAATATGTTAGCAGTAATAAAAACAGGGGGCAAACAATATCTTGTAACTCCTGGAGATAAATTAAAGATTGAGAAAATTGAGAAAAAAGAAGGAGATGAAATAACTTTCAAAGAGGTTTTGCTTTTGGAAAAAGGAAAAAAAATAGAAATAGGGGAGCCTTTTATTAAAAAAGCAAAGGTTGTTGCTAAGGTATTACAACAGGGAAAGGCTAAGAAGGTTATTGTTTTTAAATATAAAGCCAGTAAGCGCTATAAGGTGAAAAAAGGACACAGACAGCGCTTTACTGAAGTGGAAATACTTAAAATAGAGACAGGGAGTTAATTGCTGAGAACTAAGAAGACAAAAGAAACACTGGGAAGAAATCATCTTCCCTTGTTTTTATAGAGAGCTATATAGCTTGACAAATCTGATATTAAGATGTATACTGTATACAGCACAAAAGGTGAAAAAAAATGATTATACTGCCAATTTTGAGTAAACAGGAATATTTGAGAAACGAGGAAATAATAGAGGAAGAAAAACCAGAGCATCCTTTCTTTCAAAGGGTACGGAGAATGAAAAAAGAGAAAACAGAGAAAGCGCTAAGAGACGCTAAAGAGAAGCTGAGGTTCTGTATTCTGATATTCAGAAAATTGAGTTCTTTATTCGTTGCCTCAGTCTACAAATTGAGGAAGAGGATAAAAATCCTCATGACTCAAATGAAAATCTTGACAATTTCTTTATGGCAGGCCCAGAAAGAAATATATCAATATAGTATAAGACGGAGGGAAGAAACATAGTTTCTCTTCTCCGCTTTTTTTTTAAGTTCATAATATAAAAGTCGTGAATTTAAATACAGAACCAGCAAGCGTTATAAGGTCAAAAATGAACACAAAAAAGGAGAAATTATCTCTTTTTTCTTCTTTTTATAAGAGAATACAGGACTTGACAAATCTAATTACATAGTATATAATATAGATATGATGACACTAGGGCAGGCTCAGGAAATCTGGAGGAGAGGTGACTTAACCCTCCTTTCTGACAGAGAGCTAGAGACAATTCGCTGGTTGCTTGACCAGGAACAGAAAGCATAATCGTCCACATGGACGTCGCCTATATATAGGCACAAGGGTAGTTGAACAAAAGTTCAATTACCCCTTTATCTTATAAAAACCAAAAAACGTTCTAAATTATAAGACTCTTTACGAGTTTTTTTTATTAGGTTAAGATGAAGTGGCACCTTAAAAAAGTAAAAAGGGGAGAAAATGTCTTGACGAAACCAAAGATAACTATTTGTTATACTAGTAATTTTCATCAAGTGAAGCAAAATTTGAATGGGATGAACGCTCATCGAAAAATAAAGCTTCATGACGAAGAAGAATATTCCTCAGTTATGGTCAGCGAAGAATATATAGTTTCGCGGAAGATACCTGTAACAAAAAAAGAGGCTAAAATTCTTAAGGGAAAATGGGACAAAGAAGGCACTTTAGCGTTCACAATGCATTTAAGAGATGATGATGACAATCTCTTTATTATCCGCCCAGAACAATAATGTAGTGGGGGAGGAACAATATTTTCCTTCCCTTTTTTTTGCATGGCTTGGTAACTGATAGTGTTAATGATATACTATTAATATGATGCTCATTACAATTCAAGAAGGAATAAACGAAGTTCGCAAATTCTGTATTCAGGATAAAATCTTTGAGCTGCAGCAAAACAATTTAAGCTTTAATAAACGAACAGGGGTTCTTTGCCTCTTCTTGAAGCGCTTGAATTTTGATAAGCTTTATGACTCTAAGCTCACTAGAAGAACAATGAAAGAAAGGATTAAAGAAAAAATCCTCTTTTACAAGAGGAAAATCAAAGAGAATTTCTTGTTAATAGGAGTTCTTGTAATAGCTCGGGAATACCTGGAATACCCATAGAGCAGTAATTCGCTATTGTTTGGTAAAGTTTTTTTTGTATGCATTCATCTGGTGGCGTACTCATTTACTCATTTCTCGAACGGTGTGTAGCCAAGTAAAGCGAGCTGAATCTCTATGCATAGCTCTTTTATAGCCTTGTTTTTTAAAAACAAGGCTCATTTATTTTCTTTGTTCTAAGGCGCTTTTTAAGGTTTCTTCATCAGCATATTCTAATTCACTTCCAACAGGCAATCCTCGCGCCAAACGAGTGATTTTTTTATTAAATTCTTTTAATTCTCTTTCTAAGTAAAGAGCCGTTGCTTCTCCTTCAGAGGTTGAGTTCGTAGCAAGTATAATCTCTTTAATTTCATTATTCTCTTTTATTCTTTTTTGAAGCTCTTTAATCCTTATTTCCTTTTCTTTCTTTAAAGGTAAAACTGTTCCTCCTAGAACAAAATATTTTCCTTTGTATTTTTTAATCTTTTCAATTGCTGCTAAATCAGTTTCTTTTTCAATAATACAGAGTTGATTCTTGTTCCTGGAATCATCAGAACAGATTTCACAAAATCCTGTTTTGTTTTTGCTTGTTGGAGTGAGCTCAAAAGATTTAAAGCAAAAAGAGCAGGTTTTAATGTTTCTTTTCAAGCTTGAAATTGAATGAATCAATTCATCAGCATCTTTTTGTTCTGCTCTTAAAAGATGAAAAACAAAACGGGCAGCTGTTTTTGGCCCGACTGTTGGAAATTTAGAAAACAAATCAATTAATTTTTGAATGCTTGGCGGATAGTTCATGGTTTTTATTCTTCGTAGGTTTTTTCCAGAGTCCTAAAGCTCACCCTACCTTCGTCAAAATATAGCTCTACTCTTCCCACAGGACCATTACGATGCTTTGCAATGATTAAATCAGCAATGTTTTTGCGTGAGCTTTCAGGCCTGTATCTGTCTTCTCTGTAGATAAACATGACTACATCTGCATCTTGCTCTATGGTTCCGCTCTGACGCAAATCAGACAGTCTTGGGATTTGAGGAGAACGCTGTTCAACTGCGCGTGATAATTGTGAGACAACTAAAACAGGAATGTTTAATTCCCTGGCTAAAGATTTTAAGGCACGGGAATTTTCTGATACCTGCTGAACAGGATTGGTGTATGCATCCATTGGTTCCATTAATTGCAGATAATCAATTATAATTAAACCCAATCCTTTTTGAGCCTGAAGTCTTCTGGACATTGCTTTCATCTGCAGAACATTAGAGGACAAAGAATCATGAATATAGATTGGAGCATCTGATAAAACTGCCAATGCTTGTTGAATTCTTGTAAAGTCATTGTCTTTACCTTCGCTTGATAATCTGCCTGTTCTTAGTCTCCACAAATCAACTCCAGAAATACCGGAAATTAATCTATCAATGACCTGATCTTTTGACATTTCCAAAGAAAATATTCCAACAGGAATTTTTTGATTAATTGCAATGTTATGGGCAAAGTTTAGTGCTAAAGCGCTTTTTCCTAAACTTGGCCTGGCAGCTAGAATTATCAAATCAGATTTCTGAAAACCAGCTAAAAGATGGTCTAAATCAGGAAGTCCGCTGGCAAGACCCCTTAATCCTCCTTTGTGTTTTGATAATTGGTCAATTCTTTCAAACGCTTCTTCTAAGTCGTCTTTTACTAATACAAAATCTTGAGATAAGCTTTTTTGGGCAATGCTGAAAATTTTTCTTTCAGCTTGATCCAAGAGAGCGTCTGTATCTTCTTTTTCTTCGTATCCCAGCTGGCCTATTTCATGTGAGGCATTTATTAAATCTCTTAAAACCCTTTTCCTGTAAACTATTTTAGCGTAATTAAAAGCATGAGCTGGAGTAGGAACAGTGTTTATTAGTTCAGTTAAATAAGTGCTTCCACCAATTTCTTTAAGAACACCCTTTTCTTTTAAGCCATTTGATACTGCTAAAAAGTCAATTGCTTCATCTTTTTCAAAAAGCTTTAAACAAACTTGATAAATTTCTTGATGAGCACGGCGGTAAAAATCTTCAGCCTTTAAAAAATCAGCAATCTTAAGAATGCTTGATTTATCAATCATTAAACAGCCCAATACAGACTGTTCAGCTTCAATTGATTGAGGAGGCAATTTGTCTGGCAGTTTATTTGTCATAGTCAATTCATTTTTAACATTATAAGCGATGATTGGCAAGAATTAGGTT
>Ga0209976_10002331_pt1 | contig 10827 bp, 19 predicted proteins | sample SumtaG_FD_182806 | JGI IMG/M metagenome (GOLD analysis project Ga0209976, IMG submission 182806) | Deep subsurface microbial communities from Indian Ocean to uncover new lineages of life (NeLLi) - Sumatra_00157 metaG (SPAdes) (version 2) | ecosystem: Environmental > Aquatic > Marine > Oceanic >... | reverse complement strand
AGTGCGGACGGGGTGTCTTGTCAAGGAAACGTCGTTTATATGCTCAAAACCTACTTCTTATGTACCGTCTAAGTAAGTTAGTGACATAGGTAGTGACATGGGCCTATATAACCGGCTAACGTCTACTAGGTAATCCCATGTCACCTTGGTAGTGACATCCTTAGTTATTCCATATATAGTGACATAGTTAGTTAAATCGTTGTAGTGTCACCATGTTACATATACACTGAGAACATTACAGCACTGTCAATTTTAGGCTTGATTGTTGTTGAAATGTCACTGTGTTGCTGATATGATTAGGGGGTGCAGTAGTGGGCCGTTTGATACGATGTAATCAAGCGGATACCTACACAATGTAAACCTAAAGTACAGGAGTATTTATCATGGCAAAGTTAACCGCACAGGAGTTTCAAGAGAAACACGCCAGACGTTTGACCGCTTCGGTGGAAGACATACGGCGTGGCATCGACCGTGTAACAGTCAATCCCTGCGAGTTGGCTGCTGCGAAAAAGGACAAGATGCTTGCCAACCTAACGGCTGCGGTTACAGACGGTAGGTGGGAACGCGGTCTGAAACGTGTATCTCTGGAAGACTGGAAGACGAAGACCAGAGACGTCGGTGTTGGCCGCATTGCAGCCGGGATTCAGGCGGCGTCTGCCAAGGTCGTAGCCTTCGCCGAAGAGTTGCTTCCTCACATCGACGCTGGACAGGCAAAGTTAAAGTCCATGCCGGACATCACTTTAGAGGACAACATTGCTCGCATGTCCTCGTTTGTCCGACACATGGCGAACATGAAGCGTACCAAATAGGTACGTTGGTTTCGTCGGGTTGTTGAGGATACAGGGACAGATTGTAAAAAGGATACTTTTGAAATAAGGGAGTCAACTTATGTTACTACAAGGCAATATGGTAAAGCAGATTCTCGCATCGGGCGGCGGTGATCTGGAAGCCAAAGCAGGTGAGTCGTTACGTGTACGCGGCATCCAATGTGTCGCGTCCACGAACGATACTTACATTACCGTCCGCGTTGACCGCGTCACAGTCGCATATTATCGCGTCAAGGGTTTATCAGGGAACCACCTTGCATCGCATCGGGTGGGGTATCTGAAACGGAACATAATGGAGTTTATGGACCGTGCAGGTATTAACGTAAGTATTCCCATCGCCGAAGGCCAGACGTTGAACGTGTCACGCTATGCCGAGACGGGCAACGTCATAGTTATTTACGACAGGTATTCGGCAGGTGACATCTTGGCGACGGACCCGAACGGTTCACAATCCCAAGTCTTCACCTTCTTGCAATATGCAAAGGTGGGGACATCGCCGACGGCATCGGGTGACGCTCACATTGACACGGCAATCACCCCTTCTGAGTTCCCAGACTTTCCCTGCAACAAAGTCGTTCCTGCTCGACATACAATTGAGTTGTTAGGTGTTGCAGCCTGCCCGTTCATCGACGCCAAAGCCGGGCCTCATAGTTTCGCCACAACCTTTATGAAGTTCGTCAAGGATCGAGAAGTATTGTTCGATCCAGACCGCAACGGCATACCGTTCGACGCACAGAACGCAGCCGCAACGGCGAACGCATACGGCGGCACTTTCTCGCTGATAGGTCCGGGGACTGAAATCCTTGTGAACACTAACGCGATTATGCCGGGCGATCCGTTGGTCTTTGATCCTGCCCTGCGTTTTGACGCCGGTGCGGAGTTGAACGTATACCTTACCCTGCTCGAAACAGATACATCGGACTGGGACGGTATCGAAGATATAGCATTTATGTTGCGGGTGACACGTCAATAGTCACCGTACATAGCGGCTATTCAATACAGGCGAACAGGAAAGAACATGAGGGCTTGACCGATGTTAAAGTATAAAAGGCTTAGAACAGCCACCTTGACGGACGGTGCCGAGACAATCGCCACTATTTTACAAGGGGCAAAGAACAAGAATTACCGCATTGTCGGTATAACGACGGACCCGCTTGCAGATATGTGGTTACGTCTATACAAGAACGCAGAACAGATTGTAGACGTACAGTCTATCGCATGTACGTCGGCTATGCCTGTTCTGGCAATGGACTTACAGGTCGATGTTGGTGACGACATCAAGGTAGGTTTCTACAACAACGGTGCCGCGACAACGGCGAAAGATATTGCCATAGCATACGAGGACAAGTAGCAACGGTGATCGGTGTCGTTAATCGAAATACTATTGTCGTTAACTGTTCTACTTGACCGTATAAAGGGGCTTATCATGCTGAGAATAGGTACACCGTTAAAGCTGCCGGAGTTAAACCTGCAACCAGAGCAGGAAGGCAGTATTGAGTTATCCGAAGATATGCAACAGGTGTTATCGTTGCTTACCGGGTTTAGCAAGAACCGCCGAATTGTCTTGCAGTCGTCACCTGTCGGTGCTTTACGTACAACGTCGGCAAGAATCATAGACATTAAGCATTTTACAGGTTCGGGTGCAAACGATGCACAGCAAGGTCACAACGTCCCATGCTCAGAGGTTATGTGCATGGGGCATCCTGATAACACTGGTAAAGTGTGGGTAAGGTCGTTAAGTACCGCCCAAGTAACAGACAGTTGGCCGTTGGGTGCTGGTGAAGTAGTTAATCTATCAGTTGACAATCTCCGCGACCTGCAAATGCTCATTGTTGAAGACGGTGAGAAGTTAATTGTCTCTTATGCGTAGTGTTATATATACGCTATATAGGGGAAAAGTATGTGGGCTTCTGGTGTAAAAGTTGCGGCAAGTGGAGCAGTCGGTTTTCAATCCAAGTTCTCGATAGGAATAGGCGGGGGTAGCCGCTTAATACCGAACACAACTTGGACACAACTTGATTTTCAAGATGTTAACTATGATACGTTGTCCGAATATGACACCGTGACAAACAAGAGATTCAATGCTCAGGCTGCCGGTTGGTATCATCTAAGTGTCACGATGGCTATATTCATGAATAATTCACCTACTGCTATGGAGTTCAAACTAACAGGTAGTATGGGTGACGTACCAATTGGGGCGTTATACAACGGTATTACAGACGCCGATCCTCAAAGTGTTGCATTTAGTGGTGACTTATGGATGGATGCAGGGGCACATATTGAGGTACTGGTATATCAGTCATCAGGTGGAAACAGGGAAATACGAAATGGAACGGTCTTTAGTGGGCATAGGTTCGCATAAACAAAGTATAAGGGGTATGATTATGACCTTTGGTAAGGATTTCTTTAAGATACTTAGTATGGCTATTGCGATACTAAGATTGTTCGGTAGTATCTTCGGTGACGATGCTACTAAGAAGGAAGTGACTGAAAGTAAGGAACGGTCTGCCGACAACAACCCTGACCATCTTATGTAACATAACATCAATACAGACATACACCCTTACAGGCGTAGTCTGAGACTGGAATTGTGCTTATGGCACCTGAACAAGAACCGAAACAGTCGCTACCTAAACCGGCTGCAAAAAAGGGTGTGTCTATACAGATAATGTTTCCTTGCGAGTCTGATGAGGTCGCTATCGGTATCAAAGCTAAGATAGACGACATCGTTAAGGACATCGAGGAGAAACGCTATACGTTCTCAATATCAGAGGTTTAGCGGTGCCCTATGGCCGAACCTTATGACACATTACGGTTTAACATTGTAAGCCGTATTACCGATATGTATAGCAACTGGAACGGTCTTGTAACGGAATGTTACGACCTGAAAGATGCACTATGGAACGACGGTAATCCTTCTTCCTATACAGCATGTCATAACATGGCTGTTGACATGGGTGCCGTTCGTAACAATTGGGGCGGTGGTTCGTCTACGTTAGGCGGTCGTCTGTTATCTATGTTCGACTATCTTAACGATGGTTTGGGTGGTGGTGAGGTCGATATGGCCAGTATTCTAACTGCTATGCTGGCCGCAACGCCCGAAGAAATTACTCAGTTTATGGGCATTACTCAGGCATACAAGGTTGCCGTGTGGGATGCACCATTTAACGAAGAGTTTTATGCTGCTTTAGCTAGAGGTTTCAAGGTATGGGGTGCCTAACTTATGCCACCTGATATAGACAGTCCAAAGACGTTTGGTGATTATTATTGGGCCGCTGAGGTCGAAGCAAAGCGGTTGCGTAGTGAACAACATGAGAAGTCTTTTGGACCGATTGTCGGTGGTTATCTTAGTGCAATAGGTATCCCGGATAATACACCCTCGGCACTAGTTGACTTTCTGAACAAGCTAACAGCACCAACAGAGCCAGACTTTGACGACCTACAACGGATGTTTTTGGGTACGGTGTCAAGGGGTGTTGCTCTTGCTGGTGGTGAACAAATGGCAAAGCCTTTTGAGTATGAGGCTGCCGAGAAGTATCTTAACAGTCGAATAAAAGCTGAAACGGCTGTAACGTTGTTTCAGCGTAAGAAGATCACCCAAGACTTTTACGACCATCGGTTACATAGTGACGGCTATGCCGACTCCGAAGCGGTACACCTATACAATTCTATGAGGCCGTACCCGTCTATACAAGAACTTATCAGGTATGGCCGGTATAACAGCGATGCTGAGAACCCGAAAGCCTTTGTGTGGCAACTGTTCGACGTTCACCCAGACGACTGGGAAATGTGGGACTGGTTGTCTATCCAAAAACTATCTACTGAACAAGTGCAAACGGTTTACCGTCGCGGTGGATGGGATAAGAGCCGATCAAGTTTAGAATTAGCCCGGTTAGGCTGGCCGCTGGAAGAACGAGAATCATTGTTAAACCTTGCCTACCAACTACCAAACGCAATGTTGTTGGTGCAAGGTAATCTTTTGCAAGGTGTATCGACTACCGATATGATAGACGATATTGCTAAAGCTGGTATACACCCTATGTATGCCAAGAAGTATTTCGACGGTGTGTTGACTAAGCCGAACACACAAGACTTGATAGCGTGGCAATTACGGCTTGACCCGTCCTTGTCGGGGCTTGACGATGAACTTCGTAAAACAGGCATACACCCGCAATATTTTGACGTGTATAAGACTCTTGCTAACCCTATACCCCCTATCAATGACCTTATCACTATGGCGGTAAGGGAAGCGTTCACCCCGGAAATAGCAAGCCGGTTCGGACAGTACGAAGGTTTACCCACAGAATATGTGGAAGCAGCCGCTAAGAAGGGGCTAACTAAAGAATGGGCCGAACGGTACTGGGCTGCTCACTGGACGTTACCCAGCGTTCAACAGGGTTTTGCTATGCTTCACCGGGGTATAATCGGACAACCTGACTTAAACCTGCTTATGCGTGCATTAGACATTATGCCGTATTGGCGGGACAAGTTAATGCAGTTATCGTTCAAGCCTTTAACCCGTGTTGACGTTCGACGGATGCACTTGTTAGGGACACTAGACGATAGTGGAGTTAAACGGGCATACCTAGACGTCGGATATAACGAACGGAATGCCGGTCTTATGACTGACTTTACGGTTCGATATAATCGGCGTAGTCTCTCAGGGTTTACGCCCCGCGACGCCCTGTCGGCTTACATAAACCAGTTTATAGAGGCCGGGCAAACTACGTCTATATTACGTGACATAGGTGTAAAAAGTAGTGAAATACCTAATATGATGCGTTTGGCCGGACATAAACGAGAATGGAAGTACAAAACCGAACGCATAACGGCAATAGGTAATCTGTATAAGAAGGGTAAATATGATTATGGTATTGCTCGCAATAAGTTATCACAACTCGGCTTGTCGGGTGACGTAGTTAAGACCCAACTAGAGCAATGGGAACCTAGTACAGAAGCCGAACGGACGGCAACTTTCACAAATGCACAAACTCTCAAATTGTTAACTATGGGCCTAATAGATGAAACAAGGGCGAGAACAGAATTGCACCTGTTGGGGTTTAACGACGAACGCCGCGATCTTCTTATTAAGTCTGTCACAGAACAAACGGGGTAATAATACCGTTGTCCCCGACATCGCCTTTTGTATATTTTCTTGTCAAATGTTTGGTGACGTTCTTAACCACATACCTGTTGGCGTCTGTACTCTTAAATATGCCCTTGAACGATGGCCATTGTTCTTGTGTATACACCCCGTCACCTATTTGCGTGGCCGACTTACGAACGCCCTTAATCACTACTTTTTCGTCGGCACTATAGTCTTTCAATCCCCGAATAATAAGGTGATCTACTGTACGTTCCAGCTTCAGCTTGCCCAAATCAGTTGACGACAAATATGGGGACAGGTTGTCACGGCCTACGTTTGTTACCATAAGCGAATCGGTGTCACAATATACGTAATTACCATGTCCGCAAGCCTGCATGAGTTCCCATAAGTATAACCGAGCATAGGCTGTAACGTGTGAAGCAATTGCCGGGAAGCTATTGTATGCCTCACTATGACCCTTTAACTCGAAAAGTTCACCCAACAAGTAACGCAAACGCATTGCACGACGGGGATTCTTGTATAGTATCATTTCTTCACGGTCTGGTTCGCCGGGTACGTCACCTATTTTCACCCATTCTTCGGCCTTCTGCCCAAATTTACCATATAAGCTATTAAGCAGATACTTCACTATTTGCTCATATTCTTTGTTCTGTCTTATCTTGAAGTCTTGCCGTAAGCCGTACATTGTGGTTACATAGCTACTGAAAATCGGTGCTTGCTCATAGGATACAGTATCTAACACCTTGACAATGTGTCCATGCTCCAAAGCGTACAATAGTTCCGGGGTACAAAGCGTTGTCTCATAGGTGCCGACAGGGAAGATTGTACGACCGCGTTTTATAGCGTAGACGGGTTCGGTAGTCTCAATAACCACTTTTGCAACTACAGCATACTCAGTTAATAGCTTGCCCAACTTCTTAGGGGTTAACTTATGATGCAACTTGACATACTTTGTAGGGAAACTATTGCGTTGCATAACAAACGGGTACAAGCTGTTTACATCGAACACATAGAACGGTTGTCCCGATAAGTCACCCAATACGAAACATTCACACCTACCGCCCTTGTATGACTCACGTTCTAGGTTTATAGCTTCGGCATTGTTATGTATGTATATCGGTGCATGGTAGTGACGGAACAGGTACGCAGCCATTGCAGTTGACGCTTTAGTATAACATAACCGCCCTATCATATTATCTTCTAAGAAGGCGATAAAGACCTTGAAGTTCTCGAATTCTATAAGTACATCGTTGCGGCAATATACAGACAGTTCTTCCATCGTACAGGTATCAAAGTCAATTTCCATCTTAGGAATACCAATACGCTCGCCTGTCTTTGCTAGTGACTCCGTAAACCAATTCATAGAGTCTAAGAAGACTATCGTGCTTGACCCCTTCTTAACCGTGACTATGGCACTACAGCCATTGTTATGGAAGAACTTTAGCTTGTACTTTTCACGTTGTAGGTTTTCCCATCCTTTACAAATGGTAAAATCAAAGACGACGTTCCGGGCGATTATCCATAACCGTTGTTTCGGTAATGCCTTGCTAACTACATAATCCCAAAATGCCCGGATACTATCTATATAGAACCACTCGACCACCTGCTTATGGTCCTTGTACAGACGACGATAATAACAAGCCCATCCTAATTTGAACCGTTGTTCAATACTTCCATCTTCTAACGGGTGCTGCGTTGTCTCAGTATCAAAGAAGATGAAGTGCCGGGGTATCGTTAACGTCGTCTCTTTCTTTAGGGCATGAGGTGCCCTATTGATTGACGACATTTTCTATTCTTCCGGTTCTAGTTCATCTATTCTATGGTAGCCAGCAACGACGCTCGCCCCTTCTAGTTCTTCACCTGCATACTTTTCCCAGTCATTCCAACGGTCGAATACTTCGGCTTCCACTTCGGCGGGTGTCATAGGTCTATCGGCCGGTATGTTAACAAACCGTTCTTGTATAGGTTCATCGGGTGCGGTTCTAAACTTTGCCCGAACCTTAAACATATACTCTTGTGACATTTCCCACTCGACGTCGGCCATTGACTTCATCGACGGTCTGCGATCCTTACGCACATACTTGAAGGCATCCTTGCGAGCTTCTATTGCTCCGACACTACGCCAATCGGCGAGAAACTTTGTTCTGGTGTATCCGCCGGTTGTGAGTTTTAACTTGCGTAGGAAAGCATTAGCCGACATGCCTTTAGCTAACGCGGCAGGCATCGCCATTATAGCCGCTGGACGCCTTAGAAATGATTGTAGTACAGACATTGTGACTCCCTTCACTGACTACATGCAATCCGTTAGCCTGCTATAGCTTCTCATATATTTCTTGACCTAAACTGTCAAACGTCTGCAAGCCTTCACCTAACGACGTAACGGCTTTATACATCGGGTGTTGCATAAAGAAGGCTTGTTCTTTTTCGGCGTCACCCTTGACGTCTTGAAAGCCGGGCAACTGTGATAAACTTGCTTCGATTAGTGTTGCAGACTTTGCGATATGGTGTAATGCCCAATCTACGTTACGGTGAAAACCCTCGAAATGTTCCTTTAACTTACCCCTTGTGTTACCGGCCATAAACCTAATCCTTTAGGCATTGGGACCGTGTATCCGGCTTGCACCTTTACACGGTCCCCGTTAACAATTAGTTGCTTATTAGCTTTGCATGACTTCGGATGCAGCGGTCACAGACTCCGCTATCATTTCGGGCTTGAAGTCTGCTTCCTTAATCTTCATCAGGTTGCTATACGTTTCTGTTTCCGGTAACGGCTTGACGTCATACTTGGCGTTAACGTCACCCTCGGCACCGTGCCGAACTACCATAAACGCAGTCTTGTCGAATTGCTTCTCGAACTTGGCTAACTTTCGGGCAACCCGCTTACCGCAAATGAACAACTGGTAGCCGGTATCGGTAACAACCGGACAGCCGATGCGTTGTTGTGGTTTGTTCTTATACATCGACTGCATCTGTACCGGCAAGCCAACAACTATGAAGATTATCGCCTCACCGTCTGACGATAAAAAGGTAAAGTCACCACCACCCCATTCCTTCATACGACCGCCCCAACTCTCAGGCAACTGTTTTCCGTCCTTGCTCATAATACATTCCCTTCTAATTGAATTCTACTACATACCGTTCACTATGCAAAAATAGGCAACTGCTACCAGTCCCAAAGCATAGAACATTCCTAGTATTGCCGCACTTTTCAAACACATAATGTCACCCCCTAATGATCTTCTTGTGACAGACGTTTCAACTCCACTTTGGCCGCTTCATCTTTCAACTGCTTACCTATCGAATCCATACCCCGATTCATAATAGCTGCAATCGCATCTTCTTTGGGTATCGAATAGCCAACTGCAATTGCCGCTATGGCTATACGTTCCGGGGTGTCTATCTCCATAACGTAGGCACCGTCACTATGTTCTATTACCTTTATCATGTCACTTACTCCGTTAAGCCGTCCAGCTTCCTGCTAAGTGCTTCCTTATCTAACGAACCAACCGGGCCGGTTATCAAGTCTTTGTTACCGCAATACTTGCAGGTGGTCTTATCTACTATACATGACAATCGCAACTGTCTACAGCGACAACAAAAATACTCAGTAGCCGGGCCGGGTTTCCCGTCAAATGATAGGTCGATTTTCTTTGTGCGTTTCATAAACCTTGTACCTATGTTTTGGGGCCAATTGCTGTTACGGCCAGAAATCCCTTGCACTTCCCGAAAGCCCATATCACGAACTCCATTTCATCTATAGGTAAAAACTCGACTTCCATAGTCGCTAACATAGTGCGAATTTCCCTAACCGCAACCATAAACGCCTTGACGGGTGTGTTGACGTCTGTATTGAATTCCACACCATGCCAATTGTCACGTGCTAAACTGATATATATATTATACATCTTCACCCGCCGTTTCTATCTGTACCGTTGCAATAGGTTCGTCAATAGGGTAAACAGCATACTCCAAGTCACCCGTATGAACCATAACAAAAGTAATGTCTGGGAAGACCCTGCCCAACATGGCTGTAACATAACCCTCGGCTTCTGGTAAGCGGTCCGCCATAATGGGCGTACTTATCGAGAAGCTGTTACCGCTACCGTATGTTACTTTGGCGTTGAACATAGGTCTACCCCAGACACCGCGTCCCTGCCGTTACTATGGTGGCTTCCAGTCGTATCCTTACGATGGGAGTTTGAAGGAATCGGACGACTTTGCTTTGCCTGCGAACACTTCCTTGACCTGTTCTACCGATGCTTCCAAGGCGGTAACAATCGCCCGTTGCTGAACTTCGGTAGACTCGTAAGCAGAGCCGGTCAACTGTGCGATCAAACTAATCGACTTAACAGCCTTGTTCGTTCGTCCCGTTGCGAGCCGTGTAAAGGCTTGTGCGGGGGTTTCGTCTTCGGGCGGTTGTGCCCTTCTAACAGCCTTCTTGCTTGTCTTTGCCATAGTGTCACTAACTCCGTTCATATATGCTATCATCGTGACTTGCACCAACGCTAGTGCTAAGTCTTTAGAGCATCTTGCACGACGTAACCACATTTCTATTTCTGCAACGTCTGCCATTACAAACCAACTGTTACCTATGCCATATATAGTAAAGTATACGGTATAACCGGACTAAAGGCAAGAGCTAATTTCCTCAATTGAGCATATTTGTCCTTGACAATGCACCCGCTTAAACGGCCCCGATCTACAGCCAGGTGAACAACCTACCCCACTATGTCACTATGTAAGGGACATTGATTAACACCGTGACTGTCACTATGTCCGTACTTACAGGGTGTCACTACCTACATGGTGTCACTACATCGTGACTGTCACTAGGTGGTGACGTCACTACCCCTCGGTAGGCACGATCCGGGGACCGTCCGCACTCGTATCATC
>Ga0209976_10002327_pt1 | contig 10836 bp, 14 predicted proteins | sample SumtaG_FD_182806 | JGI IMG/M metagenome (GOLD analysis project Ga0209976, IMG submission 182806) | Deep subsurface microbial communities from Indian Ocean to uncover new lineages of life (NeLLi) - Sumatra_00157 metaG (SPAdes) (version 2) | ecosystem: Environmental > Aquatic > Marine > Oceanic >... | reverse complement strand
CGACAAGGAATACAACGTCTATCTGGACTCTCTCACAGGCTGGTTACGCAGAGCCTGGCGGGACGGCGACTTTGAGATTTCAGCGGGACAGTTCTTCGACAATTGGGCAGAAGATCGGGTGGTGGTGACGCCCTTCCCACGACCTGCTGACCGGGCGGGGCGCCACCGCTGGAGCTATTGGCTGGCAATGGATTGGGGATATACGCACTGGTGCGTTTGCTACTTGCTGGGCGAAACGGCCGGGACTGTCTACGTGATTGACGAACACGCACAACGGCGCTGGCAAGTTCCGCAACACGCCGACGCTATTATGGGGATGCTCCACCGGTACGGGGTGGCGTGGCACGAACTGGATAGGTTCGTGGCGGGGTCGGATATGTTCTCGGTCGTGGGCGACCAGGAAGTCAGTGTAGCCGAGAAATTTGAGCGGGCCGGTATGCCGGTGACCAGGGCGAATATGGATAGGGTGAGCGGGGCAGCGGAAATTCTCCACCGGCTGGGCAGTGACGAAATCCCGGCGACGCTGAAAATCTTTGACCGATGTCACAAGCTGATTGAATGCCTCCCGCTGATGCAACACGACCCGTCCAAGCCGGAGGATGTGTTGAAAGTAGACACGAGTGATACGGATGGGACGGGCGGTGACGATCCATATGACACGATCAGATATGGACTGATGCGCGGCGGGGCTGGCCGATTGACGGAAGGGGCTAGCCCAACTGAGGGGTATAGGGGATGATCGGAGATCAAAAGACTGACCATGGTCAGTCTTTTGGAAAGTGACAACGGCGGGGATCCCGCAAAGCGGGTGATCCTATTTTGAAATGTGAGGGATGATAGAATGGCTACAAGTGTAAGAAAACTCAAAATTAATGTTGACCAGACCGGCAACGCAGAAAAAGGGATTAAAAGCATTGTGGCGTCGCTTGGTTCGTTGGGACCGGCTGGCGTGGTGGCCGGGGCGGCGGCGGGTATTGCGCTGTTGTCTGCGGGGGTCGTTAAGCTAGGAGTCTCCCTCACGAAGACCGCGGCAGAGGTGGCTGGCGACTTTCAAGAACAAATGAACATTCTAGAGATTGCGGCGCGGGCAAGTGAAACATCGTTAGATGCGTTAAGTGGTGCTGCTATCCGTGTCGGCGGCGATACGGCGCTGGTGGGAATCAATGCCAGTCAGGCAGCCGACGCGATGACCAACTTTTACAAGGCGGGGTTGACCACGACCGAGATATTCTCTGACCTTGACGGTTACCTCGCGGGGACCACGGAGCTGACCGGCGCTCTGCGGGCGAGCATCGACCTTGCGTCAGCTAGTGAGTTGGATTTAGCGACTGCCAGTGACACGGTCGCTATCGCGATGGCAACGTTCGGAATGAGTGCGGAGGAAGCTACCCATATCGCTGATTCGTTCGTGGCGTCGGCGGATGCGAGTGTAGCTAGTGTTCCCGACCTGACTGAGGCGCTACAGAATGTTGGCCCTACGGCGGCGGCATTTGGATGGTCATTGGACACGGTGAACGTGTCTCTGGCGCTGCTGAGCGAGCGTGGTATCCGTGGCGCTGAGGCGGGAACCAGTCTAAAGTCAATGATGACAAACCTACTGCGAGAGACTGATCCGGTACTTGAGAGTTTGGACGCTTTGAATCTGAGCCTGTACACCGAAGCTGGTGTAATGAAAGCCCTTCCAACCATCATGTCTGAGCTAGAAACCAGTATGGTGGGCCTGACTGAAGAGGAAAAAAACCACCACGTGCAAACGCTGGCCGGGACCTATGGTATGAAAGCAATGCAAACCCTGCTAGCAGAGGGGACGGTCGGGTGGGATAAAATGACCACTTCCATAACCACGGCGGCAACCGCACAGGAAACTGCGAGTGCGAGGACTAAGGGCTTTAACGCCAGCATAGAGCAAATGAAGGGCACGATTGAGACAATGTTGATCTCTGCCGGGACGCCCTTGATAGAGGAATTTGTAACGCCAGTTATTCATACGTTTACCAATCTCGCAACGAAAGTTATTCCCCCACTAATCGAGGGGTTTAATAAGCTGATGTTGGACTTGAAAACGCAGCTAATGCCGGTTTTCGAGTCCATTGGGGCTAGCCTGGGCAGCATCTCGGATGATATGGAGCTAGCCGAGATCGCAACAATCGCGCTGGATGTTGGGGTCTGGCTATTGAAAGACGCCATTGACGGGGTGGTGATGGTGGCAAAACTGGCCGCTATCGGTTTTCATCTACTGGCCAAAGCCGTCAAAGCTATCCGCAATGCGATTGACGTGACCATTACGGGATTCCGTTTGATGCGGGACGGGATTAGGGACACGGTAAACGCTATGCCTGATTGGCTGATTCCTGGTTCACCTACCCCATTTGAGACGGGTCTGAGGGGGGTAGGGAAAGCCCTGGGGGAGCTTGATATTGGGGCGGTTGGTCGGGGTGGTGCTGGCCTGGCAATGGCTGGTGCTGGCGGTCGGGGTGGTGCTGGGGTGACCTGGACAGGTGACTTTGTGTACAGTCCAGCGGTGAGCCTGGGCGACCAAGCCGAAGCGGAGGAACAAATAATACCGATGCTGCTGGAAGCCCTGCGCAAGGCTGGCGGCAAAATCTAGTGAATCGGCGACAGTTTCTTAAATCAATTCTAGCACTGGGGGTTACATCTATGTCCAGATTCGGAGAATTTAAGTATGGCGCTGAGCAATACGGCGCTGACCTGGCAACTGACCGACTGCTGACCTTCGGGCTGATAATTGCCTGGGAGGGCGGGGTGGTCTACTCAGGGGAGAATGAGGCACATGGGCGGATGATTTCATTGCACGTCAAACGTGGCCGTAGGGGCCTGGTGGGGGGGCAGCACGGCTTTTACCCCTACTTCCCGGGTGTAGCGACTGCGATAGTTAATAATTCCGATGGCCGGTATGACGCCTGGGACAGTGACGGGCCCTTATACCCAAACGTGTCACCTGGCAAATTCTGCCGTTTGATGGTCAGAAATGAGACAACGGGCACTCTCTACCCCATTATGAGGGGTATGCTTACAGACATCCAGCCGTTCGATAGGGGCGGACAGAAGTATACTCGGTTGACGATTAAAGACTCGCTGGATTTCTTGTCTCATTGTGTTTCCAGTCTGGAGATGCTGGAAGGTGAAAGCCGCATTACGATCATCCAACGGCTGTATGAGCAAATTCTAAAAGGTGACCTGGCGTCACCTTTTTCACCGCAATACTGGGAATGGGAATTTGGGGGTACACCAGACGCGGGCACGATCGATTATTGGTGGTGTTGGCAGAAAAACACGTTGGAAGCAATGTATGAGATAATGGAGAGTGAGGGCGGCGGGGCGCTTTTCAGTGACCGATACGGTGACCTGGTGTTTCGCCCCGTTGGCTATGCAGCACGGCGATATCAGAATATTGACGTGGCGGACATGTTGCGAGACTTGACGATTGCCCAACCCTGGGAAGTTGTGCGTAACCAAGTTAAGGTCCACGCCTACCCCAAAACGGTAGAAGCCGACGCGGCGACCCTCTGGACACTGAACAGTGTACCAGTGACGATTGCCGATGGGACTACTTTTGTGGTGGAAAGCAATTACCGTTTTGGAGCATATACGAATGTTGGGTCTGCGGCTGTGGTGGTCAATACTCACGAATGTAATGCTGAGGCCGGAGGGGGCGGCGCGGACGTGACCGGTTCTTGCCCCTTGACAGTTCCAAGCGACCAGACCACGGGCGGCGGGGCGCAAATAACTATCACAAATAACTCTGGTGCGACTGCATATCTAATCAGTCTCACGGCATCAGGGAAAGCGATTTATGCCAGCAACCCGGCTATCAGTGTTGCGGTCGATGTTGCGAGCATCGCCGCAATTGGCACACGCAGTTTAGTTCTCGATTCTAACTGGATGGAGGACTCACCCACGGCACAAGAAAATGCCGATTGGTTGCTAGGGGAACTGGTGACCCCTCAGGCAGCACCCACGGTTCAATTGGAGGACCAGCCAGCCATTCAATTTACCCCTGATTTGTATGATGCTGTGGACCTGACTATTCCGACACTGGGACTGAACGACGTTAGGTATAGGTTGGGCGGGATAGAGCACCAGACCATAGGCACGAATTGCAACGCTGTGAGGACAATATTCCGTTTGGAACCGTACATGCAGAAAACTTAGCGAGTCGCGCCCCGGCACGTTCTAAGCCGTTTTGTTTTTGCGAACTGAAAGTCCCATTAAACGGGGTTGCGTGGCACCCGAGCCAGTGCAATCAGCAAAGCGGTGAGGGTGGCGCGGTATATCGAATGCGTTTGGGGATAGGCGCCAATTTCGGCGCAAAACGGGGAACCATGGTTCCTCACAATTCAAGCGAGGTGACCTATGTCTGAGCTAACGATTGACCTGTACGACGGGCTGAAAGTGATCGTAGACGATGGCCCATCCGATCCACACGTGATCATCGAGGGAGCTGGGGAGCGACTGCGCATCGATGCGCCCGACGTGCGACGACTGGCCGACGTGCTCACAGGCGCGTCGGTGATGATGGAACCCGAGCCGCTCGTAGCTAGCCAATGGCTTGGCACGGGTGGCTATCCAACAGTGCAAGGAGCTAACGGTGATTAACTGGCGAATCGTTAAGTACAAGCACATACAGGACGCGAAAGAACTACTCCGGGCAGCCGATGATGATGCGTGTTTTTCGTTCATTATCGGGCTGGTGGCTGACTGGGACTTCGTAGACTCCGACACGGGTGAGCTGTTGCCAGTATCCAATGAAGCATTGGGTGAATTGAGCATAGAGCAATTTGAGACCCTGACCGAGTCGTTTAACCGAGAATTCCGGGACGCAAAATTGAAGCGAACAACGCCCCCCGTGCAAGTGGGGCTGAGGCCGAGGGGTCAGAACTTTGCCCGGACGAGTCGGTTCACGTCAATTGAGCCTGAGCCTGAGCCTGGCCCCGAGCCGTCATAGTCTGTTTTTCGGGGTGACATTCGTCTACGAAAGACGTGACATTTGTCACCCCCTCGGGGTCTGGTTGCGGTTGACAGGCTGGCAATGCGTGGTATAATATTCGTGTATTACACGGACTGGAGGGAAAAACAAGATGCGAGAAAACAAGAAACGGAACCGAATTGTACTTTTCCGGGTGAGCGATGCGGAACATCAGGCGCTGGCGGCAATGGCCGCAACACGCGGGCTGACTGTTAGCGCGATGATACGATTGTTTCTGATGGGGTCGGACGGCGGAGCCGTCAAGGGCTAGGGCGCGAGATGCGCTAAGTAAGGGACCGGGCGCGAGATGCGCTAAGGGAAAAAGGAGAGATTGAGGTCTTGGAGGTTGTCCCTCGCGGGGCAATGACCGCAATCTGTAGAGGAACGTGACAACCGGCGCGAGATGCGCCAATGGTAGGGCGCGAGATGCGCCAACACGTTGCTATGCAGATTGCGGTTTTTGTATTTTAGTGAAAGTAGAGGAATAAGACAGTGACAGAACAGACATTCGACATCAGAGAGCATATCACCATACACGTAGTGATACCAGAAGGGGATGAGGTTGGCTACTGGGTACATACTCACGGGATGGTACAATTCAACAAGCCAGACCTTGAAATGGTTCACGTACCAGGGCTGTTCACCCACGAAGCATCACGCATCTTGAACAGTGTTGCGCAAAAACTTACTGAGGGTGTGACGATAAACCCAGGGCAGACGGTTACCTTAACGGGGTTGGATGTGCGCACCCTGTTCTTGACTGGTGACACTGAGCACGCAGAAGGGGATTGTTTGCGCATCGTAGAAGCTGACTTACTGCATTTTTGCAAGTGCGCTAAGTGTGGGGGTGACCGAGATGAAACCCACTAAAAAGCCAATTGCCCCGCTGAACGGGGCAAAGGCAACACAGACAAACGACATCGACAACTCTAAGTATAACCCCTCCGGCAACGGTTGTCAAGACCCCATTTTGTTCCTTGATATCAACCTGGCACTTGATGCGGTATTAGACGCGGAGGACCTACACGACGCGGCATATAGCGCGTTTTATTCCCAGTGGGTCAGGCTGACTTACGAGACGGCGCGGGTGTTTGATATGCTGCTGGCCCACAGGCAAGCTAGACTGAAAGCTCGGGCAGAGCGGGCGATTCTCGAACGGGGGATATTATGACCGACGTGAGAACCACGCCCTGCGCTGACTGGATAGCCAAATACCACGACCTGGGATGGAACGTTATACCGTTGGTCGGGGGGTTAAGTAGGAACCCCTCAGTCACCTGGAAAAACTACCAGACCGAGAGAATCACAGACGAACAGGTAGCTGACTGGGCAAAGTTTAACCCAGGCGCAAACCTGGCCGTGGTCTGTGGTGAGGTGAGCGGTAACATTGTGGTAGACATCGACAGTCCAGAGGGGCAAGCGATATGTGACGAACGCGGTATGCCTCACACGCCGACTGTCAGGACCGGGAGCGGGAAGGTTCACTACTACCTGAAGCGGCCGGGGTGGGACATCAAGAACAGGGAATATTTACCAGGACTGGAAATCAAGTCTACTGGGGGACTGGCAACATTACCCCCTTCGATACACCACAAGACCGGCAAGCCGTTTGCCTGGGAGGTTGACCCCTGGGACACGCCGTTAGCTGATCCACCGGGCTGGCTATTGGAGCTAATCAAGGAACCGCCAGCACCACCGCCTTCGGCACCCTACGCGCCAGCACCCACGAACGGACAGGACCCTTACAAGGATACGGCTATGGATGGGGTGTTATCGGAACTGTCTACAACGACCGAGAACCGAAACAACGCATTGAATAACGCGGCACTGCGTTTGGGGCAATTCGTGGGCGCTGGCCGGTTGGACAGGGCTGAGGCAGAGCATCAGTTATGCACGGTTGCTCAGGCTATCGGGCTGGATAAGGGAGAGATAGACGCTACTATAAAAAGCGGGCTGGACGCCGGAATGAGCAAACCAGAGTATGAGGGTTTGAAGACTGACCCGGTCGTGAGAAAACGGCCGACGCCAGAACTCGCGCAAGGCACTGCGCGAGCAACGCCAGAGCCAGAGCCAGAGCCACCACCGGCGCAAGAACCCGTTATCTCTAAGGCCGTGAGCACACCGAAGGTCGTGAGTGCTGACTATATCGCTGCACTGACCGATCTGGGTTACACATTCCGGCTGAACGACTGCGACGATAGCATAGAGGTGAACGGGCAATATCTGGCCGATCCGCTGAGAAGCAAAATCCGGGCACAAATCAGGGACATCGGGTTTAAGGGAATGGACGCCCTGGAAGACGCCTACACTGCTGCTGCATATGACCATAGATACCATCCGATCCGGGAATATCTGGACGCGCTGGTATGGGATAAGGAACCGCACATCGCAACGCTGGCTAGCTTCTTTACTGATGAACACAACGTGTTCTATCGCTGGTTGCGGAGCTGGCTTGTCGGGGCAGTCTCAAAAGCATACACCGGAAGTCAGAACCCTATGCTGGTGCTGGCTGGTGGGCAGGATGTTGGGAAGTCCTACTTTGCTACCTGGGTTTGTCCATTGCCAACCTACTTTCACGAGGGACCGATCAACACCGACGATAAAGACACCTATATCCGACTGATGAATAATTGGGTCTGGGAAGTCTCGGAGTTGGGCAGTACTACCAGGAAAGCGGATAGAGAATCTCTCAAGCAAATCATAACGATGGGAATGGTTGAAGTGCGCAAACCCTACAACCGGGCGGATACGAAGAAGCCAGCACTTGCCAGTTTTATCGGCACGATTAACTCAGAGGGTGGTGGTTTCCTATCCGATCCGACCGGGAACAGAAGATTCATTGTCTGCAATCTGACTGCAATCGACTGGGCATATGCTGATCAGATTGACGTGAACCAAGTTTGGGCTGAGGCAGTAGCAGCATATCACGCCGACGAATCACCACGGTTGACGCCAGAGGAAACCGTGCAATCGCAAGCGATAAACGCAGAATATGAGATTGACGATCCGATTGAGGACCTGTTGCAAAAGTACTTCATAATCGACCCTGGCAACGCTGACTTGTGGACTGCGACGGTTGACATCCTGGACGTGCTAGAATCGAACGGGCTACGCGGTACGCGAAAAAGTAACTCTATGGCACTGGCAATCACCTTGACCCGGCTAGGTTGTGTGAAGGGGGTAGGTCGTGTAGAGAATGGCAAGCGGGCAAGGGGTTATAGGGGTATCGGACAACCGAAGGCCGTGTAGGTTGTGTAGGTTGTGTATTAGGTTGTGTATGCAAAAACATACATTCCTACAACTATTTTGCTGCAGAAATGTACCAATTACACAACCTACACAACCTACACAACCTACCCCCTACATAGGTAAAAAGAGGTATATAGGGGGGTTGTAGAGGCAAAAGGTACAATATGGAAAAGGTTGTGTAGGCCGTGTAGGTTGTGTAGGCTGGATAGCGTTTACATCTATCCCGCTGGCGCTGGCCCATTGCCAATGTTCCCGGAGCCGTGTGTCCGATGTGGGTATGTTCCTATCGGCCGATTTGCTGCACCAAACGGATGTTCTGAGGGAGATCTCCCTCACGAAAACTAGACTGAAAGGACGGTGACAAAATGACACTGACAACAGAGAACCAGGAACTTTTGAACAGGATGGAATGGGCTATTGAATTGGGGTTTTTGCACCCCCGAGACGCGGTGACCATTATCCAGTATTCAGAGACGCCGGAAACATCCTTGAAGGCGCTGGCACGGTCGGGCAGATTGCCAATGAAGGCGCGGGTGGCTGTTACACCAGACCCGCCAAGAATTTACTTTTAGGGAAGGTGAGCTATGAGTAAGGCCGACGAACTGGAAACACGACTTTTGATCATTGAACGAAAACAGAAACTGTTATTTGAGACGCTGAAACAGGGCAAACCCTCTTTAGCGCATCATTGGAAGCGGGCGGCTGACTGGGTCGCCAAGTATCAGAGCGGTATTATACCCCCGGTTGATGAGGAGGCCGGTTAAAATGAACTTACTGACCGAACAGGTGACCGAACAACTTGACTTGGAAGCGCGAGAGGCCGTACTATTTTCGACTGACCTTGTAGCGCGGCTGGCGGCAATGTACGCCAGCATTGCAGAGTTTGGCGAAATTTATGATGAGCCATCCGATGATCTGGACGGTTACCCCACGGCGGAGGCCGGTACAAATGACTAGCAAGGATGTTGACAAGCTGGTAGAGCAACGGGACAGGAACCACGTAGAGGTGGTAACCAAGCTCGTGGAGCTGGACGCCAAAATTGACGCGGTCGATGCAAAGATTGAAGCGGTTGACGCGAAAGTTGATGCAAACACCGACTGGGAAAAAGACGAATCGCCGTGCTAGGTTCAATCTCACATTGGAGAGGGGGTGATTCACTTGGCAAACCGACAGGTTAAGATTGACGCGCTGAAAGGTGCGGCTGAATATTCTGGCGGGGTGGTGCTGGCGCTGGCCGTGGTGGCTGCGCTGACTTGCCTTATCAAGATGTTTTGATGTGCGTAGGTGACCGGGAGCGGGGAACCATGGTTCCCCGCTTTCGGCACATTGGGATTATTGTCTATGGAAGGGGGGTATATTCTAGGTGAATCTTAACGAGAGGATACGCAAACGAGTTTGTGACAGTATCAGGTGCGGCAATCATCCTCACACCGCCGCGGTCGCCAATGGTATACCGTCCGCAACCCATTATTTGTGGTTGCGCAAGGGAAAAGAGGAATCGGAGAGTCTCACGGCTGGCAACGATCCCGTGGAAAAGAACGATCCTTACCTCAAATATTACTTGCACATAGAGCGGGCAAAGGCCGAAAGTGAAGCCGCCGCCGTGAAGACCTGGACCGACAAACTACCAGACGACTGGCGGGCGGCGCGGGACTTCCTGGCCCGGCGATTCCCTGACCGATGGGGTAAGAAGGATGAGGTGACCCTGAACACGCCAGACTTTAGGGCTGAACTGAAATCTCGGATAGAAAAGAGTCTAGGCAAGGAACCGACTGATACTGATGAGTGATTCGTTGTTAGCAGAATTCCCACAAATGGCACAAGCGGCGGGTATGTCACAGTCTCAAATGGTTGACTTCCTGGCCGCGTGCTATGTTCCCCAGCGGCGGCAATGTGACTTTCACGCGGCGGCGGCGCTATGCGATTTGCCTGGTGGGCCGTCTCGCATCGGGTACGGCGGCACCCGTGGGCAAGCTAAATCACACGCTGAATACGCTCAGGCGACGATTAGCGATATGCAGCGCTTCGATGGGCTGAAAGTTCTGTACTTGCGCAAAGTGCAACGTAAGGCGGTTGAGTCAATGGCCGATTTACGGCGCAAGGTGCTGCAGTTCACCCCTCACACTTACAAGGCGGGCATCCTGCGTTTGCCCAATGGCAGTTTTATGATAATGGGCGGTTTCAGGACTGAGGGGGACATCGACACGTACTTGGGCCTGGAGTATGATAGCATCATTCTGGAGGATGCAACCACGCTGACCGAGAGCAAACGGACGGCGATAGGGGGAGCGTTAAGGACATCGCGCACCGATGGCTGGCGCTGCAGGATGTACGAATCTGCTAACCCTGGTGGGGTGGGGCACGCTTGGTTCCGCAAGATGTACTATGACCCCTGGGTGCGCGGAGCCGAATCGGAGACTCGTTTCATCCATACCACGAAGGGCGACAATCGGTACATCGACAAGGAATACAACGTCTATCTGGACTCTCTCACAGGCTGGTTACGCAGAGCCTGGCGGGACGGCGACTTTGAGATTTCAGCGGGACAGTTCTTCGACAATTGGGCAGAAGATCGGGTGGTGGTTAAGCCCTTCCCACG
>Ga0209976_10002326_pt1 | contig 10838 bp, 3 predicted proteins | sample SumtaG_FD_182806 | JGI IMG/M metagenome (GOLD analysis project Ga0209976, IMG submission 182806) | Deep subsurface microbial communities from Indian Ocean to uncover new lineages of life (NeLLi) - Sumatra_00157 metaG (SPAdes) (version 2) | ecosystem: Environmental > Aquatic > Marine > Oceanic >... | reverse complement strand
TGGAGAGGGGGTAGAGGAACTGGACATGGCCGACGACCAGGCCGGGGAGGTGGAGCTTCAGGAGATCGAGCGGCCGAAAGTCAAAGAGCCCCGCGTTCTGCGCGGCTACACGGCGAAGGTGTCCGTGACTTCTCCCTGGATGGCCGGGCTCGGCTTCGACGCCTTCTGGTATTCCTACGTGGACGCCCGTTTCGCCCTGGACCTGCCCCGGAAAAAGGATGACGGACGGCTGGGACGGCTGGCTCCCGCCTATACCCTAGAAGCGGGCACTTTCAGCTTCGTTAACAATCATCCCCGGGGCGGCCGGTTTCGTGGAGTGGCCCTGCAGGCCCTGATTCGCCTCCCGGTCGGCCCGCTGGAAGTATCGGCCGGTGGTGGAATGTACGCCTCAGGTAGCGACGTGCGCGGCGGTATGATCTTCGGGGCCAGCTACACTATACCCTTCATCCGTTTTATCGCCATCACGTTCGAGTCCCGGCTAACCTTTGTCCAGAACGCCACCGCCACCGGCTCCGCCTACTGGCTGGACGTGGGCGGCAGCATAGGCTACCCATTCTAGGAGCGGTCGGGAGCTCCTTAGCGTGCCGTGCCAGATTATTTTATGAATATGTGCGCCGGATCACAGCCAGCACCTGACGCGGGTCACATCCGCTTCATCCACTTGATGGCCGTCACTTTTTCAGAGGATATAAAGCTTTAGTTTAACTCCGGCCCGGCGATTTCATTATATTTGTTGCCAATGGCCGATATAGTAGATAAATGAAAGTAGGGCAAACAGACAGTAGGACCTCTCAGTGGCTGGCGCGCCTGTGTGCCTGCCTGATCTTCGTATCAGTGGCGTTGGGTCAGTCCGGGCTAACCAAGACCCTGCGCGAGGCCGAAGGCGGCGGGCACGTCAACGGGTATTACAACAAGACCGACAGTCAGTACTCCAACGGGGGGTTGCAGGTTCAGCTGGCGGGCTTAACAGCGGAAGTGAGCCATAAGGTTGAGTTCAGTAAGAATAATGGGTCCACCTGGTCGGGTGCCAACCAGCTCTGGTTTAAAGGCGGTTTGGTCACCAATGCGATTATCAGCACGGACGTGGCGGAAAACGCAGTAAACTTCGATATTTACCATTCACAGCTTACCGCCGCCCCTTACAGCATGAGTAATGGTGAGACCATCCAGATTCGCGTGATCAACGACGTGTTTACAGTCAAGGACACCTTTGTATGCACCATCACCGGTGGGGGCAACGACCTCACCTACGATATTACCCCGCCCACCATCTCCAGCGTCTCCTCCGGCACCGGTAACGGCACCTACGGTATCAGCGCTAATATCAATATCACGGTTACCTTCAGCGAACCCACCACGTTGTCCAATGGAAGCCTACGCGTTACCCTTAATACGGGCCAGAACGTGGACATCGCAGCTGCCACTTACAGTAACACCGCCAGCGGCACGTATCAGGTGCAGGAAGGAGATCTAGTCGGCGACCTGAACAATACTGGTGTTTCCATCACCGGGATCAGTCTGGCGGATGCCGCCGGCAATGAGGTTGAAAACTACACCCCCGGCTCCAACTTGGGGGCGACCAGTGATATTGTGATTGACGGCGTCCGGCCTACCATCACCAGCGTGACTTCCAGCACCGCCAATGGAACGTATGGCATCGGTAGTAACATAAATATCACCGTAACCTTCAGCGAAGCGACGACAGTGGCTGGAGGCGACCTGCGGGTGACCCTGGATGTGGTCCAGAATGTGGATATTACTGGCGCCACCTACAACACCACGGCCTCCGGCACCTATACCATCCAGGAGGGTGATGCCAGCGTTGACCTGACCACTACCAATATTTCCATCACCGCCGGGACGATTGAGGATGCCGTCGGTAATGCCCTCACCAACTACACTCCGGCTTCCAACCTGGCAACCACCAGTGCCCTAGTCATCGATGGCATCCGGCCCACCATCGCCAGCGTGAATTCTTCATCTGCCAGTACAACCTACGGCATCGGAGATAACATCCCCATCATTGTATATTTCAGCGAAGATGTGACCCTGGCCAGCGGCAACCTGCTGGTGGAGTTGGAAACGGGGGCAGTAGATCGACAGGCCATCATCACACCCTTCGCCAGTACCTCGTCTGGCACCGGAACCTACACCGTGCAAATCGATGACGTAAGCCCCGACCTGATGGAGAACTCGGTCTCCCTGAGTGGGGGAACATTAAGGGATGTCGCCGGAAATGATCTCACCAATTATACGGTTCCTGGGGCCGAAAATCTGAACGATAACAAGGAAATCGTCATTGATGGTGTCCGCCCCACCATTTCCACTGTTACCTCTTTAAGCCCTGATGATAATTATAAAATCAGTGACAATATTCTGGTTCAGGTTACCTTCAGCGAAGAGGTGAGCCTATCCGGCGGTAACCTGGAGGTCACCCTTGAAACGGGAGCCACCGATCAGAAGGCGACAATTTCATCCATCGTAGCCTCCGAAACCGCTACCGGTACCTATAATGTCCAGGACGGGGATGAGAGCACGGACCTGACGGCCACCGTGGTGGGTCTGTCCGCCGGCACGCTGGAGGATGCAGGCGGGAACAACATCACCGACTTCACCATCCCGCCAGGTCAGAACATTGCCGACTTGAAAGCTATCGTGGTGGATGGCGTCCGGCCAACCATCGACTATATCACCTCCACTACTGGCGACGGGACTTACAACATCGATGACGAAGTGAACATCAGGTTGATCTTCACTGAGGCCGTCACCACTTCCGGCGGCGGGAGTATTGTGGTCACCCTGGAGACCGGCACCCCCGACCGGCAGGTTACAATCTCCAACGTAGTCAGCTCCTTGAATGCCGACGGCACCTATACTGTCCAGGATGGGGATGAGAGCACCGACCTGAACGTGAATTCGGTGGTCATGTCCGCCGGTTCCCTGGTGGACGATTTCGGGAATCCCGTTACCGATTTCTCCATCCCCGGCGGCTGGAACCTGGCCGACGCCAAGGCCCTGGTGATTGACGGTGTCAGGCCGACCGTCACCAATGTATCCGCCTCCACGCTCAACGGTGCCTACAAGGCCGGAAATGACATTGATATTACCGTCCAATTCAGCGATGCCGTTGATGTTTTGGGCTCTCCCACGCTGAATCTGGATGTGGGTGGAGGCTATCTGATCTCCAATCCTGCTGGCACCGGTACCAATACTTTAACGTTCACCTACACGATTCAAGCTACTCACAACTCCGGCGACCTGGACTATGTAAATACGGCTTCGCTACTGCCCGGCACTTCCATCAAGGACGCCGCCGGCAACGACGCCACCCTGACACTGTACGCTCCGGGTGCAGGTGTCCCAGGAGCTGGCTCCCTGGGCGTTAACAAGGCTCTCATTATAGATACGACATCGCCGACCGTTACGGATGTAACCTCCTCAGCGGGCAATGGTGCTTATAAAGCGTTGGATATCATTCCCGTTACGGTGACCTTCAGCGAGGTGGTTACCGTGAGCGGCTCGCCCACGCTTAAGCTGGAAACAGGGACTACCGACCGGAACGCCACTTATACCGGCGTCTCCGGCAGCACGCTGAGCTTTGAGTACATCGTTCAGCCCGGGGACGAGACCAACGACCTGGACTACTGGGATGCCAATTCTCTCACCGCTGGCACGTATATCCGTGACGCAGCCAGCAACGACGCAACCCTCACGCTGGCCATTCCCGGTGATCCCAATTCTCTTGGTGATAATAAGGCGCTGGTAATCGATACGACACCGCCCACGGTATCATCGGTGAGCTCCACCGCCGGGGACGGTGATTATGTAGAGACTGACCTGATTCCCATTACCATTACCTTTTCGGAAGCAGTCTACGTAGCCATTGCCACTCCTACGCTGACCCTGGAGACGGGCACTGTGGATGCTCTGGTAAACTATGTCAACGGCAGCGATGGCGATGCGGAGCTGTTATTTAACTATACCGTGGCGGCGGGGCACGAAAGCGATAACCTGGACTACACCGCTACTGACGCCCTGCAACTGAACCTGGCCACCATCCAGGACGCCGCCGGCAACGACGCCGTTCTGACGCTTGTGGCGCCCGGTGCCAGCGGGTCGCTGGGATTCAGCAAGGACCGGGACGTGGACGCCGTAATCCCCACTGTCACTTGTGTCACTTCCAATAAGGCGGACGGGGTCTATAAAGCCGGGGTAGTGATTCCCATCAGTGTGGTCTTCAGCGAAGCGGTGGCGGTGGCGGGTGGCGTACCTACATTAACGCTGAATGTGGGCGGTGGCTATGCCGTGAACTACACCAGCGTCTCTGGCGATACGCTGGTATTTGAATATACGGTACTGGCCGGGCAGAACCAGGTCGACCTGGATTACCTTTCCGCTGCAGCGTTGAGTGCAGGCATCAGTACCATCAGGGACGTTGCCGGCAACGATGCCGTCCTGACCCTGGCATCACCAGGATCGGCTAACTCTCTGGGAGGCAGCAAGAACATCGACGTCGATACCACGCCGCCCACTGTCTCCAACGTGACCTCCACAACATCCAACGCCGCCTATAAGGCGGGGCAGAGCATCAACGTACGCGTGACATTCAGCGAGGTGGTTATCGATGCCGGCAGTCCCTATGTCATCCTGGAAACGGGCACTACTGACCGGAACGCCACGTATGTCAGCGGGAAGGGGACGAATACGCTGGTCTTTAGCTATACCGTGGTGGCTGGTGATGGCAGTAATGATCTTGACTATGTCAGTGCTGGTTCCCTGGTGGCAGGTACTGCTCTGCAGGACAGCGCCGGCAACCAGGTCAGCGCCACCCCTCTGGCCGTGCCCGGCGCAGCCGGTTCGCTGGGAGCCAATAAGGCCATCATCGTCGATACCCAGGCGCCTACCGTACTGAACGTGACTTCCTCTAAAACGGATGGGTATTACAAGGCCGGAGAGACCATCCCTATCAGCGTGATTTTCAGTGAGGCAGTAACTGTATCCGGCACGCCTACTCTGACCCTTGAAACCGGCGCCACGGATCGGGACGCCACCTACTCCAGCGGCTCAGGGAGCGACACCCTGACTTTTTCCTATACCGTACAGCCGGGTGACGGGTCCAGCGATCTGGACTACGTGGATGCCAACTCCCTTTCAGCGGGCACGTCCATTCAGGACGCCGCCGGCAACGACGCTACCCTGACGCTGGCCGCTCCGGGCGAATCCAACTCCCTGGGTGATAATAAGGCGCTGGTAATAGACACAACGCCGCCGACGGTATCGTCGGTGAGCTCCACCGCCGGGGACGGTTATTACGTTGCGGGCGACACAATATCTATTACTGTTACCTTTACCGAAACCGTCTATAAGGCGGGCGCCGGTACGCTGACCCTTGCCCTTGAAACTGGCAGTACCGACGCGGTGTTGGACTATGCGAGTGGGTCAGGCACCGGCACTCTCACTTTTATCTATATTGTGGCTCTCGGGCACGAAAGCGATAACCTGGACTATATCGACGCGAACGCATTGCAGTTGAATCTGATTACCATCAGAGATACAACCGGGAACGACGCCGATTTGGCTCTTCCCACGCCCGGCACCAGCGGATCCCTGGGATATGGCAATGACCGGAATATCGACGCCATCATACCAACAGTAACCGCCGTTACTTCCACCAAGGCGGATGGCGCTTACAAGGCCGCACAGGTTATTCCAATCGCCGTAGTTTTCAGTGAGGCAGTGGCGGTAACCGGTACTCCCCAATTGACTCTGAATGTGGGCAGCGGTTATGTTGTGGATTTCTCCAGCATCTCCAGCGATACTGTTGTATTCAATTATACTATCCAGGCCGGGCAAAACAAGGTGAACCTGGGCTACCAGTCTACCACCGCCCTGAGCTTGAGCGGTGGTACGATCCAGGATGCGGCCGGCAATGATGCCGATACTACACTCGCAGCCCCCGGAGGGGCGAGCTCCCTGAGCGGTGCCAAGAACCTGGATGTTGATACCACTCCCCCCGCCTTTAGCAGCGTTGCCCCGGCCGATTCCAGTTACCAGAACACCACGAAAGTCTCCTATACTCTTAGCGAAGATATCGCCAGCGGGAGCATCACCTGGGGCCGCACCGGTGGTACGGCTGACCCGGCAGAACCCCACAGCCAAGCCCTGACAGGTAGCGAACTGAGTACGGGGGCCCATGCAGACATCACCCTCACCAACGACCCCAGCCTGGTAAGTGGCACGGTGTATAACCTTACCTTTGCCGGGCAGGATGCCGCCGGAAACGCGGCTACCAATATTGTCCGCACTGACGTAACCTTTGACGACACACCGCCTCAGGCGGCCCTGACCTACAGTGACACGCTGGCCAGCCAGGGGGATACCGTGACCATCACGGTTACATTAAGTGAAGCTGCCCTGGACACGCCCGGAATTACCATCGAATACACTTCCATCACGCTGCCTAGCGATGCTACAATGACTGCAACAGCGGATTCCCTCGTCTGGACCTATGATGCCCTTATCCCGTCCGGGAATGACGGCACGGCAACGGTAACGATAGGCATGGATGACCTGGCCGGGAATGCCCTAACGACAGCGAACACTACCGGACGGACGGATTTGATGGTGGACAATACCCCCCCTGGCTATGTGCTGGCCTACTCAGATTCGCTGGCAAAAGAGGGTGATATAGTAACCATCACCGCCACTTTCGAGGAATCGGTGAAGTCCGCTCCTGCCACCAAACCTACCATTGCCATTGACTTCGCCGACTCCGACTCGGATACCAGCGGGGCGGCTATGAGTATGGGTCCCGCAGACACCTTATGGATTTACGCATTGGACATTCCGTCTAAAAACGATGGGTTTGCCACTGTTACCGTTTCGGCTACTGATGCGGCGGGGATACCGGCGGTTCCTGTTTCCGGCAGCACTAACACCCTGAAGGTGGACAACACACCGCCCACTATTACCCCGACATCACCTGTAGACAACGGTTTTGTGCGGACGACGGCGGTGACTTACACCTTGGGCGAGACTGTGGACAGCGGGCAGGTCACCTGGACCTTGGAAGGCGGGGCAGCCGACGGTAACTCTCCTCATATCAAAGCCTTGACTGGGACTGAGTTGATCGCCGGGACACATACCGGTGTGCTCACCAACGCACCCACCCTGGTCCAGGCTGCGGAATATACTATCCAGTTCATTGCCGTGGATTACGCCGGCAATCCCGACACCACATTCGTTTCCACTGTTACCTACGATACCTTGGCCCCCACTATCGGCAGTGTAGTTGTCTACGACGGTCCCGCCGCCGATATCGATTCAACCAGCTCCACCGACAGCCTGACGGCCCATTGGGGGGGCTTCTCCGATCCCGTCGCAGGGATCGCCCTGTATGAGTATGCTGTCGGCAGCACCCGGGGGGATACTGACATCGTCAGCTGGACCGGCGTTGGCACGGATACCCTGGTAACCGCGGGAAGTTTATCGCTGGTCCATAAGCGTCGTTACTACATCAGTGTCCGGGCCACCGATGGCGCGGGCAATGTGTCCGACTCGGTCTCCACTGACGGGGTCAGGATCGTGGACCGACCCAGGCTGACGGTGAGTGTAGTACAGAACAGCGTTATTTCGGAATACGTGCAGATTCTCGTCAACGATACCCTGGCCATGGCTGACAGTATCCGCATTGATATAGATAACGTGCTAGTGAGCGTAACCGAGATTGATACGTTTGCCTATATAGGCACCCATAAACTTGCGGGGGACAGTACCTATAGCCTGGTAGTGACCGGCTTCAGCGGGTGGGCAAATGATACCAGCACCTCCAGCCTTGCCATGGCCCTGGCCAAGCAGGGTCAGCCGTGGGTGGCCGCCAGCGTTGATCAGCGGTTCAAGACGGCTGGTTCGCCCGGCTCGGTCAGCGGGGACCGTTACCTGCTGGTGGTGGACTCCACGCTCATGGGGCTGTCGGCTGTTCACGGCGGGGCCTACCGGTTGGGTGACGGGCAATTCACTTTTGATCAGCCGGTGCGCGTCAGCATGCATCGCGGTATGAGCGAAGGTGGGCAGGAAGAAGCGCAGGCCATCTACGTCCTCCGGTCAAACGGTCGCTGGGAGGAATTGTCCTCGGTTGATGAGGGGGAGCTGGTGATCACCTGGACAAACAGGGCGGGGACCTTCCGCCTCGGCCGCCGGACGATCATCGTGCCCCAGATCACCAGCCTCCACCAGAACTACCCTAATCCCTTTAATCCCACTACCCGGATCGTCTTTGACCTGGGCTTCCAGGATGGTCCTCGGCAACATGCCAGAGTCGTGATTTACAACCTTCTGGGCCGGGAGGTGCTGACACTCTATGATGGCGAGACATCCACTGGACGATATGAGCTCACCTGGCAGGGTATGGATGCCCGGGGGCTCGCCGTTGCCAGTGGAGTATACTTCGTGCGTTTGAGCACCAGCACGGGACACCAGATGACCAAAAAAATGCTGTTGGTGAGGTAAGCTGATGGACCGAAGGCTGTGCATATTCTTCATCCTTTTCGTGAGCCTGCTGGCGCTCATCGTGGGTGGCTGCCGTACCCTTGTTGAGCCGGAGACACCGGACTATGTGCTATATGGATGGGAACTGATGGCCGACACCAGCTATCGCGCGGCTATTGACCAGTTCGAAACCGGGACGGAACTGGATCCCTCGTATGCCGACGGCTGGAACGGGCTGGGGTGGGCTTATGCCCGGCTGGGCGCGGCGGACACGAGTGAACTGCGCTTCACAACAGCTGCGACCAAATCGGATACCACTATAGTTGGAACGGAGATCCTGGCGGGGCGATCTTTCGCCCGTTTGGCCCTGGGGCAGTTTTCCCTGGCCGTGGGTGATGCCAAGGGGGCCCTGGCTCTCACCCCCGACTGGATTTTCCGGCGTGACATCACCGTTACTTACCAACATCTCTACCTTACGGCGGCTACCGGCTTCTACGGCCAGGGCAAGTTCGACTCCTGCCTCGTCTGGGTAAAGCGGCTGGACAGCAGCTTTGGTGCCGACGTCGCTACTCTCTCAGGTAGATCCCGGCTGGCGGCCAAGCTGGAGGCCCTGAAAAGCGGACTCTAGCAGGAAAGACAGGCGGCCGCCGCTCATTCCGTACCACTTACTCCCTCTGCCCGTCCAGGTCTGCTTCCCATCCTTTTCCCGGCAGGTGTTCCATCAACCAATAAGAAAACCTTGGACGCAGCCGGTAAACGGTTGATAGCTTAGGACCCTCATGTCCAGCACGATGGTCATCGCTCCTCCGGCCAGCCCCGATGGTGCCACGTATTTCGGGAAGAACAGCAATCGGGAGCCCAGCGAGTGCCAGTTGGTTATCGCACTACCGGCCGTGGAACACGACGCTAACACTTTGCTCAAGTGCACCCACCTGTCCATCGCCCAGTTACCCCGACGCTACGGCGTTGTGCTCAGCAAGCCGTGGTGGTGCTGGGGTGGCGAGATGGGGGCCAATGATCAAGGGGTGGTTATCGGCAGTGAGGCGGTTTCCACCCGTGATCATGAATCCGAACCGGGGCTCATCGGCATGGATTTGGTGCGCCTGGGTTTGGAACGTGGCAAGTCCGCAGAGGACGCTTTGAACGTGGTCACCTCCCTGCTGCAGACGCATGGCCAGGGCGGGGCGTGCCGGCTTGGAGATCCCTCTTTCAGCTATGATAACAGTTTCATAATCGCCGATGCCAACGAGGCCTGGATGCTGGAGACGGCCGGCCGACACTGGGCGGCAAAAAAGATCATGGGCATGGCCGTTCTCTCGTCTGAGCTGACTCTCGCCAACGACTTTGACCGCAGCTCCTATGCCCTCCCCCAGTACGCCCGGTTGAAAGGCTGGATACGTAAGGAAGAGGGTCTCCACTTCGCGGGCACCTTTGGACGCAGATCGCGCCGCCCTCCTTTTAAAGAATCACACCCGCGCCGGACGGTCCTCCTGGAAGGTCTGCGCAGGCTGGATCCCGATTATCCTTTCCTTGGCATGATGCAGCTTCTGCGCTGGCGGAAGGGATCCCTCCCGAGGAATTGTTCAAAGAGCGATGTGGCTCTCCATGCAAGTAGGGCATCCCATTGGATTCAGACTACCGGCTCCATGGTAGCTATGGTTTCGACACGCAGGAATGATTTCTTCTTTACCGGTACCTCCGCACCCGATCTCTCCATATTCAAGCCGGTCCATTTTGACCTCCCCTTGGAAGATGACCTACAGGGAGAAAACCTCTCGCAGTACCACGATGGGAGTCTCTGGTGGCAGCACGAGAAATTGCACCGGGCCATGCTTCTCGCTCCCCGCCTGGACGGTGATTTTATAAAAGAACGGGATGACCTTGAACGAAGCATGGTGCTGGATCTCATGGCCCAGAAAGGACGCCAGCTGGCACAGACCCGCCGCCAGGTACGAAATAACCTGCTGAAATGGGAGGAGACCTGGAGAGAGGAGGCGGTGTCAAAAAGAAGTTTATTTCTGTCGATGGGTTCGTTCTCCCGGTATTGGGAGCGGCGCAACCGCCTGGATGGGATCACACTTAATCTCCCATAACAGAATACCGGTTCGAGGCGGTAGTTGCCTAAGGTGTACTAACCGGATTACGAATATGTTAAATTCAAGTTTGTTTGAAATATATTCATGACAGAGAGGATATGAAATGGCTGTTCAAGATGTTGTAGAGGATACAATCGTCCATGACGGTGATAAGAATGTTGCGTTCCAGGATTACAAGATAGCCGATATCTCACTGGCCGACTTCGGCCGGAAGGAGATCGAGCTGGCCGAGGAGGAAATGCCCGGACTCATGGC
>Ga0209976_10002323_pt1 | contig 10843 bp, 15 predicted proteins | sample SumtaG_FD_182806 | JGI IMG/M metagenome (GOLD analysis project Ga0209976, IMG submission 182806) | Deep subsurface microbial communities from Indian Ocean to uncover new lineages of life (NeLLi) - Sumatra_00157 metaG (SPAdes) (version 2) | ecosystem: Environmental > Aquatic > Marine > Oceanic >... | reverse complement strand
GCTGCGACGGTACGACTGCATCGGCGCCGATTGGGTCATCGCCAACGGCGAGGGCAAGGGCGAGCTGGTCGACGAGATCCCGTTCGCCTTCCTGACCCCGGAGCCGGAGCCTCACACGCTCGTCGGGCTCTCCATGTCCGACCTGACCATGGATCTCCAGCGGATCATGTCCTACGTGACCCGCGCCTCGCTGGACTCGCTCGCCAACGCGATCGACCCCGTCCAGGAGGTGGTGGCCTCAGAAGTGAACATGAAGGACGTTCTGTCCCGGAAGCTGTCCCGCATCATCCGGGTGAAGCGCCCGCAGATGATCCGGGAGATTCCGCACCGTTGGGTCGGTTCGGAAGCCCTGGAGATGCTGAACTACCTCAACTCGGTCAAGGAAGACCGCACAGGGCGCTCTAAGGCGTCTCAGGGGCTAGACCCCTCCGTCCTCCAGTCCACGACGAAGGCGGCCGTTCAGGCCAGCGTGACGGGCTCTCAGCAGCAGTTGGAGCTGATCGCCCGCATCTTCGCTGAGACTGGCGTGGCTGATCTGTACAAGGGAATCCTCCGCTTGCTTGTCCAGCACAAGGACGAGACCCGGCGCAGGATCGTCCGGCTACGGGGCGAGTACATCGCCGTCGACCCGGACAAGTGGGACGCGACGATGGACGTGCGCGTCAACGTGGCGCTCGGGACCGGCCTGGTCGAGGACAAGCTACAGATCCTCGGGCTGATCTTGGAGAAGCAGGAGTCCCTGATGGGCGCCGGCGCTCCGATCGTGACCTGGCGGGGCATCCGCACCACCCTTGCGAAGATCACGCAGCTGGCGGGATTCCCGACGGCCGACGAATTCTTCGAGATGTGGGGACCGCAACAGCAGCAGGAATTCGACGAGCAACAGGCGCAGAAGGGCGAGCAGCCCTCGCCGGAAGAGCAGCTGGTTCAGATCGAGATGCTGCGGGTCCAGGGGGACCAGGCGGCCAAGGCCAAGGAGCTGACGCTGAAAGAGCAGGAAATGCTCCTCAAGGACGACCGAGAGCGTGACAAGACCGCCCGCACCTTCGCGGTCGATTCAGAGCGCGTCAGGAACGAGGCCGCCGTGAAGACGAACGAGGCGGTGCTCAAGGCAGCGGCGGAGGCCGATCGGCTCCAGCAGGACGCCGGCGTCAGCGCCGTGAAGCTGATTCAAGAAGAACGGGCACGCGAGGAAGCCGCTGCGGCGGCAGCCAACCAGCCCCAGCAATAGAGAGGTCTGCCTGTGGACCAGCAACAGAGAGCTAGACACGCACGTCAACTGCTCGAAGACCCGATTCTGAACGAGGCCCTAGAGGTCTCGGCGGACGAATACGTCGACGAGTGGATGGCAGCTTCAACCGTGGATGAGCGTGAGGCGGCATGGCACAAACGCCACGCACTCGCGGACATTCTGCGGCACCTCGTGTTCCTCGCCTCGCAGGAGGAAGAGAGCAACGAGGACGATGAGGAAGAGTCGATACCCGATCTCCAGTGAACGCTGGCCCGGCCGACTCCCACACGGAGGCTAGAACGTGGCTGACAACGAACCAGGAACAGACGACGCACCGCTCGAACGGCACCTCTTTGCTGCCGGCGGTGATGTGAACGACGCAGAGGCCAAGCTGTTAGGGTTGCTCTCGGATGAAGACGTAGCAGGCGAGACAATGATCGCCGCTGGTCCCGAGAAAGGCGACCCGCCCGCCAAGGACGACGCTCCAGGTCCAGGCGAAGGCGAGCAGGAGGAAGAGGAAGCCCTCGAAGTAGAGGACGACCCCCCGCTCGGAGATGAAGAGCCCGAGAAGGACGACGGCCCGGCGGCCGACGAGGAAGAGGAAGAGTACGAGTACGAATACGTCGACGCCGATGGGAACGTAATCGAGGACCCCGCCTCTGAAGAAGAGGCCGAGACGTACACCGTTCTGGTGGACGGCAAGGAGCACGAGGTATCCCTCGAAGACCTGACCCAAAGCTACTCCTTCCGCGCTCACAACACGCAGAAGTCGCAAGAACTCGCCAAGTCCCGAAGTGAGATGGACGCAGAGGCTGCGACGTTACGCGAGAGCCGAGATGTTTACGGGCAGCGCCTCAAGCAAGTGGAGCAGGCGCTATCGTCGAGCATGCCGCAGGAGCCGGATTGGGACACCCTCGAAGTTGAGGATCCGACCCGCTTCGCTACCGAGTCCGCCAAGTGGGCGAGGCACCAGCGAAAGCTGGACGCACTCGCCGCCGAGCAGAAGAGAGTCAGCGATGAGTCGATCGCTGACCATACTCAGCAGCTCGAAGATTTCAAGGTGGACCAGGGCAAGCGCATGATGGTGGCGATCCCGGAGTGGGCCAAGGACAGCGAGGTCCAAGAGGCCGAGCTGACCAGGCTGCACGCCTACGCACAGAACTCGATGGGGTTCACCGAAGCTGAAGTGAACACGATCGTTGATCACCGCGCCGTAGTGGCGCTGCGTAAGGCGATGCTGTACGACGAACTCCTCGCACGAGGTCGGGCCGCCCGTAAGGGCAAGAAGCCGAAAGGCCAGCCGACCGGAGTGCTGAAGCCCGGAACCAGGCGCAGGCGAGTGAAGTCTGGCTCGAAGCGTAGAGTCGCGGCTCGACAGCGATTGTCTCAGACCGGCAGCGTCAAAGACGCTGAATCACTCTTGTACGACATGCTGGGCGACGACGCCTAGCGTGCAACTTCGCAGGGAGCTAGAGAACCATGGCCATAGTAGCCAACACCTTCCTCCGCTACGACGCGAAGGGACTGCGGGAATCACTCAGCGACATCATCTACGATGTGTCGCCGGAGGAGACCCCGTTCCTTTCCGCCGCAGGCAGAGGTTCGGCCAAGCAGACGCTGGAAGAGTGGCAGACGGATGTCCTCGCCAGCGCCACGGACAACGCGCAGCTCGAAGGAGACGACATCACGTCGTTCTCCGCCATCACCGCCTCGGTCCGTGTGGGGAACCACACGCAGATCAGTCGGAAGGTCTTCCTGATCTCGGATACCGAAGAGGTCGTGGACAAGGCTGGACGGCGCTCGGAGATGGCTTACCAGATCCCGAGACGGGGCCTGGAGCTGCGGCGCGACATCGAGCGGGCATGCTTCCTGAACACGATCGCCGTTGCTGGTAACAGCACGACCGCTCGTGTCAGCGCGGGCCTCGGCTCGCACGTCAAGTCGAATGACGTTTTCGCCGGCGACGGGTCCAGCCCGACGTGGACGAGCGGCATCCCGAATGACGCGCGTGGCGACGGAACCCAGCGTGCCTTCACGGAGGCTCTGCTCAAGAGCACCGTGTCCCTCATGTGGACCACCGGCGCGAACCTCCGTTCGCTGTTCGTGGGTCCCTTCAACAAGCAGGCCGTGTCCAACTTCTCGGGCGTGGTCACGCGGAACTTCGACATGAGCAACGTCGATCCTTCGCCGTCGGCCGTGATCGCTGCGATCGACGTGTACGTCTCCGACTTCGGCACCCTGAAGGTGATCCCTTCGAGGTTCCAGCGGGAGCGTGATGCGTGGTATCTGGACTTCGAGTTCCTGAACGTCCTGTACCTCCGCTCGTTCCGCACCGTCAAGCTGGCGAAGACGGGTGACGCTGAGAAGCGTATGCTCATCGCGGAGTGGACGCTGGAGGTCAAGAACGAGGCCGCTCTCGGTCTCACGGCGGACCTGAACACCAGCTGAAGCTAGGCGACGGCTAGAACCGGGTTAGGGGGCCTACACGGCCCCCGCACCCTTCACCTTCTCAGGAGACAGGAACATGCTTGCACCAGCAGACTTGGTGCGTGCTTCGGCGCAGCTTCAGTTCGACGCTTCGCCTGTTGCTACCGATGCCTTCACGATCGGGGCCATCCTCTACACCTATATCGCCACGCCGGCTTCGGCGTACGATGTGGACATCGGGGGTGCCTCGGCCAACGACACGGGTTCGCTTGCGAACCTCGTGCTGGCGATCAACGCCACGGGCACCGGTGTCGCAGCCACGTACTTCGACACGGGAACCTTGCAGAACCCGAACATGAGCGCGGTGGTCACGACCGCTGCGACTCTGATCACTCTCTCCGCGAGAGTGCCGGGGACTGCCGGCAACGGGATCTACCTGTTGTCATCGGAGACCGACATCGACTTCGAGCAAGTCGGTGACACAGCTACCCTCTTCTCCACGTTGGGGACGGGCGTGCTGGAGAATCACCTCCAGGCACTGCTCGACGAGGTCCAGCTCAACAGTGAGGCGATCTCTCTGGTCGCCCACCTCACGTCGAGGTCTTCGGACTAAGACTAGCCTGACGAGGAACCATGCTCATCTCTCACAAGTTGGGCATGGTCTACCTCGCCAGCCCTAAGACCGCGAGCAAGGCAACGCGGCAGCTCTTGGAGCAGGACTTTGGCTTCGAGAGGAAGGACGGGCACCACGCCCCGTTGATCGAGCACCCTGGCCCCGACTGGACGGTCTTCACGGCCGTACGGAACCATTGGGACGCTTGGGTGAGCTGGTTCTACTTCTCCGGCGCACGGGGGCTCCCGTTCGGCGTGGCATGGATCGAGAGGTTCATGGAGCGCCACTGGAAGTATTTCCCGGTCCAAGGAGAAATGTGGGGCCTTCACACGCAGATCGCGGACCGGATCATGCGGTTCGAGACCATAGAAAACGACTTGGGGTCGGTGCTTCGGCAGCCGGTCGTGCTCCCCAAAGTGAACCTCGGGGCGGCCCGGACGGCCACCAAGAAGCAGCACTACTCAAGCCACTACGACGAGGCGACCCGGGACTACGTGGCCGCCCGCTGGAAAAACGAAATCAAGCGGTACGGCTACTCGTACTCGCACGGAGGTTAAGATGGCAGTCCCACAGAGGATCCGTACCGATGTTCCGAACCACCCGGTTTCGGGATCGCGGGTGTACGCACTCACCAACTGGACCGCAGACCTCGACATCGACTGCAACTCGGCGTCGAATGACGAGCTGTCGGACTTGCTCGGCACCGTGATCAAGGATCTGATCGCGGCCGGCATCCTGACCGGCACCGTCGCGGCGGCGTAGTGAAGCCGATCTGGAAGGGTCTGCTGATCGTCGGAGCAGTGGTCGCCCTCGTTATGGGGGTGGACCGCTGTTACGGCGGACGTGCAGACGCCTGGGAGGCCCGCGTCAAGGTGGCGATGGCCGAGAGCCGACAACTACGGTCCCGGGTAGTGGACTTGCAGGCCGAAGCGGAAGAGCTGCGCTCACAGGCCGTAGCCAGCGCGGAGGAAGCCGCTGCTCGGGAACCTGTCATCGTCGAACGCATCCGCAACTTGCCCCCGGCGGTCACGCCAGGCGAGGAGCAGCGGGACGAGGTGATAGTGGAAGTCGTGGAGCAAAGTAACCGCTGGAAAATATCGTACCAGACGGAAAGCGCCGCCCACGACCTAACCCGTGAAGCACTGAAGATCGCCCTAACGAGGGGCGACAGCCTCTATAGCCTGTTGGTGGTACGGCCGACCAAGAAGCCGTGGTACATCCCACAGCTGGGTATTGGCCCGTTCGCCGGCGTCTGCTCCGGGGGCAACCCCTGTGTCGGACCCGTCGCCATCAACCTCTCTTGGAAGATAAGCCTGTGAGCAGAGCGAGGAAGCTGAACGAGACGCCTGAACAGGCGATCAAGCGGATTCACCTCCAGCACGGTGATGGGGATGTGACTATCCACACCAAGCAGGACGTGACCGACATCATCCGCAACAACAAGATGAACTTCAACGAGCGGGGCGGGCGCTGGGACCAGTTCCAGAACCACGTCGCGCGGGTCCCCACGGCGATCTACTACAGCCTGGTCAAGCGGGGGATCATCAACGAGCGGAAAGACCCGGACGGGGTCGCGTTTACGGCGTGGCTCAACGACCCGGACAACAGCGCCTGGCGAACGAGGCCCGGCAGAATTTAGCCTGTGGAGAGTCCTGTGAACCGACAGCAGCGTAGGCGCCAAGAGCGCGAGCTGAAGAAGATGGAGAAGCAAGTCGACGGCGAGCTGGAGACCCGGCCCGGCGTCAACGTCATGGTCCTCGTGCCGTGTCAGTCGGAGGTGAAGGCCGCCTTCGCGTACGACCTGGCGCAGATGATGTCCTTCACGGCGAGCCACTTCGTGAAGCCCGGCATCATCGACACCCTCGGCGTAGGGTTCCAGATCGGGACGTACGTCCACACGGCTCGGCAGGCGCTGGTCATGGGCGCGATGCAGAAGCCGACCGACTACTTCCTGTTCATCGACTCGGACATGAGGTTTCCGCCCGACGCCCTGGTGAAGTTGCTGACTCACCAGGAGGCGATGGTGGGCGTGAACTATCCTTCACGGGCGCCTCCGATCCGGTGGCTCGGTGTCAAGACCGTAGCCGACAAGGAAGCGGAAGTGGGCGGCAAGGGCGTGCTCCTAGAGACGCAGCCCGAGTCGACCGGCCTGGAAGAGGTGGATGCCATGGGGTTCGGCTTCGTGCTCATCCGCCGGGACGTGTTCGAGGCGCTACCGGATCCCCGGGAGAACGGTCCCTGGTGGTGGTACGAGTGGATGCCGAAGCGCAAGGCGCAGATCGGTGAGGACGTGTACTTCTGCCGGCTAGTGGCGGAGCACGGAGTCACGCTGTTCATCGACCACGACCTCTCGAAGAGGATCCAGCACATCGGCACTGAGGTATTCGGGCCGGACCACGTTTGGGCGGCCGACGCGATGCGGGCTGAAGCAAAGGCAAAGGCAGAGTTAGACGATGGCAGTGATCACGAACTACTCGACGCTGGTAGCGGAGATCGCGGACGTTCTGAACAGGACGGACCTGACGGCGACGATTCCGGGGTTCATCCAGAGGGGCGAAGCGAGGATCAAGAGGGACGACCGGGCGAAGCAGCTGGTGGACCTGACCCCGCTATCGGTCTCAGCGGAAGCGACTGACCTTCCGTCCGACATCGACTCGCTGTACTCGGTGGCGCACGATGGCCCGAACGTCTTCGGCCCCCTCGTGCTCACCGACCTCGGCGGGCTCACCAAGTACAAGGCCCTGCTGTCCGGGGACGCTACCGGTGTGCCCGCAGCTTGCGCCATCCGCCAGGACGGAGCCGGCAACACCACGCTGATCGTCGCCCCGGAGCCGAACGCCACGTTCGCGCTCCAGGCGCAGTATTGGGCGAAGCTGACTCCGGTCTCCTCGACCGTTCCCACCAGTCGGTTCCTCACGGAGAATCCCGACATCTACCTGTACGCGGCGCTCCTGGAGAGTGCTCCATACCTGAAGGACGACAACCGGATCCCCGTGTGGAAGGGTGAGCTGGAAGAGCGCCTTGAGAAGATGGGCCTGGCCACACAGCGGCTCATCTTCGGCGGCGAGATGGTCGACGAGCCCCGGTTGGTGTTCTAATGACCGTACAGGATCCGACCACCAACTACGGCTGGGACCTTCCCACGGACGGCGGCTCTGACGACACCTGGGGCACTGAGCTGAACGAGGCGATCGGTGAGGCCCTTGGCGCAGCCATCGAGTCCGTCGACACCGTGATCAGCCAGCTGGCCGACGCCATCGCGTTGGCGATCACGAACAAGGAAGAGCTGGAGCAGCGGGTCGAGCAGCTAGAATCGGTGTCACCACGCCCGGCGTACGGGCGCGTCCATCTCGTCTCCACGGTGCAGCTGGCCAAGGCGTCCGCTGAAGACATCGTGTGGGACACGGAGGACTTCGACCTGGGCGGCGTGGTGGACCTGTCGACTCAGCCGACGCGGCTCACGGTTCCGTCGGACCTGGACGGCCTCTTCACCATCCGGGGCCAGGTCACGCTGCCGTACACGACCGCCAGCGGGGACGACGGTGTTAGCCTCCTCCTGCGGATCGTGAAGAACGGCAGCACAGAGATCGCGGTCGCCCGCAAGCACTACATGAACGACGACGTTCACGAGGACCGGAGCGGGGACATCACCATCTCGATCGAGGCGTTGGACGACGCCGTCGAGACGGACTACTACGAGCTGGAGATCACGTACGACTACAACGACACCGGGGTTGCCACTAAGCAGATCAGCCAGGGCGTCATGCGGTCGTTCTTCGAGATGTACCGGCACTGGTCTCCGATCGTGACTATCCCGCCGACGGTGGGCAACGCCACGATCACGAACCTGACCTCGCGGACCACGCACAGCGTGGCAATCGGGGCGCACGTCACGGGCGACCTCATCGTCATCTGCTTCAACTCCCGGGCGAACGTGACTATCACGCCCCCCGGTGGTTGGAGTGTGATTCTCGACGCCGGCGCGACCAGTACGGTGACGGACGGAGTGGTGGTGACGAAGGTCGCTACCGGCTCCGCCGAGACGGCCAGCTTCATTACGAGTCTCGGTAGGACCAGTGCGTCCGTGGCCTACGTGATTCCGAAGGCATCGCACAACGTGCCCGGCGAGGCGGTCGAAGCGGTGGTGCAGGACCAGGACGGTGGTGCGCCGTTCGGGTTCCAGATCAACCCGCTGGTAATTACCCCCTCGTGGGGGCCGAAGGATACGCTGTTCCTCGCTGTCGGGGCACCGGGTTCCGACTACGTGTTCGTGGCCTACCCCGTCACCCCCAACGCCTACTCGGGCGATGGCGGGTTCGAGGGCGCCTCGAATGTACAGTCGATCCGTGCAGCCTCCAGGGCGGCGAACGTCACGTCTGAGGACCCGGACGGATTCGAGCACACTACGAACGCGAGCGGACTCGTCTGGACGATTGCTGTCCCAGGCGCCGAACTCACTTAGGGAGAGATCATGGCTGTACAAGATCCCACTGCAAATTACGGTTGGCTCCTGCCCGACGTGGGTGGTGACATCGGCTCGTGGGGCGGCCTCCTCAACGCCGTCTTCGGGGAAGATGACGCCGACATCCTGCTCGGCATAGACGGGGTCATCGGCCTGTTGCAGGCCCAGCTCACGACCCTGGAGGGGGAGATCGACGCGATCGAGACGCGCGTGACTACGCTGGAGGACAATCCCCCGACGGCGCTCGGCGCCCGCTCGGAGCTGTCTTCGAGTCAGTCCGTGCCCAAGAACTCCGCCACCAAGATGGGCTGGGGCACGAACGTCTTCGACGAGGGCAGCCTCTCCACTCCCGACATCACCCGCATGACCGTCCCAGCGGACGGCACCGGGCTGTGGCAGATCCGCGCCTCGATCAAGGGGCCGAAGACCGCCGGCTCGGCGGGCGGTGGGGACGACGGCCGGTTCATGCTCATCCAGATCAAGAAGAACGGCTCTGAGATCATCGGTGAGGCCCGGATCCCGTACTTCAATGACGGGATCGATCAGACCAACTCGGGCGACGTTTCGGTAGACGTGGCCGTGCTCGACGTGGCCACCGCCGACGGCGACTACTACGAGGCGTGGCTCACGCAGGGCTTCTCCAGTGGTGGGGGCACGTCGGCCCTGGTAGTCGAGGCCGGCAACGGATCCTACCTCGAAGCCATGCGGATCACGAAGGAGCTGGCGTGATATGGATAACGGACAAGCGTTCCGGGAGATCCAGAGATCGCTAGGCCGAGTCGAGGGGAAACTCGAAGCCGTTCACGAAGAGGTTCACCGACAGGGAGCGGCGAGTCTCGCAGTCGCAAGTAGGGTCGACATGCTCGAATCCAAGTACGACCGGATCAAGGGGGGATGGGCGGCGCTCGCAGCTCTGGCAGGAATCGTTGGTGCCATGCTGACGTTCGCCCTCAACTGGATGATCGAATAGTGCTCGGCCGGGTGGTACAGAGCCTTGCGAAAGCTCTGATGGTCTCCATGGTCGTGATCGGGGCGTTCGGGACGTTCATGCTCCTGCCAGCGCAGGAAGCCCCCGAGTTTCTGATACGAGCGAAGCACTTCGAGGAAGCCTACTTCAGCGAGTACCCGGAGAACCGGTTCGGCCGGAGTCCGCGAGGCGAGCTGCTTCTGAAGCGGTACTTCTTCCGGGACCTCCGCAAAGCGCAGATGGGGCCAGAGGGTCTACGGTTCTACCGCGAGGCGGAGGAGTGCCTGAAGCACGAGGGGATCGAGACGCGCGACTACGCTCCGTACCACCAGATCCAGTGGCATCTGTTCGCGGAAGGGTGGAGCTTCGTGGGGAGCCGCGCGAGTGAATTCAAGGGCGCCTGGTTCATCGATAGCATCGTCCTGAAGGACGACCTGGCGGGGCAGGATCTGGAGCAGACTATCCGGCACGAGCTGATCCACCTCATGGTCGGGCCAACGCAGCACCCGATGATGCCCGACGAGGTTGGGCACTGTCTACCGGCTCTCATGCTCGACGAGCGGGAGGTACAGGATGCAGGGTTTACGCGATCTAGCAGAGCATTTCCGTTCGGATTCTCAACTGTTCGAGGGGAACGAGTGGGGCCTCGCTCCAAGTTCCGTCATGAACAGCTGGGTGGCACAGGAGTCCCGCTGGGACCCCGACGCAGTCCGTGAAGAGCCCGGCTTCTACCGTCGCTACGTCGTCCCTAACCTGACGACTCGGCGCCAGAAGCGAGAGCAGTGGCAGCTGGCCACCAGCTGGGGACTGCTGCAAGTGATGGGGCAAGTCGCCAGAGAACGCGGCTTCACGGGCAAGTACATTCCGCAGCTGCTGGACCCGTCGCTCGGGCTCTACTACGGCTGCAAACATCTGATCTGGTCACAGGAGAGGGGGGACGGTAGCTGGTCACAGGCCCTGGCCGCCTACAACGGAGGGCTCGGTGGAAACAGAGTCACCGGGAAACTCCGCAGGCAGCCCTACGTCGACGAAGTCATCCACCGGGCGAGGATCCTTGAGCAACGATAGGTGGTCCTTCCTCAAGGAGGAGGGTGGGAAGGTCTCCATGGCCCGGGTGCAGCTCGCAGCCAGCCTGTCGGCGTT
>Ga0209976_10002321_pt1 | contig 10847 bp, 8 predicted proteins | sample SumtaG_FD_182806 | JGI IMG/M metagenome (GOLD analysis project Ga0209976, IMG submission 182806) | Deep subsurface microbial communities from Indian Ocean to uncover new lineages of life (NeLLi) - Sumatra_00157 metaG (SPAdes) (version 2) | ecosystem: Environmental > Aquatic > Marine > Oceanic >... | reverse complement strand
AATGAACTAATTGCCTTTCCTAGTGAGGGGGTTTCAGTTTCGGCATAACTTTTCAGTGCAGTAACAGTTTCCTTAATTTCTTTAGAGATTCTTTCTTCAGCGTTAATATAGCGATTGCTCTCCTTAATTATCTCACTGATTTTATTGTTAACGACACCCAAAGCATTTGAAACATTATCTAAAAACTTTTTAAACATTTTTTCCACTTTTTTTTGAATTTCATAAATATTAGGTATACGAACAATAACTTTTTTGGTATTTAAATCCTTGCTAGATATTCTCTGTATTGCTATTCCATGATCAGAAACTCAAAAATTAACCGTTAAATTTCAGAAAAATCATTATTAGCATACTAGATTTTTGACTAATACAATAATGCTTTTTTTTTTTAAAGATCTAATAGATCTGATAGTCGTCTTCATACACAAGTAGAAAAATTATGAGGGTTTATCTTAAAAAGATAAAATTCTCTGTTTCACCTATATAAATTTATGGATTTGAGCCAAAACAAATAAAAGCTCAAAAATTATTATTGTACTACAAAAAGAGGGACAAATCAGTAATGACTGAGGAAAAAAAAAGAAAAATCCATCCTATTGCTGAAAGAGCATTGCAAATGGTGACTCCCGGAATTGATACTATAGAATTCGACGATTATGCTGTTGAACAAATTCAGGACTTGCTAAAAGAGCGTTTTGGAAAACCAGATCTAATTAATGCTGTCTTAGATCTGCTTAATTTAGCGACAATATTAGATAAACAAGGTTATCACTCAGCAGCAATAAAAATAATAACTGCTGCATGTTATGCCGCTGATGGCTTAAAAAAAAAGGAATAAAATAGCTAAGATCTTTGATGCAAGAAAGGCTCCATTGAAAACTCTCTTTAATTACAAAAATTTGAAAAAAACAAACATGAATCATGAAAAAAAAGGAGAAGTTCATCCTATTGTTGAAAGAGCATTGAAAATGGCGCAACACGGGTTTGAACCTGTGGAATTTGATGATTATGCTATTGAACAACTGCAGGAATTACATAAGGAATGTTTTGGAAAACCAGATTTGCTTAAAGCTGTTGTAGATCTGATAAACTTGGCAGGAATACTTGACGAACAAGGATCTCATTCTGCATGTATAAAACTTATGAAAGTCGTAACCATAGCTGTAGATGCTCTCAAGGAAGTTAACAAATCATAGAATAATTTCTAAGTTTTGTTCTTTGGTATAAACCACAATTTAATTATGAGAATCAACGTCAAAAGATCAAATCTTTTTTATAGTGAGATGTTTTATCATACTTTATGAGCCTAATAAACATCTTCATTGAAATCCATCTTAAACTTAAACAATATAAGCTCCAGTTTATATTCTTCTTCTTATTTTGGTTTAGTGGTTTTTTATTTTTTCTGATCAGTGAACCCTTTGACAGTTTGAGTGAAATAGTCTTATATTCTCTAACTATTCGTTCTCCGGTAGGTGCAGGAGATTTCGCTAACTTTTATGCCTTAGTATGGCCTATCTTATTAGAGGTTATCTTTTTTGGATTTATCATGGGGGAATTATTAGAGAAGTACAACCCGGTTATTACCAGCAGAATACTCGCCCAACATAAAAGGAACCATATTGTAGTTATAGGGTATCACCATCTTTCTGAGAGAATTATTGAATATTGCATCGAAAATAAAGAACCATTCTGTCTTATTGAGGATGATCGAGAATTGGTTGAAGATTTAATCAACACCAGCAGCCCTGTAGTTGTTGGAGACCCCACTGAGACATCTAGCCTTGTATTCGGGAATATAAAACGGGCTAAAGAAGTTTTTATCACCCTAGATGATGTTAGAATTGTAATAATCTGTACTGAAAAAATTCGTAAGCTTAATCTGGATTGCCCAATCTACGTTAGGGCATTTGAAGATCATGTGCAAGAATATCTAAAGCAAGCTCCACTAAACGCATTTACATTCTCCACGTCAAAATGGGCGATGGATGGTATTCGTGAGTGGACCAAAGATAAAAAAGGTAAAGCTATTGTGGTTGGTCGGGACAACTTAACCCAACGAATTGCTTATCACATTTCATTGCAACCAGAACGAGAGGTCTTCCTTTTTGATGATGAACATGATGGTATCGAATTTCCACAAAATTCACAGTTACATATCATAAATGAGTTCGCTTGCTTTTTAAGTGATTTTAAACCCCACGTGAATTTAGAAGAGGTTTCCCAATTATTTATTTGTTGGAAACGTGAGGCTGAATTCGACGAAGCAATTTATTTAACTTCTAAGATTCATCTACGCTATCCTCATATTGAGGTGTTTGTACGCATTTTTGATGAAGAACTCATCGATTTAGTTGAAAAAAATAACGCAAAAACTTTCTCAACTTCGAGTAACGCTTTCAAAATGCTCCAAAAAGAAGTCACTAAAGATTCTGCAATAGCACTTAAAGATGATTAATTGCTTTTAGAAAAGAATTTCGAGGATTTAAGAAATCTCAGTTAAGGAATAAAAAAAAGTGTTAAAAAAATTATTACAATTAATCTAATTTAGGAAACCAGCTATAGCTTTAATTCGCTTTTCTGCTTTTTTCACAATATTTTCTATAAGATCTGGTACACTTTCTAGGCTATTGATAATCCCAATACTTTGTCCTACAAGAACTGCTCCATCCTCAGTGTTACCATTATAGGCGAGTTCATATTTTTTTGCCTGTTCTAGTGCTTGTACGGGAGAAGTTTGGGCTTCTTGAGCCATTTTTTCAGCTTTATCAGCAACCATGCCTCGAGATAAGGAATATTTGTTTTTCCAGAGTCTGATTGGGCCAAATCCACCTGTTACTAAAACTGTATCTTGTGCTTTCGCGGGTGGAATTATATTTTTTATCGCTTCATGGAATTCACTCTCTTTTGATGCAATAAACCTTGAACCCATAACCATAGCCCCTGCACCCATTGCTAATGCTGCTGCAAGTGCTTGACCTGTAGCATACCCTCCACATGCTGCAATAGGCATATCGGGATATTTTTCAGTGACTTGTTGTAACAAAACTAAAGAGCTAACTCTTTCATACGATTGATGTCCTCCTCCCTCATTACCAGTTACTACCAAACCGTCTACATTTGAAGCAATACACTTGTCTGCAAGCCATAATGCAGGAGCAACGTGAAAATGCTTGATATTTGAGCCACTTTCCCTCAATTTTTTGAAAGATTGGGTTTGGGGAAGCATTTTTGACGATCCTGCACTTGTTAGAGCATATACACATTGTTCTTTTATTTTCGGATTGTTCATAATAAACTCGGGGATTTCTTTGCATAATGGCAGAGCAGAAGGAGCTGTTCTTGATGCGAGGATGTTAAATCCAAAAGGTTTATCGGTATGTTCTACAACATATTCCATATTTTTTTTCATGGTATCAACTGGAGTTATTCCTGCTTGATATTCACTTATTAAACCCGTATTACTCAATACACCTAGACCACCAGCTTCAGAGACTGCAACTGTTAAATCTTTGGTATAAAAAGGTCCCATGGGTGCAGAAAATATAGGATGTTTAATTCCAAACATCTCAGTTATATTTGTTTTAATTACCATATCATATCATTTTAGATTTTAATTTTTTTTAGCCTTAAATTATAATGATTTAATTAATTAAAATAATAATTTTAAATTATTGTCACTAAGGTGTTGAAAATTAACGAAAAATTGAATTTTTTGTTTATATTTACAGACCAGCAGAGAGCTGATCATTTAAGTTGTTACAATAACAACATGGTTTTGAAAACACCCCATATCGATAGCATAGCTAAGGAAGGAATTAAATTTACAAATTTCTACTGTAACAACCCAATATGCATGCCTAATAGAAGTACAATATTTACCGGGCAATATCCTTCAGTTCATGGAGTTACCACCAATGGAAGGAACTTACCACAAGAAACCAAAACATTTGTCAATATTCTCTTAGAATCTGGGTTTTATCACACTGCAAGTTTTGGTAAGATACATTTGAATTATTTTGGAGCACCCTCCGGAAGATATGAAACTCCAATTGAAAGTCAGGAGTATGCTCAATCAAAAAATTATCCTAAATTAAGTAATTATTCTCCCTATTTTGGATTAGAAGAAGTTAAACTTGTTTCAGGGCATGGGACTTTTTGTGGACACCCGGATTACATCAATTGGGTAAAATCAAAAATAAAAGATGATCCTATATTAGCGATGCCTCTTAGGATAAAACCGAGTAACTCTGATGAAATGATTCAAACAAAACTCGCTATCAGTTTTGATACTTCAGATCCTTTAGGTAAGATCCAAGTTCTAAAAAATAAAGTGCCAGAAGAACTTTATTCTACCACTTTTGTGAAAGAACATACAATTGATTTCCTTAAAAGGTTTGCTGATGGTCATTATTCCAAAGAAAATTTTTTCGCTTTCTGTTCCTTTCCTGATCCACATCATCCCTATACACCTCCAGGTAAATATTTTGATATGTACAAACCCCAAGATGTCATCTTGCCTAAGTCTTTTAACGACGACCATGAAAAAAGTTCAAAATTCAATAAAAAGCATTATAACGAGTTATTAAAAAGCGAAGGTACAGAAAAAAAGATCTTCCCTATACCTAAAGACGTTACAGAAGGAGAAGCTAAACACATAATTGCTGCCTCATATGGAATGGAAAAAATGATTGATGATGCCATTGGAGAAATTTTAAAGGCCTTAGAGAAATATGGTTTAGCTGATAACACCGTGGTTATTTATACTTCCGATCACGGTGATTTAGGGGGTGATCATCGGTTCTTTTTTAAGGGGCCATTTTTATACCAAGGATTAATTAGAATTCCCTTATTAATCAAAGTTCCCAATGGTATTAAAGATCAAGTTAGTGATTCTCTAGTAAGTTCGATTGATATTCCTGAAACAATTTTAGAATTAGGTGGATTCAATATTCCAGATACCATGCAAGGAAGGAGTATGCTTTCGATCTTAAATAACCCTGTAGAACAGATTAATGAAGAGATCTTAATTGAGATGGATGATGATCATAATAATGAAAAAACTCGGACCTTAATTACTGATAATTGGAGAATTACAGTTTTTCGTAATCACGGAGAATTGTATAATTTAAAGGAAGATCCAGAAGAGATGAATAATTTATGGAATAATCACTCTTTTAATGACAAAAAGCATGAACTCCTTCTGAGGCTCTTGAGAAGAAGCATTAGTACTCAAAATTACTCAGTAAATAGAGATTGCGGTTATTAAAAAAAAAAGAAGAGAAACTAGAAAATGGATTAAAAACCATTAGTTAGTATTGTTAGTTTCTCCATTTCTTGTTGGTTCTTCTTCGATTTTTTCAAACTTTGCTTCATGTTCAACTTCTAATGATTCTACTTCCTGAACCCTTACATTTTTGGAGTCTAAGAAATTCTGAACTTCCGTTTCACTTACCTTATTAGAGTCTAAAGCCCCTCTTGTTTCTAGAAAATCCTTAAAATCGTTTACTATTAGAACCACATCCTCGGGATAAAACCGTTTTTTGATAATAAATCCCTTTCTTTCCAAGGAGTTTTCCGAATACCACCAATAGAAGATAACTGTAATCAAAATTACCAAAAAGTTGGTAATAAGATTGATTTGATTCGTATCTGCGAATACTCCACTGAGAGCTCCTGCACCTGTAATCATGATAATTTGACCTTCGATATACAAGATTGTGAATGCAAAAAGAAAGAAAGGCATATTATTTGCTTTAAAGATTAATGAATCATAGACTTTATCACCTAGGCTTTTTAATACTAAAAACGCGGTGATAATCATTAGTAGTATATCTATAAGTCTCGCAATTATTTGTCCTTCCGCAGACGCTTGAACTACTCCTCGCAAGGCATTTAAGAAACTAAAGGTTCTAAACCATAATATAAGCCATATAAGAATATAAAACATAGAAGAATAGCTGTTAGAGGATCCGATTTTTCTACTTCTGTAAAAAAGGGTAATTAAACGCCATGAAGTTATAATAATTATTATTAGTATTATTATATTGCATCCTGCGTACCATATGAGAGAATCACCCGGAGCTGAAGAGAATTCATTTAAAAATCCAAAGAATGTAGCTAGTTGGAGTAGAACTGGTGTAAATAATGCTACAATGAGTAAAATTAAATCAATTAATTCCTTTGTTTTTGACGTACCTTGTTTGTCTTTTATTTTATCATCTACTTTAGTAGAGACATCTTCAAACCCAATTCTTAGATAAAAGATTTGAATTAAGCTCCAGCCAAAATAGACAAATAGGAAAATTACAGGAAGGGCAACATCCCAAGCTAAAAATTGTATTGTGGTTTGATCAATCAGAAAGTAAGAAAGAATAAATGCAAATGCAATGAAATAATTAATTAAAAAGCAAATTAGTTTTTTCGAATCAAATTTTTTTTCCGGAGAGAAGAGATATCGTTCTAATTGAGGAATCAGACCTTCAAGCATTAAAAGAATAAATGTTATTGAAAGAGTTGTTGCCAAAAATAAAATTCCCGTTCCTACTACTGAACTTGGAATAAGGCTTAATAAGGCTATGGATATAGCTGACACTACAAAAATTGTTGTGTAAAGAAAATGGCTATTATTAAAGATTTTATGAAAATATTTATCCAAAAATGCTTGAATTTTACTCATTCTATTATTCGCTCTTTTTGTTTTAAACAATTAAATTGTGAGTTTTATATCTGAAATGGTATATAAATCTTCTTATTGATGGGGTACCTAAAAAATAAAAAATGGTAGTAATCTCATAATCTTACTGCTTTCTAAACATATAAAAGCAAGAACTATGATCCTAATGTTAACAATTTTTCAATAAATAGGTTAATATAGATGATACAAAAAAAATTAAAACGTATAATTTTCCCATTAATATTGCTTAACTTAGTGATTTTTTCCACTTTCCCCTCAGGGATTACCGCGAATTCAAACGAGTTCCCGAAAATGAGCAACGCTCCAATGAGTAGTGTAGTTATAGATGGAGTAATAAATGTATCTGAATGGGCAGATGCGGATTGGGAGATTGAGTTTTACTTAGATGTTGATAACACTCTTGATTGGAATAATAATACCAATATAGATGGAAACAACACACTTTATATCGGGGAAGATTCAACAAATCTGTATTTAGGGCTTGATCTTTGTAGTGACCAGTCATTTAATGAAACTGGAGAATGGATTGGAGTATGGTTGAACACAGCAAATAGAGTGTTCGATGATTATTTCAATTGGACTGATTATTTTGATAATGGTACAGAATCCTTACTCCGGGAGGTTGATAATGATCAACCTTGGAACTATTATTCGAACGATATTTATACTTACTGGAACTATGTTAATGATGATACTGAATATGTTTCATGGAATGGAACAATAGACGGAAATTCAGATAATCTAAAAGGGTTTGGGCCAGGAGATTTTAATATTACCTCTGAACCTGTTGGTCCTGACCATCTCTTTTGGATCAATTTCTCAGTTGATTTGACAAAATGGTATCCTCTCGAGGAGGAACTTGATGTGATTCAAACAATGAAAATATTTACAGAATCTTGGCATAATGACACCCTCAATGAACATAAGATGGTTTTATGGAATAGTGATGGAACATTACCACCGTTGGACGACCCTCAACAAGTGATTCAACTAAACAACCTGAATTCACTTAACACAAACTTGTTTAATTATGGTTTAAATAATTTAACCGTTGACAAGAAACTCCAATTTAGTCTCATAGGTAACCATTCAGCTCCATTTAAAACATTGTTAGAAGAAATAAGATTTGAACCACGAAGAAATGACACTAATTCAGCAGGAGGAGTACAAGTTTCATACTCCACTATTCAAACCTACCAAATAGCTTGGAGTTTTGGACCAAGCTCAAAAAATGCAACCCCCCATCGAATGTTTGAATTTGGGATCCCAAAAACAGAGTTAGAACTCTATGATCCTGATGAAGATCTAGGCATAATCGTTGGTGGTTATGGGACTTTAGCATCGCTTAATGGAACAAATGGGTGGGTTTTTTCAGTAACTAATGAATATCAATACGTTGAACGGAGTACATATTACAAATATTATAACATGAAGGGATTAACATTACCCGCAGTGCCAATAGTTTCAGGATATTCAGTCTTTCTGTTAATAGGTGTAATAAGCATTTGTTCGGTAATTATAGCCAAGAAAAAATTAAAATAAATAATAATATCTTTTTTTTCTTTTAAAATGTTAAATAGCAAACTTAAAGCTATTTCTAAAACGATACAAAAATTAACTTATCGGAGGTATTAAATTATTTAACTTTGGATTTGATTATCTTGTTTTTCTAACGGACGACTTATATTTTCACAAAAAAATCTATTATAATTCAACATGCCTAAATTTAAATATGATCTTCACATATTTTCAAATAGAAAAGTATATTCTGATTTTGAATGGAATGGAAGGGTATGGTCATTAAAGTTAAAAAAGATAAGGAGATTTTTCCTGAATTCAGTATTTTAAAAAAATGCCTAACTGAGTGTGAAAAAGGAGAAGAAGTAATTGTATTAAATGTCGATACCGGTCTTAGACAGAAAAGGCGTTTAGCTAATCTGGGTATACTCCCTGGAGCAAAAATAAAGAAAAAGAAAGATGCTCCATTTCGAGGGCCTTTAGAGGTCATTGTAAAAGGGTCTTCCTTAGTGATTGGTAGGGGATTGGCATCAAAAATAACAGTACAATGCGATGAATCATGCAATGATTAGACAAACATGATAAAATCTTACCCTATTTGTCAATTATCAATATGAGTTTTTGAAACTTAAATTAGTTTTATTCATAGTTAAAATGAGTTGTCATATACCAGAGAAGGATTCAAGGACAAAGGGGAATAACAATAAAGATACAATCAATATAGCATTAGCTGGCAACCCAAACGTGGGAAAATCAGTAATTTTTAATCAGCTGACAGGGCTTAGTCAAACAATTGGAAATTGGCCAGGAAAAACAGTTGAGAAGAAGGAAGGACATCTCGACTTTTCAGGATACCATTTTAACATAGTGGATTTACCCGGGATTTATTCTCTTTCAACTTATTCAATAGAGGAAATTGTAAGTCGGGAGTATATTGTTTCTAAAGATGTTGATATCATTATCAATGTAATTGATTCCACGAATTTAGAAAGAAATTTATTCTTTACCTTTCAATTATTAGAACTACAAATTCCAATGATTATTGCGATGAATCAAATGGACATTTTAAGAAAACGTAATATTGACCTTGATTTTAACCTCCTACAAGATCTCTTTAAATTACCTGTTCTTCCTGTTGTTGCAGTTCATGGAACTGGGGTTCACCAATTATTAGAAAAAGCTATTGAAATGATACATCCTCCTGAAAGAAATTCATATTCTAATAAAAACAGAATTAGATCTCCTGAATTATCGCAAATTACTACATTTGGGAAAGAAGTAGAAAATAAAGTGAATTTATTACTTCAAAGCATAAAAAATAGTCTTACTAAAGGGGATAATATAATTCATTATCCTCCTCGCTTTTTAGGTATAAAATTACTAGAGAATGATGAAGAAATTCTAAAATTACTAAGTAATGACGCCGAATTTAAGGAAGTTATTAATTTTGCCAATGAATATCGAAAAGAATTAGAAGATTACCATGGAGAGGATATACATACGATATTATCCTCAGAAATTTATAAAAATATTAATGCCATAATTGAAAAAGTAGTGAAAATCAAATCTCACAAGGAGTTAAAGAAGTCTTCGATTGCTGATAAACTAGATCACTTAACCACCCATTCTATTTATGGATATGTGATTTTAGTTTTAGTGTTAATTGGAATATATATGTTTACATTCACGATTGGAGACTTTCTAGGTAGACTCATTGATAATTCATTTAATAGTTGGACAGAAATGATTCATTCCATTTTCGGGGAAAGTAATTTTTTGATAAACATTTTCTGGGACGGTGCTTTAGGAGGATTTTTTGGAGGTTTAGCAGGTGTCTTAGTTTATGTTATTCCTTTCTTTTTTGTTATAGAGGTCCTACAAGATTCTGGATATCTACCACGAGCAGCATTTCTTATGGATAGAATGATGCATGCTATAGGTGTACACGGTAAAACGGTTATTACTATGATTCTTGGATTTGGATGTAATGTACCAGCGTGTATGGGATGTAGAATTATGGAAACTGAAAGAGAGAAAAAAATCTCAATAGCTTTAACATCTCTCGTGCCATGTGCTGCAGCGATGACGGTAGTAATGGGATTAGTTGGGCGTTACTTAGGTTTGGGCTGGGTATTAGTTCTCTTTGCAATTAATTTTTCTGTAATTTTACTTGTTGGCAGAATTTTAAATAAGGTAATGCCTGGAAAGTGTACTGAATTAATTATGGAAATGCATGAGTATAGGGTTCCTAACTTCAATGTAATCTTCAAACAAACGTGGATGAGAACTAAAGGATTCATCTTCAAAGCTCTCCCGATAATAATTGGTCTCGGGATTTTATTGGAATTACTTCTTATTTTCAACATATTAGAACCAATAAATTTTATATTATCTCCAATTACGGTGTTTTGGCTAGGGTTACCTGCAGTAACTGGTTTATTTTTATTATATGGAATCTTACGCAAAGAATTAACATTAGTTCTCTTATCTTTATTCGCAGCTAACATCGGATTAACTATAGTAGAATTGTTAACACCAATTCAGATGATAGTATTTAGTTTGGTGACTATGTTATACGTTCCTTGTTTTGCGACAATCGTCATTATCGCGAAAAATTCAAGCTGGAAATACG
>Ga0209976_10002320_pt1 | contig 10848 bp, 8 predicted proteins | sample SumtaG_FD_182806 | JGI IMG/M metagenome (GOLD analysis project Ga0209976, IMG submission 182806) | Deep subsurface microbial communities from Indian Ocean to uncover new lineages of life (NeLLi) - Sumatra_00157 metaG (SPAdes) (version 2) | ecosystem: Environmental > Aquatic > Marine > Oceanic >... | reverse complement strand
CGATCCTTATCGACCCCAACCCGCTTCTCTGCTTGCGCACGCCATTCGGCCTCGGTTCTCTCCAGCAGGCCCATTGCGTTGGCAGCCGCCTTGAAGCGCGCGGGCGCATCTGTCTCGCCGTCCTCTGTAATGCAATCGGCGGCTGCGTGAAGCCTGGTGATCGCGCCTGGCGTGTTGAGGTCATCTGCCAGCGCATCCTCGACGTCATCCGCCCAGTCGCTTGTCGGCACAGCCTCGACATCAGCGATCTTTCGGTACCATTGGCTGAGCAGTCTCTCCGCAACTTCGAGACTACGCACGGTGAAATCCAACGGTTGACGGTAATGCGTCATCAGCATCGCGAGACGTAAGACCTCACCTGGCCAGCGGCGCCCTCCGAACTTATCCGTATCCAACAGCTCATGGATGGTGATGAAGTTGCCGAGCGACTTGCTCATCTTCTCGCCCTCGACCTGCAAAAAGCCGTTGTGCATCCAGTAGCGCGCCATCACGTCGGTGCCGTGGGCGCAGCGCGACTGCGCGACCTCGTTTTCGTGGTGGGGAAAGACAAGGTCGATACCGCCACCGTGAATATCGAATACGTCGCCCAAGTGCTTACCTGCCATCGCCGAGCACTCAATGTGCCACCCAGGACGTCCTGGCGCATTGATCCCGCATGGCGATGGCCAAGACGGCTCTCCCGGCTTTGAGGGCTTCCACAGCACAAAGTCCATCGGGTCTTTTTTGTAGGGCGCAACTTCGACGCGGGCGCCCGCCTCCATTTCGTCCAACGAGCGGTTCGACAGCCGCCCGTAGTCAGGCATGGAGGGAACATCGAAAAGCACGTGGTCCTGGGCAACGTAGGCGTGACCCTTCGCGACGAGCTCTTCGATCAGCGTCTTCATTTCATCGATGTGCTCGGTCGCGCGCGGCTCGACCGTTGGGGGCAAGACGCCCAGCGCTGCGATGTCGTCGTGGAACTGTTTGGCGGTGCGCTCGGTCAGCTCGCGGATGGGCACACCCTCCTCGGCTGAACGCGCGTTGATTTTGTCGTCCACGTCGGTGATGTTGCGAACGTAGGTGACCTTGGTTTGACCCTTACCCCCGTCCCATTCGCCACGTGCCGCCAAATGTCTGAGCAGCCGGAAAAGCACGTCGAAGACGATGACAGGGCGCGCATTGCCGATGTGGGCATAGTCGTAAACCGTCGGTCCGCACACATACATGCGCACGTTCTTCGGATCGAGGGGCTCGAACACCTCTTTCCGGCGCGCCAACGTGTTGTACAGCTTCAGCGTGTGCTGATTGGCCATAAAGATCCCCAGGCCGCTGGCGGGGGCGATTCTCTGTCTCAGGCTTTGGGCAAAGAAGCGGGCCGCGCGCCAGCGTTTTATGCTAGCTCGTAATGATAATGCCGCAACACGTGTTGCAGGCTGGTATGCGCGGCGTATGGTTCATGGAATTCTTATGGCGGAGCAAGGGCGCTTCCGTCAAGCAGGCGGGGGCTGCCGTACCGTCCTGGTTAAGCTTTTGGTTGCCACAACCCGAGCGTCCAAAGTCGCCCCAATTGCTCCGCATTGACCCCCTAATCGCAGACACTAAGAGTTGTAAGAATCACAGGCACCGCCCTTATGGGCTGCACGGACGAGATGGACCGCCCCAGCGAAAGCAATAGGACACGCAATGCACCCGCTCGTGGCCGCTATAGCCTCGGCGCCGCCGTCCTCACTGCGGCCATGCTGGCAGCCTGCCCGGTGCTCGCCCAGGGATGGTGGCCATGGAGCAATTCCGAACCTGAGCGCCCCCCCATCCCACGCGAGCCCGTGTATCGCGAGCCGCCGCCTCCACGCGGTGCGGCGCCGCCGAATTCCAATTGGTCAACAAAGAACCCGCTTTGCCTGAAGCTCGAGCAGCGGCTCGTGAAGGAGGGGCAACGCTCAGGTCTATCGCAGAATGCGCTGCCTAGGCTTCAATCCGAAATCCGCGAGGTCACTCGAGAGACCCGATCAGGCGAGGCCGAACTCGAACGCCGGAATTGCTACGAGTATTTCCTTTTCTCCAAATCCCTACGCCGCACGCCCCGTTGCACCAAACTCTCCCGGCAGGTGGAACAGGCAAAGCGCAGGCTTACCGAATTGGAGTCGCGGCGCCAGCAAATCAAGTCCTCTTCGAGCCGATCATACCGCGACGAAATTATCCGCGAGCTCGCGCGCCACAACTGCGGCGCCAACTACGTGCAAGAGGCGCGTCGGCAAAACCGAGGCCTATTCTCTGGCCTATGGGAGGACAACGAAGGCGGAGGCTACTCGGGCGGCTGGAACCCCTTCCCCGGTGCGCGATCATACAACACCTATCGCACTATGTGCGTGAGGCTGTGCGACGGCTACTATTTCCCTGTGAGCTTCTCGACGCTTCCAAGCCACTTCGAGCAGGACGCAGCTGTGTGCCAAAACAAGTGCGCGGCACCAGTTGAACTATTCTATTATCAAAACCCCGGACAGGGGATGGACCAGTCACTCGCCTTCCGCTCACAAGAGCCTTACACGAGCTTGAAGACGGCGTTTCTCTATCGTAAGCAGCTTGTGAGGGGCTGCTCGTGCAATGAAACCGAGTACGTTGCGCAAGAGGCCTTGCAGGACGATGCGCGCGCCGCGAGCGCGCCCGGATGGGAAGCCCGGTCGACGTGGGAGGCTGAGGCCAAAACTCCTTAGGGCCGGAGCCGAACTAGAGCCCTTCAGGCTAAGCCGGTAGTCGACCAAAACCTGGACGGTCCCCGCACAAATGGTCGAAGTACGCCACCTCAACATCGATGATCTCGCCGCAGTTCGTTACGTTCTAACGACAGCCGTTGCCTCTGCCGCACCCAGTCACTATGCCCCCGCCGAAGTCAAAGCGTTCAGAGAATTTGTGTGCAGCCCGCGATATGCGGACCTGCTGCTCGGCAACCCCAGCTACACTGCCTGGATCGACAACGAAATGGTCGGCACAGCCGCGTGGAGCCCAGGCGAACCACCAAGTCCCACGGCGCGCATCCTAGCGGTGTTCGTGCAGCCGATGTCTGCCGGAGACGGCATCGGCCGGATGCTTGTGGAGCGCATCGAAGATGAAGCGCACGCCGCAGGCTACCGCGCGCTCAACTTGAGCGCCACACTGAATGCGGCAGGCTTCTTTGATGCTCTGGGCTACTGGGTCACTGGGGAAGGCGGCTGGGCGCTACCGTCAGGCTGCGAAATTCCCGTTGTCTTCATGCGCAAACTCGATCTGCATGTAGAGCGCGCGGCCTCCTAACAGCACCTCAATCAACTCGCGCCGCCGAGCAGCCGTTCTTGCACCTTGGCGCGACCTATCAGCGGCAACAGGACTTTGAGTTCGGGACCGTCCTCAAGCCCGGTCAGAGCCAATCGCAACGGGTGGAATAGTGCGCGGCCCTTAATCCCAGATGCCGTCTTGAGCGCGCCGATCCACGTTCCCCATGTTGTGTCATCCCAAGGCTCGGGGGGCAGAAGCGCCGCCGCGCTATCTGTCAGCTCCTTGTTCTCAATCAAGGGATCAATATGGCCGGCAATCACCTGCCACCACGTCGCCGCGTCGTTAAGAACAGACAGATTTCCGCGCACCGCTTCCCAAAACGCCGGACCGCCTTCCGCGCCTAACGCTCGAAGCTGCTCCTCGATAGTCGCGTAGGGCAGCTTATGCAGAAACCGCGCGTTGAGAGCTTTCAACTCGTCAACGTCGAAGCGCGCCGGCGCCATCGAGATCTTGTTGAAGGCAAACAGCGATGCAAGCGCGTCCAAATTGGGATGCGCCTCTATGGGATCTGAAGTCCCGATCAAAGCGGTGTAGCTCGCCACCGTCATCGGCTCCAGGCCGCCCGCTCGCAAACGCTCTATGGAAAGGGCCCCCAACCTTTTGGACAGCGCACGACCGTCCGCGCCGATGAGCAGGCTGTGGTGGGCAATGGCCGGCGGTTCCTTTCCCAGAGCCTCGAATAGCTGGATTTGCACGCCCGTGTTTGTGATGTGGTCCTCGCCCCGAATGATATGCGTGGTGCCAAACTCAGCGTCATCAACCACACTGGTAAAGGTGTAGAGAAACGTGCCGTTGGCCCGGATCACAATGGGATCGGACACCGAACCCACGTCCACCGTCTGATCACCGCGAACGAGGTCGTTCCACGAAACAATCGTTGGAAGCGGTGCCGTCCCTGTTTCCCTCTCGCTGTTGTCGAGCCGGAAGCGCCAATGCGGCCGACGCCCCTCGCTCTCCAATTTCGCCCGCTCATCTTCCGTGAGCCTCAGGCCGGAGCGATCGTAGATGGGCGGCATGCCGCGCGCGAGCTGGCGCTTGCGCTTCCGGTCAAGCTCGTCCTCCGTCTCGTAGCAGGCATAAAGCCTGCCGCGCTCGCGCAACAGGTCAGCAGCCGCCGTATAGCGCGCGGTGCGTCCCGACTGGCAATCCTCACGCGTCCATTCCAGGCCAAGCCAGTTAAGATCTTGGCGAATGCCATCGGCAAACTCCGGCGTGGAGCGCTCCAGATCGGTGTCGTCGAGGCGCAGCCAGAATTCTCCGCCACTCTTCCTTGCAAAGAGCCAGTTGAGGATGGCGGTGCGAATATTGCCTACGTGCAGGCGGCCCGTTGGGCTTGGTGCGAAGCGAACGATGACGGACATACTGGGGCGGGTTCCCGCGACGTTTCATTCATTGACTGTCAGAGGGCAACCTATAGAGGGTCCGCGCGGCAACTCAAGGGCCGAACGCGGCCGTCGCTGTGAGCGGCAAACCCCCGTCTTGTCACGCGTCCTTCTTGTCGACAGTAGAGGCCGTTCCCGGCATCGTTTTTTTTTCCGCATGAGCCGCACCCACGTCCTCGCGGTACCTGTTGGTAATGGGATAGCGCCGGTCACGTCCGAAATTGCGTGATGAAATCTTGACCCCGGGCGCCGCCTGGCGACGCTTATACTCGGCGATGTAAAGCATGCGCTCAATCTGGCGGACGGTCTGGGACGCGTGACCCCGGGCGACGATCTCATCGATCGGCATCTCTCGCTCGACAAGGCAAGCGAGGATGTCATCGAGAACTTCGTAAGGCGGCAGCGAATCCTGGTCGGTTTGGTCCGGCCGCAGCTCGGCCGACGGCACCCTTGTGATGATGGTCTGGGGGATAACGATACCGCCTGGGCCCATGGCGCCCTTGGGTACATGCGCGTTACGCCAGCGGGCGAGCCGATAGACTTCCGTCTTGTAGAGGTCTTTGACCGGATTAAAGCCGCCGTTCATATCGCCGTAGAGCGTGGCGTAGCCAACCGACATCTCCGACTTGTTGCCGGTGGTGACGACCATGCCGCCAAACTTATTGGAGATCGCCATCAGAATGATGCCGCGTACGCGGGCTTGAATATTCTCCTCGGTAGTATCCGGCTCCCTCTCAGCCAGCACGGGCGCCAGTGTTTCTTGGACACCGGCCACCGCCGCCTCGATCGGCAGCACGTCATAGCGTAGACCCAGGGCCTTGGCGCAGGCTTCTGCGTCTCGCAGGCTCTCGCTTGATGTATAGCGGTAGGGCATCATGACCGTGCGCACGCGCTCCGATCCAAGGGCATCGGTAGCGATCGCCGTAACGAGCGCGCTGTCTATGCCACCAGAAAGTCCGACGACGACGCCAGGAAACCCATTCTTGTTGACGTAGTCGCGGATACCGAGAAGGCAGGCTTGGTAGGCGGCCGCGTCACCTTCCTCGATGAGGGCGCATTGTTCTTGCGCGCAGTGCCAGCCCTCTGGCCTCTTCTGCCACTCGCTCAGTGTGACCAGCTCGTCCCAAGCAGGCGCCTGCACGGCGAGCGCGCAGTTGGCGTTGAGCACAAACGAAGCACCATCGAAGACGAGTTCATCTTGCCCGCCCACCTGATTGAGATAGGCAAGCGGTAACCCCGTCTCGGTGACGCGCGCCACCGCCTGGTTCATGCGAATATCGGGTTTTGTCCAATCGAAAGGCGAGCCATTAACCGAGATAAGGATTTCCGCGCCGCCTTCGACCAAACACTCGGCCACGTCCGCCGCCCAAATGTCCTCGCAGATGGGAACACCCAGCCGCACCCCGCGGAAATTGATCGGCCCAGGCATACCGCCTTGGGCAAAAATACGCTTCTCGTCAAACACGCCATAGTTCGGCAAGTCGACCTTATAACGCACAGCCTCCACTTTGCCGCCGTCGAGCAATGCAACCGCGTTGTAGACCTTGCCACCCTCGGGCCAAATTGTGCCGGTGAGCACACCTGGTCCGGGCCCAAGCTCGGCCGCCAGAGCCTCCACGCGCCGGCGAGCGGCCAACTGGAAGGCGGGCTTGAGAACGAGATCCTCAGGCGGGTACCCGGTCACGAAGAGTTCTGGGAACACGATAAGGTCGGCGCCCAAACCGTGCGCCTCAGCGCGCATCTCCACAAGCTTGGCGATATTCCCGTCAAGGTCACCCACGGTCGGGTTTGCTTGGGCAAGCGCTATTTTAAGACGCGATGGCGGGGAATTCGACATGAACGGACCTTAAGAGCAAGCAAGGCTGCGCCGCAATGCAATGCCTGCCCGCACCTCGCCCGTATTCGATACCGTCGAAGAGGCAATTACCCAAATGCTGGGATCGGTTGGGACGGCACCGTCATACTGTCACGCTCATGCTTAAGTCGCTCCGCAATAAGGAAAGCAAGCTCGAGCGACTGCGCGGCATTGAGACGAGGATCGCATAGCGTGGCATAGCGGTCCTTGAGTTGCGCCTCGGAGATATTCGCCGCCGCGCCGCCCGTGCATTCAGTGACCGGCGATCCGGTCATTTCCACGTGGATGCCACCCGCGCGCGTACCTTCCGCGCGGTGGACATCGAAGAACGTCTCCGCCTCCTTGAGGATACGATCGAAGGGCCGCGTCTTGTAGCCGTTGGTCGTCGAGATCGTATTTGCGTGCATGGGGTCACATGACCAAACGACCCTTCGGCCCTCTTTCTCGACCCTGCGGATCAGTTTGGGCAGATGCTCGCTGACCTTATCGGCACCCAGCCGGCAGATGAGCGTCAACCGGCCCGGCTCATCCATCGGATTGAGGACGTCGATGAGGCGTATCAGGGCGTCAGGTTCCAGGGAAGGGCCGCACTTCACGCCAATGGGATTTTTAATCCCGCGCAAGAACTCTACGTGGGCGTGATCTGGTTGACGTGTGCGATCGCCAATCCACAGCATGTGTCCCGAAGTCGCGTACCAATTCTGCGAACCGCCCGCTTCATCACGACGGACCAGCGCCTGCTCGTAACCCAAGAGCAGGCTTTCATGGCTTGTGTAGAATGTCGTCCGCCCCAGCGTCGGAACCGTCTGTTCGGTGACACCGCACGAATGCATGAATCTGAGCGCCGTTTGGATCTCCTCTGCCATGGCCTTGTACTTCTTGCCGAAGGGGCTCTTCTGCTCGAAATCGAGCAACCAACGCATAACGTTTTCCAGTCCGGCGTAACCGCCTTCGGAGAACGCGCGCAATAAGTTCATCGTCGCCGCCGATTGACGATAGGCCTCGAACTGCCGCTGTGGATCGGGAATACGCTCCTCTGCCGTGAAGCCTTCGCCATTGATAATGTCGCCGCGATAGCTCGGCAGCTCTTGATCGCCTCTCTTCTCGGTGGGAGAGGAGCGCGGCTTGGCGAATTGACCGCCGATGCGCCCAACCTTCACGACTGGAAAGCCTCCCGCAAACGTCAGCACAACTGCCATTTGCAGAAAGACGCGGAAGAGTTCCCGAATATGGTTGGCGCTGTGCTCAGCGAAGCTCTCGGCGCAATCACCGCCCTGCAACAGGAACGCCTTGCCCTCTGCGACATCGGCCAAGGCACGCTTGAGCTTGTCCGCTTCGCCAGCGAAGACCAGCGGCGGGAACGTTTCAAGCCTGGCTTCGACCGCGGCGAGCGCGGCATTGTCAGGATACTCTGGCACCTGGACGATCGGCTTTGACCGCCAGCTGTCGGGGGACCAGGAGGCCACCATATTTACTTCTCCATCACGCAAGCGCTTGGATTGTGCGCAGGGGGCCTCAAGCGGCCGGCGCGGCAATGAAAGCGCATCATTTTGAACTCATTATGCCATTTCCCGGGGCTTATAGGCTATCCTCTTCCTGGAGGCCAGCAAACCGCGCGTCGATAAGTTGCATGCCCCGGCCCAATGGCATGGATGCGTCCTAAGCGTGGCTTCCCAGCAGCCCTGGAAGCTGGCGCACCGGCATGTCACGAGCGGATCCATGAGCCTTAAAGAACCGACATTTACCTTCGGAATTGAGGAGGAATATTTCCTCGTCGACCTTCAGACCCGCGATCTCGCCCACGCCTCCCCGGCCCTAATGGAGGCATGCGAAAAAGAGCTTGGCGGACAGGTCGCACCTGAGTTTTTCCGATCTCAAATTGAGATCGGCACACAAGTCTGCCGTGATTTCTCCCAGGCACGTCAGGAACTCGCGCGCCTGCGTAAGACGATTGCCACCCAGGCGCATGAACATGGATTGGCCCCGATCGCCACCTCAACCCACCCCTTCGCACACAGGTCGTCTTTACAAACCACACCCAAGGAGCGCTACCAGGCCCTTGCCCGCGACTTTGCCGGCATCGGCCGGCGGCTTGCCATTTGCGGTATGCACGTACACGTCGGTATCGAGGATGATGAACTGCGCATCGATCTGATGAACCAGGCGCGTTATTTCCTGCCGCACCTTTTGATGCTGTCCACCTCTTCACCGTTCTGGCAAGGCGAAGACACGGGCCTCAAAACCTACCGGATCGCAGTTTTCCACGAGCTGCCGCGAACCGGCATTCCCCAGCGCTTCGAGAGCTTCGGTGAATACCAGCGCACCATCGACATATTGGTGCGCAACGGCGTCATCGAGGACGCAACCAAAGTCTGGTGGGATTTGCGACCGTCCGCGCGCTTTCCCACAATCGAAATGCGCGTGACAGATGTTTGCACGCGGATTGACGATGCAATTGCTATTGCGGCGCTGTACGTCTGCGTCATTCGCATGCTTTACCGGCTGCGGCTCACCAACCAAAAGTGGCGCTCGTATCCGGCCTTTCTCATCGACGAGAATCTTTGGCGGGCGCAGCGCTACGGCGTCAAGGACAAGCTGTTCGATTTCGGCAGAGGCACCCTCGTGCCCTTCACCGATCTCATTGGTGAGCTTTTCGAACTCGTCGCAGAAGACGCGGCCGCACTCGGTTGCGAGGCGAAAGTTCAGCATGTGCGAAAGATCGCCGCTGAAGGGACGAGCGCAGACCGGCAGGTCGCGTGCTACGAACGGTTGATTAGCCAGGGCGCCCAAGCCGAAGAGGCCACCAAAGGCGTCGTCGATCTGCTGATTGCCGAGACCGTTGCCGGCACGTGAGGGGGTCTAGAGCGCGGCGGCCATGCCGCCGTCGATAGCAAGCTCCGCACCCGTGATGAAAGACGATTCATCGGAGGCAAAGAACAGCGCCGCCTGAGCAACATCTTCCGACGTTCCAAACCGCCGCAGTGGCGTCTGCTCAAGAAGCGCATCGGAGAACGCCTTGATTTTCAAAACGCGCTCGGTGAGTGCGGTTTCAATAAAGCCTGGCGCCAGCGCGTTCACTCTTATGTTGTAGGGCGCATACTCGACCGCCAATCCGCGCGTCAACGCCGAAATTGCGCCCTTCGTCGCGCCGTAGGCGGCTAGCGTGCGCATTCCGCGCCCGCCCATAATCGAGGCCATATTGATCAATGAGCCGCGGCCGGATGCTTTCAACAGCGGAAAGGCATCACGCGCAATGCGGATCACGCCGTCGAGGTTCACCTCGCGCAGCTTCACCCATTCGGCATCCGACATATTGCGAAAGTCGCAGCGCACATTGATGCCAGCATTGTTGACCACGGCATCGAGGCGGCGGTGCTTGGAGTCGATCATGCGCATCAGCGCGTTGACGTCTTGGCCCAGCGATACGTCGACGGGAACCGCCGTCACATCGTACCCCTGCCCATCAAGCTCCGCGGCAGCCGTGACGGTGGCGTCACCGTCAACGTCGGTGATGTAAACGTGCGCCCCTTGAGCGGCGAACAACTTCGCCGTCGCAAGGCCAATTCCCGCGCCCGCGCCCGTGACGAGCACAATCTTATCCTTGAGCCGTTGCATGACACCCTTCCGAAGGCGGGCAGACTTATAGCGCTCTGGTGCGCCTATCAACTCCAACACGGCAACATGCCAAATGAGCCATCATCCTGCGGCCTCGCCAGGGGCAATCCAGCGTTCCCGCATCGTGACGAATTCTTCCGCCGCGCTCGGATGTAGGCCCATTGTTGTATCGAAGTCCGCTTTTGTTGCCCCTAAACGCATAGCGATTGCGGCCATTTGCACAATTTCTGCAGCGTCAGCGCCAAGTACGTGGCACCCGATCACCTTGTCACTCTCCCGGACTACGATGAGCTTCATGAGCATTTTCTCATCGCGCCCCGACAGCGTAGCCTTCAAAGGCGGAAACGTCGCCTTGTAGATATCGAGCTTCGCGCTGCATTCCTCTGCCAGGTGCTGGGGAAATCCCACGGTCCCGATCTCAGGCGTGGAGAACACGGCAGTTGGGATCATCTCGTAGTCAGCACTCCACGGCTTATCGCCGAAGGTGCTATCGGCAAAGGAATGCCCTTCACGAATGGCTACGGGCGTCAGCGCCACGCGGTCCGTCACGTCGCCGACGGCATAAATGGTTGCCACGGACGAGCGCGAGGCGTCGTCCACAACGACGTGCCCATTCCCGCCACGCTCAGCGCCGGCCGCATCGAGCCCCAGATCCGCCGTATTGGGTGCGCGGCCGATAGCGAACATGATCTGATCGGCCTCGATGGT
>Ga0209976_10002316_pt1 | contig 10858 bp, 15 predicted proteins | sample SumtaG_FD_182806 | JGI IMG/M metagenome (GOLD analysis project Ga0209976, IMG submission 182806) | Deep subsurface microbial communities from Indian Ocean to uncover new lineages of life (NeLLi) - Sumatra_00157 metaG (SPAdes) (version 2) | ecosystem: Environmental > Aquatic > Marine > Oceanic >... | reverse complement strand
AAACCATTCCGCCGCTGCCTGTGGTTATAATATGGGCTACATAAAAACTTAAACAAACGATATCGCCATAATTTGCATGAGGATTACCTGCAGCCTCACATGCATCTTCAATAACAAATGTACTTTTTTTATCTGGCCTACCTGAAGAATATCCGCACAAATCTACAGGAAGTGCAATATCAAATCTTTCATCTTTAGCCCGGGAATAATCAATGCAAAATGTTTTAGGATCAATATCGCAAAAAACTGGCACATTATTAGTTTGTAAAACTGCCCATAAAGTAGCTGCATATGTAGTGGCTGGTATGAGCACCCTTAATGGCCTATCATGTATTCCTAAACATTCTCGTGCAAGAACTAGGGCGACTTCTAGTGCCGTTTGACCAGAATTTACAAATATTCCATGAGCTTTTCCGTGCAGTTTTGCAATTTTATTTTCAAATTCTTCTATTACTGGGCCTGCAGACAAAAATCCGGATTTAATTGTTTCTATCACACGAGTTTTTTCGTTATCATCTATATCTAATGTGCCTATATTTATACGCTTCATTATAACTTACTTCCTATACGTAGTAGATTTTGATATAAATTTCCCCAAGTCATCTTCCATTTACTTGCAAATGTTTCTACCGCCTTATTTCTATAGTGTGCATCATTTGGAATTTTATCTGTAGTTATACATTGAAAATGATACACACAACAATCTGCAACAGCCCTAAACTCGTAGTCAGCACCTTTTTGTTGGGCTGCAAAATAAATTTTAGCGGCGAAATCTGGATCCGTACCAAAACACGGGAAATATTCTTCATCATATCCACCAACTTCATCCCATAATGCTTTCGTTACAAAAATAGGGCAATACGGCGATACAATATCTTCTTTAATTCTCCGAATATCTTTCCAATATTTTAAGAAATCCTTTTCCCTAAAGTCATCGGGACATCTACCAAAATCCATTGGTGAATTCATGCACACATTTTCATATTGTGGCTCAAACATTGCTGCGGTTAAATATTGGTAATGTATATCCGGATTAACTTTTGCAAGCAGTGCTTCAGCCCATCCAGGGCCCACATACATATCATCATTCAAATAACAAATGAATTCACCTTTTGCTTGTGCACCTAATTGGTTAATGGCTTTAGGTAATCCTATATTATTTTCTTTTGTATTATAATGAATAAGTACTTCATGTTCAACAGTAGTATGTTTTTTAATAGAATCTAGCAAACATTCCATATATTCTGGATTATCTAATGTTGGAACCAATATGGAAATTTTCATAATTCCCTCAATTGCGTAGCAAAATCTACAATTCTCAATTTCGCTAATTCTTCTGGATACTCTGTAGCTAACGCCTTATCTGCTTTAACACCATGAGCTGTATACAGTACTACATCAAGACCTTTTAACTCTTTGTACTGTAGTAGAATATCATATTTAGAAATTGAAGGCGTTGCGAGATGTAAAAGATTTGGGATAATTTTAATATCTTCAGAAAGAATTCTCCAACATACATTGCCAAACTCTACACCAGTTATAGGAGTTATAATCCAATTGGTATACCCCCCAACACTTTTTTGACGTTTAAACCATGTGAATAGCTGAAATGCATCTTCCCGAAGTTCTTCTCCAAGTAAACAACACCTGAATACTTGAGAACGTTTTTTTACTACTTCATCTGCAAATAATTTTGCATAGCCATAAATACCATAAGAGGGTGATGGGGGAGAACTTTCTGTATACGGTGCACCAGTATTAGTACTACCAAAAACACAGTCTGTGCTAGGATGTATTAATTTTGGGCCATAAAAGTGGGATAAACTTATAGGCAATTCAGTATTAATTCTAAAATATTCTTGAGGGGTAGGTGTTTGTCCTGGTAAAAACTTATTTAAAACTCCAATACAATTAATTACTAAATCTACTTCTTGTATTCGTTCATATAAATCATCTACGAGATGGTCAGCCCGGATTGCCTGCCTCACTGTATCGAAAATAATTTTAGTGTGCTCCGAAGTGCCTCCATATACTTTTTCTAACTGATCAAATTGCTGTTGAGATCTGGCAGTTAATACTAAATCACATTTATCTTTCAATACTTTATAAACAGAACTACCCAACATTCCAGTAGCTCCAAGTATTGCAACCCGTTTTCTCATTTATCTATCTCCAAATTTAATCTCATTTATAACAAATGAAACAGTCTCTCATACTTCCGGTATTTTTATCATAAGGAACACTTACTTTTTCAACTGAACTAAATCCCCAAGATTTAATGCGCTCGGCACTCCAGGTTATTTTATGATTATTGGGTTCAAAATAAAGAATCTCTTTTGTAATATTTGTTAATAGTTTATAAAAAGTTTCTGGATTGCTGACATAACCGTCTACCGCAAAACAGAATACAATGTTAAAAATCTTTTCACCTGTAAGTGTGTTTAATGTGTCTTGGGTTAAGCTACTAGCATTAGCTTGCTGAATATTAATTCTATCAGATACTCTTAAATATTCCGCAATATTATTTCCAATTGCTACAATATGTGGTAAATGTTCTAAACCACAGGAAATAGGAAAACCTCGAGTAGTTGCTTCAAATAACATGTGTCCTACATTACAACCTATATCAAGTAGTGTCTTTCCTGTAAAAGAATATTCTTTTATATTCATTGCCTCAAAGCGTGCCCGAGTGTCTCTAATAGCCGTTTTATTCAATTCTTCAAACCCTGTAAGATCAATTGTACTGTATAAAGAGTGTTTAGGAACAGTTGATATATTGCCCGCTCTTTTCAACCGTTTCATGAGCTTTTCATATCTTTTATCGTCTATACCAGCCAATTCAGATAGGAAATTCATAATAGCTACTTTGTCTTTTCCTTGTATCAAATGCTGTGCATAAAACCCAGATGTATGCGCTTCATGAATTACTGCATCAACAGCAATCATTTTTTCATTATCTGTTTTAGCTCTTGTAAGCAAGGTACGTAATTCATCGCTTCCTGAAGTACTCTTCATCTTACTTAATATATGCCGCATGCGAGAAATAATTTCATCTAATAATTCTGTATCATATAGCTTAGTTATACTCATTGCATACAATCGACGCAACTGCTGACGTTCTACCCGTTCATCAACCACTTAAAATTCCTTCACCGTTTCAATTACTTTTTTAAGTCTATCAGAAAATTTATGATTTTCATGCACAACTTTCTGACCATATGCGGCCATATCTTTACGCTTATCTTCATGTTTTAAATAATACCCAATTTTCTCTAAACACTCTTCAATAGATTTATAAGTATCACACATTTTCCCGATTTCAAACCAGTCTTCAATACCTTCAACATGATTAGTTAGTAAAAATCCCCCTGCGCCCATAATTCTATAGTCCCTAGCACTCATTGACAATTCTACTTTAGGCCATCCAGAATGTCCTATATTGACTTTCGTGCACTGGCACATTTTATTATGCTCACGATTAAACACATTCGTCCAATGTTTAAATTTGAATGAATTTTCTTTGTACAATGCTTCAAGTATTTCACGTCTTCCTTCATGGATAGTAAGGTTAGATCCTGCAAAAGCAACATCTGCTGCATAAGTATCAATATCCCCAGAGTCTATGGGTTCTGTTTTATTCCATATAGGAGAAATTCCTTCAGATAACCAATGTATATTTTCTATCCCTGCTTCCTTATATTTATCTAAATTTCCCTTACCTATAGTAAATTTTAACTGGCAGTGTTCATACATTGGGCCATTAGATTTTAGAAATGTATTTATATCATAACGTACATCAAAATTCCACATCACAGTTAAAACTTTTTTAGAAAGTTTTTCAACAACTCCATTATATCTAATATCTTTAGCTAAAAGAACAAAATCAGGTTTATGCTTATCAACCATTTCAAGGATTTGAGATGCCCCTGGAAATACTCGGGGGTCATTTATCCCTACTACATTATGGCCCAATTCTTGAAAAGCTTCCCGTATATAACACCCTGATTGAAGGTCCATCATAGGAAAGCCTAAAATAATGTTCATGTCCCAACTCTACTATTTTTCAGGTTTTTTCTACTTTTTTAAAATTTTTACGCCACTTACAAAACCCTATAATAGTAGTTATTATAAATGCCATATTACCTATAGCTACTCCCCTTGCGGCAGGTACAATAAAGATTCCAAAAATTACTAATAATATGCTACCTAAACATGTCCATAGCCATCCATCAATTTTAAAGTAGCTCATTCGAAAATAGCCTAATAAAAGTGATGCCATTGCGACATAATCTAAATGGGTTAATATATAATCAATCATTCATCATCCTTTTCATTTTCATTTTCATTTAAAGGTGGTTTTAACCATGAGGTTTTCTTCCAAATACGCTCATGTATATAATACATTATAACCCGTCCTACTGTGTATCCGATCGAAAATATTGATGCAGTTAATGCTTCGTGGAGAATAAAATATGCTATTAAAAAAAGGATAATGAGCCCACTACATTCCCAGGTAAGCCCTTTAACAAATGTACGTTTATGGGAAAAACTCATATTAAATCATCCATAGACAACATACATTTTCCATCTTTATCTTTGGGTTTAAAAATTATATTAAACTCTATATTAACCCCTGGAAACATATCATGAATTTGTAATTGTTTTTCATATAAACACTGCCTAGAATTATAATGTCTAGATTTCAATAATGTAACTACTCCAAAATGATCACGATTTCCGTGAAAATGAATAGTCTTAACTTGTTTCAATTTATTAAATGATTCAATAATTTCTTCTTTAATCCTAATAATAGGCGTAGTACTCTCTATTTCTTTTATCTCTTCTTCTATTTCTTTATCGAATTGAACTTCCTTATGGTACGCACGCCAAATAGGTATTTGTTTATATAGTAAAAATATATTTAATATTACTGAAACTGCAAATAAAATTTCTATTATCATCTATTTAAAATCTCCAAGTATATATCTCGCAGTACATTCCACGAAAATTTCTCTTGTATTATATTACAATTTTTTTCGCCAATTTGTTCCATTAATTTTGGATTTTTATATGCAAACTCCATTTTCTGCATTAAGTCAAATGCGTTTGGAGTATACATAGGTACATCACCATAAGGGAGATCTGTCTGACATTGTACTTTCACTAATAATGGATAATCCTTAGGGAACCATTCATTCATAGGAGGTGCATCAGTAGTAATTACAGGTAATCCACAAGCCATTGCTTCTAGTATAGGTAAGCCTAAGCCTTCTCTCCTACTCGGACATACATAAATATTGCCTTTATTATAGATGTCGGCCGCTTCAGATAAATTTTCTTGTTGAGTTGTAGTTATTCCTTTACACAACTGACTATGCTTAGATTCTCCTGGCTGGCCATGCACCCACATTGTAGGTTTATCTCCCCTCATATGACATAATTGTTGGAATGCCGTAAATATTAAGTCCGTACCCTTACGGAAGCCGGCTCCTCCCCATCCTTCACTGTGCGCAAATGTAAATTCTGCTTCCATGTTCGAAGGGCTGAAATAATCAGTATCAATTGGATAAGGAATATTCACACCCTTAATATTGCTTCCTGTCCATCGTTCTGAATATACTTTCTGTCCAATTCTTGTAAAATTAATTACAAGATCAATATACTTTTCATACGGTATAAATTTTGTGACTTCAATGCTATCAATCATAGGAATTAAAATTACTTTTATTCCCCGATCATGTATAATCTTAAAAAATTCAAAATTGAATGGAGTTTCAACAACGATCACTACTTCGGGATTACATGTATCTAAATATTCATTAAGTTGGGCTTCAGTAGGTTCAAGATCACCAAAAGTATGTGGAATACCTATATCATATGTTTCACCGGGAGCATCCTTAATTGGGTGTTTTATTATAAGCTGACTATCCAATGAAAGGTGTTTGCGGAAATTCTCGGCAATAGATCCCAATCCCGAATGATTTTTATATGCTATTAGACCTGTCCGCTTACTCATTGACTCTCCTATTATTAAGGTAAACGGCCGCATGCCTCTTAACTGCAAGATTTTCATCTTTAGATAATTTTTCAAGTACTTTTATAGGAGTATTAGGATTTTCTACAAGCCAATAAAGTACGTGCGTTTCTTCATCTTTGGCTAATTCTTCAAGTACTTTTATAGGAGTATTGCGATTTTCTGCAACCCATGAACGAATATTCCAGCGCTTATCTTCAGATAATTGAGTTAATATACATTTAGAAGTATTAAAACTATATGCTAACGTTAATAGATCATCTACTGATAGTGATCCTAAAGCATATTGTATTTTAAATTCTTTGGTCGTCATTTACTACCATAGCCTATGCGTTTCATCTGATTTAAGAACGCCTCGTTATGTATTGCCCTATTTTTATGGCGTGATAAAACGGTAAGTATTTCTATTGATGTACTAGGATTTTTTGCCAATTCTATTAAATCATCGTAATCTATTGATCCTAAAGCTGATTGCATTTCAAATTCTTTTAAAGTCATTTACATTCTTTTCTTAATTTCGTCAATAAATCCCGAAGTAATCTTATCTATATTAAAATTATCCAATACGTGTTGCTGTCCCTTGGCGGCAATTTCCTCTCTCTGCCTCTCATTCTTGAGGAAGAAATCAACTTTCTCTATAAAATCACGATAATCGATAGGAGAATAAGTTATACAGTGTTTCCCAGGTATTAATAACTCTTCAAGGCCGTCAATTTCTGGGGTTAAAAGTAGGCAACAGGACCCAACAGTCTTAAAAATCCTATTTGAAACAGCTAATTCATATTTAGGCAATTTATCGTTAATGAAATTTAAACCGATCCGTGCTCTTGAGTAAAACTTGGCCATCTCTCCACCAATTAAACACCCATTGCTGAAAAAATGGGTATTTGGAATTTTTTCTTGATAATCCCCCCAATAAAAAGATCCTCCTCCAACCTGTACATCATATTTATCTTCTATTAACTGGCTTAAAAATTGTAATCTAATCGACGATTGTGCAGGGTTTGGGCCTCCAAGAAATCCTAAATCAAAAGCATATTGGCCCCTCTTTTCAGTACACCAATGATACCGATTATCATAAAATTGGGGAATCCATATAACGTCATCGGCATAATCTTTAAGTAGTGGGACAATTCCCCTAGTTTCACACATCAATAAATTATAAATTCCTTTAATATTCTCAAACCATAATCCCCCTGGAGGATCTTCTGGGCCATATTCATCGGGAATCCATTGAACTAGGAATATACCTTTATCACGCAATTCGTTTAATATAGAATGATCAAAGTTTCTGCCCATAGTAACAAGGCAAAACTCTGGACGGTGTTTCAAAACCATTTCTATAATATCAGGAGTTTTAAAATCTAATACTTGTACATTATGTCTTTGAATTGTCCACGACTGTGCAATTCTTACACCATTTTGAGATGCGTCCCCGTTATGATATCCAATAATAGTTATTCGCATATATTTGCCTGTATACTTAACATATTTGCGTGGCCGGATTGTAATACACCTGAAAAATGATCGAAAATTTTTCCAACAGCTTGAGTAGAATTGTGGGCAATAATTCCAGTATAGGAATTGGTTGCATCATTATAATATTTGCAATCTCCTTCCTTTATAACGACTGAATATATTTTCATTAGCCCTAAAGCATATTGTACTTTATCTTCATCTGAATTAAAAATATTATTTACATCTACTGACATACTTTCTTAAATACCTTACTCCACGCTTCTTGAAACTGCGCAGGATTAAATAATTCAGCTACAACTTTTTTCGCATTGTCCGCCATTCGCTTTGCATCTTCTGGATTATCTAATATATATTGAATACCTTCACGAAGTTCTATTGGATCATTACTAAATATTCCATGCACCTTATTTTCAAATATATTACCAGGCTCACAATATTTGGTGGATACAATAGGAGTACCAACAGCGGCGGCCTCAAGAAGAGACATCGGAACAGGTGACATAATAGAAGGATTAAAATATAATCCAGCGTTGCACAACAAGTCCAATATCTCTGCTCGTGGTCTTGGCCCTTTTGATACCTTTCCAATATTATCGTTGCTATATCCATATAATGATATATCATCAAAGTATGCTTTATTAGGAACGCCTAATACATTAGCCCAGAGAGAAAATCCGCAAGCCCAATCTCTTGTAATCATTTCATTTGTAGTAGTCATAATAGACTTACTACTATAATCAGTTTTTTGGGGGAAAGCAGATATATCAATTGAATGATATATATGAGATGATTGTTCATCCCTTTCAGCATCCCAAGCTTTTCGAGATGAAGGGGTAATGAATATAGTATGGTTTATATATTTATGTCTTATATTTTTCCAGTTATTCACTTCACCAGGAGAATTTTTATATGGCCAGGTATGCTCCGTCATTACAGTGGGAAGGGTTGGCCATAATTCTCCAAAGGTTGATATAAATGGGTGCCAATGAATTAACATTAAATCATAATCAGTTGGATTTACATCATCAATATTAACTTCAAATACATTCACAGGGCAGGGATCACTTTCTGGCCAAACTATCTTTGGGCCATCACCAAGAGCATCTACTACATGGTAAAATTCTGCATCAGGTATCTGGGCTAGAGTAGTTTGATAAGAACTATGGGCAAAATGTGTCAATATTTTAATTGCCATTATTTTTATCCTTCAACTTTCTACGCTTCCAAGCATCACGTAATTTTTGTCGCTGCGCGTACACTCTATCTTTTCTTCTTCTTTCATTTATTTATTTTCCTTATTCTGCTCTTTTGCTTTCCGCTCTTTATATTCTCTCCTACGCTTTTCTTGAAACTGCCTTTTACGTTCAGCTCGTGCTTCCTTTTCTTTTTCGTATGCTTCCTTATAAGAATCGGTTGAAATAAGATCATCAACAAGCGTACTATGTTCAGCCGTTATATCCTTTGCAGAATCTTTAACTTCATATACATTATTATCATATATAAGTACTTGGCATTGGGTAAGTTCCCATGTCCATACATCAATCAATTGAGAAACCATTCTTTTAGTTGCCTGAGAAATTAAATCTTCAATAGTAGGTGCATATACCGTAATATCCCACTCATCCTCATGGTAATGCCATCCACAGTGCATGTTTTTATTATGAAGAACTATTTTGAAATGATCTGCAAGTTCAACGTCAACTGGTTTATTCTTTTCCATCACGGATTAAGATCCTCAACCGCTTCTGCTAACTGCTTTGCAGAATTCTTCCAAGAAAAATCACGTTCAATAAGTTCTTCACGTTGTTTTAATGCCTGTTCTTTTGAAATATCCGGATGTTTGTAAATTCTATGAACCATTCTAGAAAATTCTTCCATATTCGGAATAGCAAGCTGTTGATGAGGTTCATACACCCCAGGCCAATAAAGCATATGACCTAAAGGCTTCCATTCATATCCCAACATAATAGTATGTTTTGGGTTTAAAAACGCTTCCGAACCGGTACCACCAGTTGTGATAATAGGTAATTCCATTGCAGCCGCTTCTAATAAAGGCATACCCCAAGCTTCTCCTGTTGTAGGCAGCAAAAATGCATCAGCATTGCGATAAAGCTTAATCATATTTTCTTCAGTTAATGCCCCGTGCACTAAATAAATTTTAGGTCCTTCATCTTCTTTAAACCCCATTTGATGGCGAATTCCCTGAATTTGTGCATCAAGCGACATTTTATCTACAGTACCTGCACTGGTTAAATATGTTTTCAAAATAAGGCCAACATCTGGATTATCTTTAAACAAATTTAAAAATGTACGAATAGTTCCAATAATATTCTTACGATCGCCTTGCTGTAACCACTGGCCTACAAATAAGAAATTGTATTTTGTTGTAATGTCTTCATCTGTAAGAAGTTTTGGGCCTTCAGGGGTGTACTTATCAAAATCAATACCGAACGGAATCATTTTAATAGGTTTAACAATATTTGATTGCATAAATGATGACATACAAAATGCAGACGGTACAAGAATAGCATCCATCTGATTACATTTATGTGCCCAAGTCTGCGATGTTTTGTCAGTTTCTAACATTGTAAATCCAATATTATTCTTAAATGGACTTTGTTCACCAAAAAACTCAGTTGCAATTGAAAAATGGATCAATGTTGTATCTTCAGGAGTAATATCTTTACCTTTTTTAATCAATTCATCAAGAATTGCCTTATCTGCAGGATCAAGCTCAAGATTTCCTGAATTAATCCATACAATAGGTTCCAAATAAAGATCAAATTTATCCATTTTATATAATTCTAGGATAAGTTGACGGGCTACCGTTGCGTAGCCACTGTAGTCGCGGAACGGGGCCTTAAATAAAACTTTCAACTTTTCTGACATCAGTCTTTTCCTTTATTACTTATTTAATTTTCTTTTAAATTTAATTCTGCACTTTTTCATTAACTGATACATTTACAGAAGAATCAGGATAGCTATGTACTGTGTATTCAGGATACGGCGTCCAATTAGCTATTGCTTTCTTTATAGCTACTTCAAATGCTTGTTGAGTAGATTTCACACTAAATTCTTCAATAATCCGAGCACGGCAATTTGAAGCTTTTTCTTTCAACATCTTTTTATTGTAATACGCCTCATCAAGCGCTGCAATAAATTTTTCATCAGTGACATATCTAGCCTGAATATATGGAGTTATTTGATTACCAAATAAAGGAGTAACATCTGCAGGCAGTAACCAACCAGTTTCAGGAGTAATTAGCCCTGCAGGTCCTGGGCAATCAACTGCAATTGCTGGAGTTTCCGCAAGCATTGCTTCAGCAATAGGCATACCAAAATCTT
>Ga0209976_10002314_pt1 | contig 10869 bp, 8 predicted proteins | sample SumtaG_FD_182806 | JGI IMG/M metagenome (GOLD analysis project Ga0209976, IMG submission 182806) | Deep subsurface microbial communities from Indian Ocean to uncover new lineages of life (NeLLi) - Sumatra_00157 metaG (SPAdes) (version 2) | ecosystem: Environmental > Aquatic > Marine > Oceanic >... | reverse complement strand
GCGTAACGAATCGAACCCTGAATGTTGTCCTCAACACCGGTTTCTTCCTGAATGTTCGGCTCGTATTGCTCGAGGTCAAGGGTCGGAACCATCCATTTGTTTATGTTGAAATCCTTGGTTGTCGTCGTCTTTCTGCTGACCGGAGTGGTGGTGCGTTTGACGACCGGCGTGGTGGTATGCTTGGCAACTGTAGTAGTCGTGTGCGTGCTCACCGGGGTCGTTGTATGCATGGAGACAGTGGTGGTCTTACGCTTGCTGACCGGCGTGGGTGTATGCTTGGCGACGGTCGTGGTTGTGCGTTTCTTTGCCCTGGTGGTGGTTGTGCGTTTCTTTGCCCTGGTCGTGGTTGTGCGTTTCTTCGCTCTGGTGGTGGTTGTGCGTTTCTTCGCCCTGGTCGTGGTTGTGCGTTTCTTCGCCTTGGTGGTGGTTGTTCTTTTTTTGGCTTTTGTCGTGGTTGTGCGTTTCTTTGCTTTTGCTGTGGTTGTTCTTTTCTTGGCTTTTGCCGTGGTGCCGGTCCTGGTTTTTGTAGCCTTGCGTTTGCTGGCCGTAGCGGTTGTGGTCTTTCTACGTGCCTTGGCCTTGGCGGTTGTTCGCCGGCTCGTCGAGCGCTTCTTCGAAGTGGCCTTGCGGGCCGAGGTGGTCCTTCGAGAAGCCTTGGCCTTTGTGCCAGTTCTTTTTCTTGTTGCCATTTTGTCTTCTCCTAAATTTATAGCCAAACTCATTTTTCCGTAGTTATAGAAAAGCGTTCTTTATCCGCTTATCCAAAACACCCGGCTTTGTTATCGACCCAGTTGCAAGGCGGCATAATTGCTTTTTGCTAATTTTTTTCTTTCTCCCCACAGGCAACCTTCTGACAGGCTCAGGCCGCATTGGCAGTGAAAAACTGCAATATGCTTTGACTGCGGCCTTATGTTACGGCCGATAATCGCACGCAGTGGCAATGCTCTACTTGGCTGAACCGGAAACCGTCTGACAGGCGGTAATTGCCTTGCAAAGTCCGGCAGTGACTGCGGCGATGTTTATTAGTTCTGCCTGTTTCAGTTCTCTTTGGCGCGAACGGTATATCAGTATAAAGCCCAGCGAACAGCCATGCCTGCTCAGCGGGATTGTTGCGACAGATACCTTGTTGAGGGCCGTCAAATTGCCCTGCAGACCCATTGCATACAAGTCTTCAAGCTTGCACACTTTGTTTGATTTACAGATGTTTTCGACCAGTTCGGTGGTGAAGGAGTTCTCCAGGGATTGGGTGTCGAGGCTGATTGGTTGTTCGCTTTGATGAAGGTGCAGTTCAAAACCGTCCGGTTGACGGAGAAAAAACGCGATATTTGCGTCTGGTATTTGTTCTTCGATGAGCTTGCCCGCACGAGGCAGAAGGCTGCTGAGTTCACCTGCTGCAAGAATAGACTCGTAGAATCGTGCGGCAAAGCTTATCGTGTCTAATCTGTTGATAAACTCTCGATGTGCAGAAATAAGGTCGTTGCAGAGGATGTCTATTTTCCTCGCCTGGGTCTTTCGCTGCACATTGAGCTTTTTTAGCAGCAGACGCAGTCTCGTCTGTCGAGATTCTTTTTCCATGGGGTCACGAAACTTTTCAATAAAAACGCAATAGTGTTACAGCTTTGTTCGGTTCACTCATGCATCGGCTTTAAGGCGGATTGAGTTTCTGCAAAGAGGGCGAAGGTAGCCCTATAAATAGCTGCTTATCAGCTTCGATGTTATTGATGCTTATCCGTCTGTGAGTATTGCTGATGTGGAGGTTTATTGGCCTTGCCGTGTTTTCGGACTTATTCGGGCAGTTTTTAACGACAGCTTGTCTCTGATGCTGAGGCGGGTATTAGTTTGTGGCTGGCTGCGGCAAATTGGCAGCAGTCGAGGCACAGCCTGTCCGATAATAATGTCGTCCAGCGAAAGCTTCGGCACGTGATGTATGCCTTCGTTGTCTCGCCAGTATTTGACCTGTTTCGGTGAGTCGGCCTTTTCGATAACCACTGTTTCCTTTGGCTTACCTAACGCCACGACAAGAAGTATCTCGTATTGTTGCGGTATATCAAGAGCGTTTCGCAATTGTTCCTTCTTTATGGAACCTAACATACAGCCGCCCAGCCCCATCTCTGTTGCGCCCAACAGAATAGTCTGAGCGGCAATGCTGCAGTCATACTGGAGAAATTTGCTTATCCGGGTATCACCGAGAATGATGATATACGCGGTCGGCCTTTCGTCTTTGTCCGGCCCGGGCCAATCGGTCAAATAGCCGGCCCAGGCAAGATGTGGAAATATCAAATCATTCTTCTGCGGCTCAGATGATAGTATATATCTGAGCGGCTGAAGATTTGCCGCTGATGCGGACAGCCTTGCCATATCTATGAGCTGGCTGAGAGTTTGAATATCTATCGTGCGTTTCCGGTCGAACCGCCGATAGCTTCTGTTCTTGATTACCAGGTCCTTTATCAATTCAGAATCCTCCTTTAACAAAACCGTGCGACTAATCCAGTCTTACACCTTTTTGTTCGAGCCATTTTTTCAGCTCACCCATTTCAGTGTCAAAAACCTCGTTGTCATAATTTTCTTCAAGCATGCGGTGCGCAGCGCGCCCGGCCGGTTTGTCTGGAAGCTGGTGGGATTATAATCCGGCAGGTAAGGCTTGACCATTCAAAAATCTCATTGCGTGCGCAGTCAGAGTCTGGTCGGCCAAATCTCGTTACCACCTTTCCAGCCGCTGCTGGTGCACCTTTTGCTGCCATCGAGCGCCGCCACTTGCAAAAAGCACTTTGTCCGGCTCAATCTTGAGTACTTTTGTGCCGTGTATTGTCTCGCCCTGGTGCACAACCTTGCCTTCAATTATGGCTGTGGGGTTATCCTGTGTATAAACAATACCCGTAACAACGCCTCGAGTCGGTTCTGTGCGGGGCTTGATCAGGTTGGCTTTTAGTCGTGCCTCCAGTTCCGGCAGTTCCACAGTCAGGGCATATCTTTTTTGCGTTTCGATTTCTAAAACGGCGGGCTCATATTTGTCCAGCACCTGATTTACGGCCTGGGCTAACAGCGTGTGGGTCTCTGCAAACCATTGGGGCGATATTCCCAGGATATCCACAATATGCATGCGCAGTTCCCGCGGCTTATTTCGCTGTTCTTCGAAGAACTCTACGGTTGGGAAGTCCCGGCCGGGCGAGTTTGTATAACTGTTGAGCCGCAGGACCGAATGGGCGACTTCGGCCTGTGCCGCCAATGTCGAAAAGCAGGCCTTGTCCGCCACCTGGAGCAGCCTGAGTTCGGCTTCAAGGCGAAATTGCACTTCAGCTAACTGATACGCATAATAATCGTCAATGCTGCTGTGGAGCTGCGAGATGTATGCTTCAATCTGTTCCAACTGCTCTTCGTGAATTTGATTTTCTTCTGCCAAACTTGCAGCCGAGGCGGACAGAAGTACCAGTATCGAAATTATCAACCATTTATCTTTCATTTCCTCACCTCCGAAACAATTGACAGCTTATTTACCGAAAGGGCCTGATTATCCCTGGCAACTTTACCGCCCTAAACTTTAAGAAAGCTGGTCAACTACGTATATAAGGGCACGGCCCTTTTTTAGGCTCAGGCGAAATACTTCTGTTCGCCTCGGCAAAAGCCTTAATGAGTTCTTCCAAAACCTGCTGTAGGCCGGCTTTGCTGCGGAAAAAGCGGGGTGGTTGACAGGATTAACCGCTGCCGTTTAAAAAGAAACAGCTAATGCATGTTAGGTGTGGGAATATTGTCGCGGACTAAGTCAGGGTGATTTGCAGACGGCCTGAGTGTAAATCGTTAGGCAGATACCGGTTTAATCGCAAGGCAGCAGAACGGTTACGGTGGTTCCTTCGCCGAGCCGACTTTCTATCTTGATACTGCCGTTGTTCAACTCGATGAGTCGGGCAGCATAAGCCAGGCCCATTCCTCTTTTTCTGCCGGCGGGTTTTGCAGAGTAAAACGGCAGCGTGGCTTTACTGACAGTATCGTCGTCCATTCCGCAGCCCCGGTCGCTTATCTGAAGTTTCACGGAATTTGGATGTGTTTGTTTTGTTGCGGCAACCGTTATAGGGCCGGTTTGGGCATCATAGGCTTCAACGGAATTGGCCAGGATATTGGCAAGTGCCGAGACAATTTGGCCTGAATCCACGAAGACTTCCTGAAGGTCCTGCGCAACACTGATTTCAATGTTGAGTTTTTCAAGGCTTGTCTTTTGTGCTGCCAACTGGCCGGCTTCCTCAAGCATTTGCTTGACGTCGCTTTGTTGCCGCCGGGGCTGTTGAGGTTTGGCAAAACTCATCAGTCCCGTGACAATTGAGGATAACTCGCCGCAGTTCTGTTGGATTTTTTGAAGGCTTTGTTTATTTTGCGGGTCAATTGCGCCGTCGGCCAGCAGTTGTGATTGGCCTGATATGACCGCCAGGGGATTGTTCAGCTCGTGTGCTATGCCGGCTACCATTTCGGCAAGATTGCCGAGTAAATCCTGCTGCGGGGTTTCCTGCTCGGTTTTCTTCGCGGGGCCGACTATCTCGGCGAACTGCTCGGCCAGGTCCTGCTGGTGATTTCTCCGGACGGCTGTTTCCAGAAGTGTCGCGGCGATGCAGGCTGTTTTCTTGAAGTTCTGCTCGAACAACTCGACATCGGCTGGATACCTGAGCTCGAAGACAAGTGCGCCTACGGCCTCAGGGCCCGAAAGCAGCGGTAAGATTTTAGTTTGGCCGCGGTCGAATTCCGTGTCCAGTTGTTCAAACAGCCAGTCAACGCACTCAGAGGCGTCCAGGATTGCGAAATCCTCTGCTATCTGCCCTGGTATCGGCGGGGCGGTCGCAGGCGGGGCCAGCAGGAAAGTTTTACTTTGCCCCAGGCTCTGGACTATTACTGCCTCGATATTTGTTGTCCCTCGTCTCGGCAGTAAATAAAGACATACGTTACCCGTCTGGTAAAACCTTTGCCAGCGAACGGCTAATTCCTGCCCGACGGAAATCGGAGACGGCAGTGAACGCAAGCGCGACAGAAGTCCGTCTATGAAATCCAACTGGCTTGAAGCTGTGTGCATAGCAGCGGTTTCCTCGATAAGTTTCGAGTTGTCTTTGTTTTGTCTGACTGCCAGGCGAAGCATCTTTTCGCAAAAACCTGTCAGCGACTGCAGTTCGCTTAGTCCCAGGGCCTCAACTTTTGCCTGGACCTGTTCCGGAAGCTCTTTGCCGATTTGTTCGAGGTCCTTCGGGGTCATGCCAAGCGATTGTGCGATTTCGTTTACGGCCTGCGGTTTATCATAACTGCCTGATTGGCCTATGCCGCATTGGCGTGCGGTCAAGTCGGCCAATTGAACAATCTGTGCAATCTTTGCCTCAGGAATCCTTTCAGAGATAACGGCTGTTTCGCTGTGGTGCAGCCAGACGGCTACAGTCAGAGGTTCCGGCAGGGCCCATTTCTGAGCCAGGCGTTTGCCGATAAGCGCATGGTCAATTCCGAGGTATTTACGCTCGAGGTCGGAGAAGTTGCATTGCTGTAATTTCGCCTCGCTTAGAATTCGGGCGAAGCTTTTCGGCATCATTTCAGCAAGTGCAAATTTGCCTATATCGTGCATGAGCCCTGCAAAATAAGCAAGCTGGCCGCTTACCTGGTCCTGGCATAATTGGGCAATTTCGTGGGCACAGCAAGCTACGGCAATGCTATGGATTATATGTTCCTTCGGTTCATAGGACGGGTCTTGTTCGTGAGGCTCGGCAGGTTCCCAGGCCACTTTGAGTGACAAAAAAGCGTCCCGCACTGTCTGGTCCGTCAGTTTACTGAGCAGGCTTCGAACAGAATAATTACTTTTGTCCGCGCTCAACCCTTTACTGTTTGCAAGAGAAAACAGCCTTGCCGCAAGGACCGGTTCGGCGGCTATGGTTTCGCCAAGCGCATCCCGCGGCAGCGTCGGTTCAAGTAAGCTGGGAAAAAGCTTCGCCGCTACCTGTGGCAATACCGCGGGCCAATCCTGTTTGGCGATGAGATGTTCTATTTGTTTTCCTGCTTTTTTAGTTTCCTGTATCGATTCCATTAGTATACATCCTGTTATGACGCCGGCCGCTACGCAATTAGCTCACACAATCGTTGCGGGATATTGAATACCCTCATCTCCTCTTGCTGGCTGGTGTTGCGCAAATCCGGCTGTCAGGCCCTGCTCATTTCAGTTGCAGGGTAGTGACGATGGCCTCGACTATCTCGGGGATTGTAAAGGGTTTCTTAATAAATCCCTGTGCGCCGGATTTCAGCAACAGGTCAATTTCGTCCTGCTTTACGACGCCGCTGACGATAATAATCTTCACGTTTTCAAATTCCGGGTTGCTGCGTATCGTCTGGCAGACGACGTTGCCGTTGACATCCGGCAGCATGTAGTCAAGTAGTATCAGCTCCGGCATAAACTGCTGAGTCTGGATTCCTGCCTCGTAACCGCTTCCAGCGGTGCGAGTGGTAAACCGGCCGTCCCGGCTGAGGATATCGACTATAAGCTCAACAATTTCGGCGTCGTCATCGACGATAAGAACTTTTCTTTTGCCTGAGTTAATGGCGTCGAGCGGGATGCCGTTTTGCTTCATGAATTTGACCAGGCTTGTGTGCGGGATCCTGCGAAAGCGCGAACCGGGTACACGAAATCCTTCAAGCCGCCCTGAATCAAAACAACGGATGATGGTTTGCTGGCTGATCTTGCAGACTCCAGCCGCTTCGCCGGTAGTGTATAAATCCTTCATTTTATCCATCCCCCTTAATTAGCCAAATCCCTTCATTTAAAGGCCTGTCTAACTTGCCTTTCCGACCTAATTTAACTATCGGACGTTGCTATTGTCAAGCATAAAAAAAATGTCCACAGCTATTTTCAAGCTGTTTGTAACAGCTTTTATCAAAACCGGTTAGCGTAAACGCTCTGGTGACGGTGTGTAAGTGGGAACAACTGCCTTTAGAGGCATCCGTGCCATCCGCTCTGGCGGCCGAAGTGGGGGTTCTGTTGTCGGAAGTGGCTATTTATCGGACCGGCACCTCATCATTATTGTGGTTAAGCATGAGCAGAATTATGTCGATTTATGGACGGATGACAATCACAGATATTGTCTTTGAGGCTATCGTTAGTCATTGGTGTTGCAAGAGTTCTGGAGGAAAAGATGCTTAAGGTCAGAAGCTATGTGGTGCTGCCGGTTCTGCCGGAGCCTCTCAAGGAGCTCGACTTCATTGCCCGCAACCTGTTTTGGGTGTGGAACCATGAATTTGTGGAGCTTTTTCGCAGAATAGACAACAATTTGTGGGAGACCTGCGGCCATTGCCCGGTGAAACTGCTGGCGTGTGTTTCACAAGAGCGTCTTGACCATCTGGCGGCCGATGAAGGATTTGCTTGTGAACTTGACCAGCTCTCACAGAAGCTGCGGTCTTATCTTAATGGCCCGCGCTGGTTTGAAAAAGTAACAGGCCAAAAGGACGAACCTGTTATCGCGTATTTCAGTGCGGAGTTCGGCCTTCATGAGTGTTTGCCTATGTACGCCGGTGGACTCGGGATGCTCGCCGGCGACCATCTCAAAAGTGCCTCTGACCTTGGACTGCCTCTTGTTGGTGTGGGGCTTCTTTATCAAAAAGGCTATTTCAGGCAATACTTGAATGCAGATGGCTGGCAGCAGGAGGTGTATGTCGAGAATGATTTTAACAATATGGCTTTGGAGCCGGTTCGCAAAAAGAATGGTCAGCCCCTGACTATCAGTGTCCAATACCCCGGCCGATGTGTCAGTGCGCAAATTTGGTGTGTATCTGTGGGCAGGGTCAAGTTGTATTTGCTTGACTGCAATATACCGACAAACTCGCAGATGGACAGGCTGATTACCGCCAATCTTTACAGTGCGGACAGGGAGATGAGAATCTGTCAGGAGATTATGCTGGGAATCGGGGGGCTCAAGGCTCTTAAAGCTTTGGGAATTAAGCCGACTGTTTGTCATATGAACGAGGGCCATTCAGCATTTATGGCGCTGGAAAGAATCCGACAACTGCAAAGCGAAAACAAGATGAGCTTCGCCGAGGCGGTCGAGGCGACAAGGGTGGGCAACGTTTTTACTGCGCACACTCCCGTCAAGGCCGGGCTTGAAGAATTTCCTACGGAAGTAATGGACAAGTATTTCGGAAACTACTTTCCGTCTTTGGGGATAAACAGAAAGGAGTTTTTCGGGCTGGGCAGATTCTGTCCCGACGACGAGCAGGAGTCGTTCAAGATGCCGATTCTGGCGCTGCGTTTGAGCAGTTTCCGAAATGGCGTCAGCAGCCTGCACGGACAGGTAGCCAGGCAGATGTGGTCGTGTATTTGGGCGGGCCTGCCCGTCGATGAAGTGCCCATAAAATCGATTACAAACGGTGTGCACACAGAAAGCTGGCTTTCGGATGAGATGAACGGTCTTTACGAAAGATACCTCGGGCCTGGCTGGCAGATGCAGGTCGCCGACAAAAGTACATGGGATAATATCGACAGAATTCCTGACAGTGAACTTTGGGGTACACATCTGCGGTCCAAAGAGCATCTGGTAGCCTTCGCACGCAGCAGGCTCAAGACCCAGATGCAGCGACGAGGCTCCTACCATACTGAGCTGAACCGCGCAGAGGAAGTGCTGGACCCTGAAGTTTTGACTATTGGCTTCGCGAGGAGATTTGCTGCGTACAAAAGGGGCAGCCTTTTGCTGAGAGACCCTCAGCGATTGGTGAGACTATTGACCGACGATAAGCGGCCGATACAGGTTGTCTTTGCAGGCAAGGCCCATCCCAGCGACAAGCAAGGCAAGGAGATTATTCGACATATTGTCAACTTTGCCGCCCAGTATCACGTCAGGCGTCGAATAGTGTTCCTGGAAGACTACGACATTAACGTCGCCAAGATTCTTGTGCGCGGCGTTGACCTCTGGTTGAACACGCCGCGTCGACCGATGGAGGCGAGCGGAACCAGCGGAATGAAGGCGGCAGTCAACGGCGCGCTGAATATGAGCACTTTGGACGGGTGGTGGTGCGAAGGTTACCAGCCGGAGACCGGCTGGGTAATCGGCACCAGCGACAGCTACGCTGACAGCGAATACCAGGATATGGTAGAATCACGGATGCTCTACAATATTCTCGAAAACGAGGTTATCCCCTTGTTCTATACTCACTCGGCGGATGGCCTGCCGAAAGCATGGATACGCAGGGTCAAGAATTCCATTAAGTGGATTGGACCGAGGTTTAACACGCACAGAATGGTGGATGAGTATGCCAGCTGCTTTTACAATCCCGCCGTTGCCAAATGGCGATATATGAATGCCGACCAGTGCGCTGCCGGCAAAGCGCTGTCTGCATGGATGTCCAACATTAGAAACTGTTGGTCGCAGATTGCCATCGACGATGTGCAGGTTTGCCTCGAAGAGCAGGCCGGCGTCGTCGAGCGTAGTACAACTCAACCCCAGCCCAGGGTCGGTTCGAACCTGCAGGTCACAGCTTCGTTGAGGCTCGGCGCAGTCACAGCTCAGGATGTTTCTGTTCAGCTTTATTGTGGGCCGCTGGACGGCTGGGGGAATTTCAAGAACGGCTCTGCTGTCGAGATGCACTGCGACGGCTCAGACGAACAGGACCAGCTGCAGCAGTTTGTCGGCTCAATCCGCTGCGCAAGTTCGGGACGTTGGGGACTTGCTGTCAGGGTCCTTCCTAAACACAGTGACCTGAGCGACCCATGTGAGCCCGGGCTGATACTGTGGGAGTCAACACAAACCGAGAGCCCCGTAGCGATAGGCTGAAAGCCGATTGGCTCCGGTGGTCCAAATGAATGCCGATGGCGGCAGCTTCTATTCTTTTTCCTCTTTGCGGAGAAGTTCGTAAAGCTGCTCTGAGCTTTCAGAGTTTTCGATGGTTTGCTTGAACTGTTCGTTGAGCATGAGTTTGCTTATTTTTGCCAGCGCCTGGATATGAGGCCCGGTCTGGTCGGCCGGTGAGACGAGAAGGATGACGATTTTAACCGGGTTGCCGTCGACGCTGGCGAAATCAATCGGTTCTTTGGTGATTCCGAAGGCCATAACAAGTTCGTTTACTGCCTTGCACTTGCCGTGTGGAATAGCGATGCCGGAGCCGATACCTGTGCTTCGGGTTTTCTCGCGGAGCATTATCGCTTCCAGGACGGCGTCTCTGTCGCCGAGGAGGTTGTTTTCGTCGAGCAAATCCACAAGCTCGGCAATTACAGAGTCTTTGTCCGTATTTTCAAGCGGAACCTTTACACACTTTTGCTGCAAGATACGCGTAAGATTCATCGAATTGTGTCCTACCACAAGAGCCATTATCAGTCCATAAAGCAAAGACAAGATTGTACATAAATTTGTGCACTCGAGGCAACTATTTTCTTTATCGGCATCTTTAGATACCGGCCGTAATTTCCGGCATGAAAAAATGGCACATTTGCCGGAATACGCGAAGACCTGAAGCTGGTGCCCAAAAATCCGCTGAAGTACGCAGGTGGTTTGAATCCGCCTTCGCCGAGGCTTCCATCTTCGCTGAAGCTTCCGCCTACGCCGCAGCTACGGCGGACAGGCCGATGGACAAGCCGGCGGATAAAATTGGGTTTGATTGGGCCTGAAATTGGCTTAAATTGGGTTTGGTTGGGTTTGAATTGGCTTTGTATTGGCTTTGTTTTGGGTTTGATTGGCTTTGTATTGGGTTTGTATTGGGTTTGTTTTGGGGTCGGCAGGAGAGGGGTGTGTTTTCGTAACACTTCGTTAAAACATCAGTTACGTTCGTCCGCTCGGCCGGGAAATTGGGTTTGTTTTGCATAATAAGGTTATTTTGGTTGAATTGGTCAGGGGCGGAATTCGTATCTCGTATCTCGTGAAGCGTGAATCGCTGGTT
>Ga0209976_10002310_pt1 | contig 10877 bp, 7 predicted proteins | sample SumtaG_FD_182806 | JGI IMG/M metagenome (GOLD analysis project Ga0209976, IMG submission 182806) | Deep subsurface microbial communities from Indian Ocean to uncover new lineages of life (NeLLi) - Sumatra_00157 metaG (SPAdes) (version 2) | ecosystem: Environmental > Aquatic > Marine > Oceanic >... | reverse complement strand
TTTTAATTTTCTCTGTCTTGCTCGCAAACTTAAATAATCCTGTGAGTAATCACAATATTGTGCTGCTTGCTTGAGAGTTATATATTTATTTTGTTTTTGATTTTTTTTATCCACGGAAGAAAATAAATTATTATGAAAAATGAAGAATAGGGATTGACAAAATTTTTAAATCTGTTATTTTTATAGAAAGAAGGCAACCAAAAAATACATCAACATTGGGGGCCTTCTTTTTTTAGTTTAAAAAGACTCTGATTAGTTCTATTATCTTTTAAACAAAAAAGGGTGTCAAGCACCCTTTTGTGAATAACTTTTTCCTAAATCCGATACTGTTTCTTATATCGGTTTAATCCGATACTCTAACTTGATTGTATGTGAATACTTTGCAAAATACCTAATCCTACAAAAATTGCTAATAAACCCGAACCTCCATAACTTACCAGAGGCAGAGAAATTCCAACTATTGGAAGAATGCCAAGATTCATACCAACATGAATAAAGGATTGGGAAAGTATTAAAATACTCAAACCAGAAGCAAATAAACGAGAGAAATTTGAATCAGTTCTAATAGCAATTTGGAAAATTCTCCATATAAAAATTGAAAAAAGAGACAATAAAACCCCGACTCCTATTAATCCTAACTCTTCAGCAATAGCAGAGAATATAAAATCAGTCTGAGGTTCAGGTAAAAAACCATGTTGTGTTTGAGAACCACCGTTAATTCCTTGTCCCCATATACCGCCAGACCCTATAGCAATCTCTGCTTGTCTCTGATTCCAGCCAATTTTAAGTGGATCCGATAGCTGAGGTTTAATAAAGCTTAATAGTCTTTCCTTCTGATAATCCTTTAAAACAGTAGACCAGCTTAAAGCTAGAATTAGAAAGCCACATAATAATAGAATTAAAAAATGACGCAATTTAATGCCTGAAATAAGCAAAATACCTATCCATAAACTTACTAAAACCAAAACTGAACCCAGGTCTGGTTGAAAAAAGATCAGAAGACAAGGAATTAAAACATACAAACCAGATATCATGATATGAATGACTCTATATATCTCAACGTGCCTCATTGAAAAATACTTTGCCAATAAAATTATCAAAATGATTTTCATTGGCTCTATGGGATCAAAGACAATCGGACCTATTTTATACCAACCCTGAACTCCTCTGATTTCTGGAGCAAAGAAGAAGATTCCCAAAAGCGAAATAGTAGATAAAAAATACAGAGCTAAGATTAAATAAGGATCTGTCTGTAATGTTCTCCAATCAAAAAAACTTACTAAAAGCATTAAAACAAACCCCATTAAAAAGAAAATGGTCTGTTTTTTAAAGTTTAAAAAATCATTTCTACCCAAAGAAGAACTGTAGATTGACACAAAGCCAAAACCAATTAAAAGAAGCACGATAAGTATTAAAGTCCAGTCTAGTTTTTTGAAATGAGAAAGAAGAAAATTCATAATGCTATAAAAAAATTCACTGCCCTAGAGCTATTCTACCATTTTTAAAAACTCTTGTTCTGAAAGCAACTTGGTGTCAATTTTTTTTGCCTTTTCAAGCTTGAAACCTGGCTCCTTACCCACTACTAAATAGTTTGTTTTCTTAGAAATTGAACCAGATATTCTACCACCTAGAGAACGAATTTTTTCTTGAGCATCATCTCTGGTTATTGCATTCAAAGAACCTGTCAAAACAAAAGTTAAATCTTTTAATTTTTGTTTTTTAACTTTAATTTTAATTCTAGGAATTTCAATTTTTATTTTTAATTTATTTAATTTTTCAATAAATCTTAAATTGTCTTTGTTTTGAAAAAATTCGTGAATTGATTTTGCTACTATTAACCCAATATCTTTAATACCTTCTAAATCTTCAAAAGAAGCATTTTTTAAATTTTCAACGGAACCGAAATGCATAGCTAAATCATGGGCAGTTTGCTCCCCTACGTTTCTGATTCCTAGGGCATAAATAAATTTTGCTAAAGTAATTTTCTTTTTTAACTGAATTGCTGATATCAAATTTTGAGCAGACCTTTCAGCAAATCTTTCAAGCGATTGAATGTCTTTTTCCTTCACTGTAAACAGGTCAGCTGGATCAAAAACTAAACCTTCTTCAATCAATCTATCAATGATTTTAGAGCCAAGACCAGAGATATCAAACCCCTTTCTGGAAATAAAGTGCTGGAAATATTTTCTTTTTCTGGCAAAACAGTTTTTACTTGGACAGCGCCAGATAACCCCCTCTTCAGACCTCACTAAACTTACTCCACAAGAAGGACATTTTTGGGGCATTTTAAACTTCCTTTCTTTGCCTGTTCGTAATTCTTTAAAAACCCTGACCACTGCTGGTATTACATCTCCTGCTCTCACAACCGAAACTGTATCGTTGATTTTTACGTCTAATTTCTTAATCTCATCGACATTGTGCAAAGTAGCCCTAGAAACTGTCACACCATCAATTTCTATTGGTCTTAGAACAGCTACAGGGGTTATGGCTCCGGTTCTTCCAACCTGAAGCTTTATATCTCTTATAATGGTTGTCACTTCCTTGGGTGGGAATTTAAACGCCCTGATACCCCTTGGACTTTTTCCAACTACACCTAATTTTTTAAAGACTAGAGAATCGTTAACGCTAATCACTACCCCGTCTATTTGGAAAGGAAAGTCTTCTCTTCTCTTTGAAACATCCTGCCAGTATTTTATGACCTCATCAAGACTCTTAGTAACCTTGCCTGTGTCTGTTTTAAACCCCAGAAAAATTAAAGTTTGATGAGACTGGGCATGTGTTTTTTGGCCCAAATCAGTAATAATATCATAGGCAAAAAATTTTAAAGGGCGAGAAGCAGCAAGCTTTGAATCTAGCTGGCGAATTGAACCAGCTGCTAAATTTCTTGGATTGGCAAATGTTTTTTTTCCTCTTTTTGTTAATTCTTTATTTAATTTTTCAAAATCTTTTCTTTCCATATAAACCTCACCCCGAATTTCAATTAATTCTTTTTTAATTAATTCTTTTAATTTTTGAATATTTTTTTTATTTTTTTTATTTAAAGAAATAATTTGCAATTTTAAAGGAATACTTTCAATTGTTTTGATGTTTTGGGTAACATTTTCACCAACTTTGCCGTCACCTCTTGTTGCAGCTCTAATTAAAACTCCATTTTCATAAACTAAAGTCACTGCAAACCCATCAATTTTTGGCTCTAAAAAATACTCAAATTCCTGGTCTGTTATTCTCTTTAAGTATTTTTGCCAATTCTCTAATTCCTTTTCAGAAAAAATATCTTCTATAGAAAGCATGGGGGTTTTGTGCCTGGTTTTTTTAAACCCATCCAAAACCTTACCAGCCACTCTTTGAGTAGGAGAATCAGCTGATATAAGGTCAGGAAATTGCTGTTCTAGCTTGTAAAGTTCGTGCTTTAAAGAGTCTAAAGCTTCATCGGAAATCTCCTGTTTGTTTAAAACATGATATAAGTAACGATGATGATTAATGAGTTTTTTCAATTTATCAATTCTTTCTCTTGCTCCTTCTTTTTTCATAACTCTATACTATATATAATGTAGCGTTTTATATGTTATACAACGCAGCGCTATGTATTAATTGTATGTTATATTAATGTAGCGTTCTTTTAATATTGAATCTCAATAGCTCTTTTTGTTCCCTTGTAACTCCCAATTGATTTTATACAAAAATTAACAGCATCACAACCTAGATTCTCACTGTCTTTTACAATAACCTCATACTCTGCTCCATTTAATTGTGTTTTTGGGATATCTAATGGATTTGTCATTAATAAAATTTCTTCAATACCATTGTCAGCAGCATAAAAAGCAGTTACTGAATAACTAACTTCTCTAATTGTTTTCAACTGTTTTACCAAAATAGCACTAATGCCCAAACCAATACCTAACACAACGCTCAAGATTGATACGGCAAATAAAATTGAAATACCTTGTTGTGATTTAAAATTATGCGTCATAAAAACTTATAAGGTTTTATAATCTTTTAACAGAAGAACTTAATACATAACATCTAAATTTCTTTGAGAAATTGTGGTCTGAACTCTTATTTTCGGAGCATCTGTTTGGTTCTTCTTAGTCATTTCAAGAAAAATTGTTATTCGTGGCTGAATATTATCGTCTTGCTCTAAACCAAATTTTTTAAATTTAAATGAAATAACTTCTAAGTCATCGGATGTTAAAGCAATAGGTTCTTCTCCGTCTTTTAATTCTTTAAGGCGATTATCGGTAATATCCCAAAAAAATTCCTGACAAACAGGCGGCTGCTGAAAATTGTTAAACTTTATTCCCTTGCCTCCTCTTGTAATTTCATAATTAGAACCATAACTACTATCCTCTAAGCAAGTGCAATCTTCTTTCTCTGGACCACAATCTAGTTCCTTTCTTGCCATTCTCAGAGCTCTACTCATATACTCAAAAACATGAGAACTATTATCAATAATTTCTCTTATAGCAAGAATCCTGTTTTGGCTTTTCAACGAAGAAACAAAAAGACCAGTTGGTCCTGCAATAACAGTAAAAAAAATCGCTACAGCTATTAAAACTTCAATTAAAGTATATGCTTTTTGTGTTTTTTGCTTCATAGTCTACATTCTAGATTTTACTGCCTATGCTCTTCGTACCAGTTAGTTATATGTTCTACAACTTCAATTTCATAAATTTTACTTTTTTCTTCCCATTGGATTATAACCGCTACTTTTATCTTATTGTCTTCTATTGGATCAATTAAAATCTTTCTCTTGAATTTTGTTGGTGTACCAGGCAAATAACTATAAAAACCATCGCTGTCAATATTAAGATAGTTAAGACTATTAAAATCACATCCGACTAAAGAGGTTAAAGGAGTTTTTGAAGGCGACATCTTTGTCTTATAGTCACCTTCACAGCAATTAATAGGACCCTGACAACCACTCATACCTTTATTCCAGTCAGGCTCAGGAGGACTTTGAAAAGATTCTCTCTGTTCAAGCCAATTATTGTCTCTTATATTCCTGATTATTTCTATCCCCTCCTGACCCAAATAAGCAGCAATCAACCTTGACTGAATCATTGAAGCAGTGGAAATAGTTTGTTGAATCAAAGCAAAAGAACCGCCAATACCTACGGTTAAAATAAAAATCGCTGCAATTACTTCTAAAAGCGTGAATCCTGTATCTTTTGATTTTATTTTAATCAACATCAATAAGCCCGGCAGTGTTAATAGTAACAATTTTACTTTTTCCCCCCAGCTCTAGATTAATAACTGCCTCCTTATTAGAAGACTGATTGATTGTAATCCTGGGAATAGGAGGAAAAAAGACAATAGTCAAAGGAGATGAAGGAATAAGGCTTGAAATTATAACTCCTGACTCTAAAAAAATCTCTTTAATCTTTTCAGGATAAGGATTAGCAGGGGTCGCTTCTGAACATTTAGTAGCAACTACTCCTGATGCATCGTATTCATTATCGCCATCACAATCAGCAAACAAAATATAAGAGTTTCTATAATCCTCAAAAAAAAGCCCGTATCCTCCTGCTGGAAAATTCTCATCATCACCAAATTGAACAGGAGTTGCTTTTCCAGTCATTGCCATTTCTTGAGCACCTCTCAAGTCCTGGGCTAAGTCATGAGCTGACCTATAAAGAGAAAACTGCTTATCCCCTGCATTATAATTGGTCAACACCATTGGGAAAAGAAAAAGCATAATAACAATAACCATAAGGACTTCGGCTAACGTAAAACCTTTATTGCCTATATTGTTATTTTTAGAAGATAATAAAAAATCAAAAGTTTTATTCTTTGGCATAATCAGATACCTATTTAAAAAGGAGCTACCTCATACCATTCAGGTAAAGGAATAGTAATCTGTAATTGATATTGCTCTGTATCAGTTCTCCCTACATTATCTATAACATCTAAGGTTATTGTGCCAGAATTAGCATCAATATTCATAAAGCTTACCGAAGGATATTGAAGGTTACTGGTGAGAGGGTCGCCGTCTTCAAAAGTCCAACTCCAACTGCTAATTCCCGCTGAACCTTCTGACGGTGTGGAAAGATCTTTTAAATATATCATTTCTTCTTCAGAAGCCACAAAGCCACTACAAGGCTGCCAAAATTCCTCGGAATCAGAATATAAAGAGCATTGAAAATCAGCAACTATTTCTCTTCTAACATAAAAGCTCTTACTATAGCTATCAGTTGCTCCATTTACATCTTCAACTATTAGAGTAACGTAATAACTTTGACTGGATGGCAAAGCCGGCATCAGTAAATCACATATTCCTTCGTTTTCTGGTGTTTCAGCATTATCAGTACAAATCAAATAAGGATCCTGCCAAGGAGTTCCGCCCTCGTAAAAGATTGACCAGGTTGATTTTATAATATTATTGTTATTATCAGGCGGATTTGTTGAGTTGGGATCAGTAGAATCGTTTAAGAAATAAAATTGACAATTTCTGTTATAGGCAATCCAAGCTCCATTACAGGCTGAACCAACTCCACAGCCTGATGCATCACAAGAGACATCCGCTACAGGAGGATCATTTTCGCTAATATTGATTTGTTTAGTACAAACAGCTGGACAGTCACCGGGAATTGAACTCCATGTTCCATCATTATCTTGAACTCTTAATTTAGCGCAGTAAGTGCCTGACGTATTGTAAGTATAATTAACATTACTTTCTGAACTGGTGCTTGAACCTCCGTCTCCAAATATGAAACCATACTGAGATATTGTTCCGTCATTATCATGAGCTGAACCAGTAAATAACACATCTAGAGGCGCTACGCCTTGATCTGGAACTGCACTTAAAGAATCACATACTGGCGTTGCATTACAACGAGAGTCACTGATAAGAATATTTGGCTCACAAGGCTGCCCTGTTCCAACTCCAGTATCACAAGTATAAGAACCAGTGCAGTCTCCAAAGCTTGGGTAATCATAATAATCCTGGCCCACACAAGTATCTGGCGGGCATAAACAATCAGGACAATCAGGACCTGGTTCACATTCCCCTTCTCCAGTACAAACACCCCAAACACAAGAGCTAGTACAAGCTTGAGTTCCTCCCTCACCACAGCTTTGAGTATCATCTATGGTGCACTCATCGCTTGGACAAGGCGGCCAGGTTGAATCTGCCTGACAAGTAATTGTATGAGCACATCCCTGAACTGAAGTACAGTTAGTTTGCTCACCAAGGGTACAAACTGAATCTACCACATTAATATTAACAGTATCTTCAGCGCTTCCCGTTCCCCTTTGAACAAAAGTTTTAGCTGTATAGCTAGCTGGCGTTAAATAACTGCAAACATCTACAGCAGTATAATCGTCAATACTCTGTCCTGAAACTTCCAGCTCCCAACTAGCATCATTAGTACAATCAAACTTATAATTTATATTTCCGAACATTGAACCACTAACAATAGATCTTAAATCAACATTTTCTAAAGAATCAGTGCCAAAAGAAGGATCAGCAGTAAGGCCAACTGAAACGCTTGGATTATTAACTGTAACAACTAATGTATCTTGAGTATGTTCTGTTCCATCAAAAACATCAATTAAAACACTATAAGTATTAGCGCTGGTGTAATGATGAGAAGGGTCTTCGTCATTTGAATTAGGTGTTCCATCATCAAAATCCCAAGTATAAGTTAAAGGATTAGCATCTGGATCATAAGCGCTAATATTAAACTTAATATCACAATCAGTTTGAGTAGTTGGTTCTGTGCAGCAACTGGATTGATCAGTGCACTCCTGTTCAGGAGTAGAAGAATGACAAGAATAATAGTCTAAACTAGTAATAATTGGCGCATGGCTTTCAATAACGCTTACTGTTACTGAATCTCCCCATGCCACATTATCTGCAGCGTCTCTGCAAGAAAATCGCACACCATAATCACCAGTAGAAAGAAATTGATGATCAACCGAAACAGTACAATCCTCACCATTCTCACAAGGAACAGGTAAAATAGAATCAGCTGCTTTTTCAAATTGTCCATCAATATAAAACCAGCATCCAGAAATTCTTCCTACTGGATCGTTTAAAGAAGCAGTAAAAGTTGTATTAACTCCCTGAGTAGCTGTTAGGGGTGAGATTTCACCCACCAAAGGATCTGTCCGGTCAATATTATAATACTTAATTGAACCATTACCTTCGCTGGGACTGTGCAAGTTGCCAACATTATCTTGAGAGCGGATATATGCCCAACAAGATTGACTTCCTTCAAAAGGACAGTTTTCGACAGTAATATTTTGTGCTGCATTACACGTTCTACCTTCTAACCAACCAGTGGAAAATTCACAACTAGGACTAGGAGGATAACAATTATAAGAAAGAATTTTATATTCACAAGAACTAGAATCCAATCCTGACTGTAAATCCTCATCTAGAGTGTCAATATCAAAATCACTGGCATGCCAACTTCCTGCTGATGGTGATTGTATTTGAGAATTTGGTTGGGTTTGATCAACTTTGAATTCCTTTCTAGTGGTCGAAAAACCAGCATTGCCAGCCAAATCTTTTGCTGCCGCACAAACCCAAGCATAAGAAGAAATAGTATGAGGACTAGGAAAGATGTAATCTTCATAATTAACTGAACAACTCCCAGATTCTGAATAGGTTTTTAACCCATAACTGTCTGCAACACAACCAGTTTCTGCATCGGAACAAGAAACAGAGGCTGTAGCATCGATATTTTGCCAATCAGCTGGAGCACCTTCAACTGAAACAGTTGGATCAATAGTATCACCATCAAAGGTAATCACCTTATAATTTGAGGTTCCGCAAGCTCCTTCGTTATTACAATTAAAAGAAATCCAGCCAACGACCATATCTGACCAAGCCCAACCTTCTAATTCATTAGAATCATTTCGAAAGACCACATAAGGACTATCATCTTGGGCTATTCCCTTTAATTTTATCCAACCATCCCATCCGTCTTGTGCGTTTAAAACTCTTGCCCAGCCAGAGGTCTTATTGTCTCCAACTCCATCACAGGTTTGTCCTGAACCTGGAAGGTCCAAACAGGCAGAATAATTTGGCGTTTCAGGATAAGGGCCAACTGGTGAAAAATCAATCCAGCCAATATTTTCTGACCAGGCATAGCCTGAAAAAACTCCAGTCGAGTCATTAATATTCACTCCATAATCTACTGTCCCGCAAGTTCCCTCGTTTGTGCAATTAAAAGAAATCCAGCCAATATTTTCTGACCAAGCCCAGCCTGAAACATTGTCTTCAGAACCAGCTTTAATTTTTCCAAATACAAAAAAGATTAAAACAATAATAAAAAATAATAGGAAAAATTTAATATTTCTATAAAACACTCTCTTCTTTAACATTCTTTTATTTTACTACAACAGAATAAAAAAAGAAAAAGAAAGACGGCTTTAAAGCTGTCTTTTATATTGGATGAATCTCAGCCGTTTATTTTAAACACACACATTTTATGCTCCCAATCTAAAGATCTGGTTAGCAGTTTTATCATCTAATTCCCAACGCTCTAGATTATTGTAATATATGTCTTACAATCTAAGTTTGTCCAGTCAAAAAATACCATATACCCTACCACATAATATTGACAAATCTTTTATTTTCCTCATAGTATAATCAGATATTTTAAAAGACGGCTTGTGTTAGATCTTTTAAAAAATAAACAAAAAGGAATGGATTTGATTGAAAAAAACAAATTTAAGAACAAAAACGAGAAAAGTGAAAAGCGGAATGATTGTCTTTTTTTTGATAGGCATGATGTTTTTCTTTTTAATACCAACGACAAACTATCAAACAAAGAGCGTTGTTACTAAAGAATCGATGACTGCTACTATAGTTTCCTCTGATTTGAATATCGAAAAAATATGGAGTAGTACTTGGGGTGGAGAAAAGTATGATAAAGGAAATTCAATCTGGAGTGATGGAACTTATCTCTACGCTCTTGGACATACTGGTAGCTTTGGAGCTGGTAGTGATGACTTTGCCTTAGTCAAGTGGGACACTGATGGGAACATTATTTGGAACCATACTTGGGGTGGATTATTCGATGATGGTGGATATTCTATCTGGGGCAATGGAACATATCTCTACACTCTTGGATACACACAAACCCTAACAAGTAGTTATGACTTTGCCTTAGTTAAATGGGACACTGATGGGAACATTATTTGGAACCATACTTGGGGTGGACCAAGCGGTGATAGCGGGCGTTCAATCTGGAGCGATGGAACCTATCTCTATACTCTTGGATATACTAGTAGTTTTGGAGCTGGTAATTCTGACTTTGCCTTAGTTAAATGGGACACTGATGGGAACATTATTTGGTATCGTATTTGGGGTGGACAGGAAAACGAGATGGGATATTCAATCTGTGGTGATGGAACTTATCTCTACGCTCTTGGATATACTCGTAGTTTTGGAGCTGGTAATTCTGACTTCGCCTTAGTTAAATGGGACACTGATGGGAACATTATTTGGTATCGTACTTGGGGTGGAATATACGAGGATGGCGCATATTCAATCTGGAGTGATGGAATCTATCTCTATGCTCTTGGATATACTCGTAGTTTTGGAGTCATTAACCCCGACTTTGCTCTAGTTAAGTGGAATACTGACGGGAACATTATTTGGTATCGTACTTGGGGTGGAATAGCCTGGGATAAAGGAAATTCAATCTGGAGCGATGGAACCTATCTCTATACTCTTGGATATACTGCAAGCTTTGGAGTAGGTGATTACGATTTCGCCTTGATCAAATGGGACACTGACGGGAACATTATTTGGAACCATACTTGGGGTGGACCAAGCGGTGATAGCGGGCGTTCAATCTGGAGCGATGGAACCTATCTCTATACTCTTGGATATACTAGTAGTTTTGGAGCTGGTAATTCTGACT
>Ga0209976_10002304_pt1 | contig 10883 bp, 11 predicted proteins | sample SumtaG_FD_182806 | JGI IMG/M metagenome (GOLD analysis project Ga0209976, IMG submission 182806) | Deep subsurface microbial communities from Indian Ocean to uncover new lineages of life (NeLLi) - Sumatra_00157 metaG (SPAdes) (version 2) | ecosystem: Environmental > Aquatic > Marine > Oceanic >... | reverse complement strand
GAAGTAAAATCAAACATCACCGTCATTCCGGAAAGCACGCCCGTCGCGTGATTATCCGGAATCCAGCTGTGCTTGTCATTGCGAGCCCCATGTCTTCCAGTGGGCGCGGCAATCCCGGTTTTCACAAAAGCGATAAATGCTGCCTCTCACAGAGTTCACAGAGAACACAGAGAAAACCTTGGATCTGGGGGAAGCGTGGTTCCTGTAAAAGCGGTGAATTTCACCACGGAGACACGGAGACAGGCGGAGGGAAGATCGGTATCTAAGTATCCAGGTATCGAGGTGTCGAAGTAAAATCCAACATCACCGTCATTCCGGGCCGAGCCGAACAATAAGTCCCATTCCTTACTCTTCCCCTCCCTTGAGGGGAGGGTGAAATAATCGCGAGGACCCGGAATCCAGCACTCTGCACACTACACTTTGCACTGCCTTTTTTAACAGGGATGAAGGGGATAAAGGGGATTAGGGAAACCCCATAATTCTCCTCCGTCATTCCGGACGCGGCGGTGCCGTGAGCCGGAATCCAGTGGTACTACCGTAAAAAACGACAAAAGCTTTAACGCAGGGTTTAGCAGAGGTAAACCTGAAAATCTGAAGTGAGGTCCTACTGGATGACTATGGGAAAAATGATTATAGACATTGAAGATTCCAGATCTGTGCAATCCTTTGTGGCTCAGGTAACCGAAGGCTGGTTTAATCCTGAAAAAGTTTATTTTGATCTTAAGGCCAGCGGAAATACCGACTCAACTGATTTTTGGTGCGGCAATCCGACGCACCTATTGTCTGATGTCTCTGCTTCTCTCAATCAAACAGCGGAGGAATTTCTTATTTTGTGGAATCAAAAATGCATCACCCATGACGCTAAGATTATGGGCTATCATTGTACTCGTCACAGCGATAAAAAAGTCTTCACCGAAAAAGGCATTTTGCCATTGTCCGATGAGACTATAGAGATTTTCCAAGACGGAAACCTGACCGTGAAAGCTAAGAGAATGTGGGAGTATAGATCGAAAAAGAAACCAGGGCCCTATTTTATGTTGAGCTATAAATGGGCAAAAAATCCGGGAAATCGTTTCTGTGTGGATGGCCCCGAAATTTTACTTGCTTGCGCTGGCGATCAGGTAAATGGTGATAAATCCCGGTCGATTCCATTGATAATACATTGTGCTATTCCATACGCTATTCTTCAAGAAAAAGACTACTTTGCGTTTTGTATATTGAGATCGTATTTCAATTTCCTCGATCCTAAGGACGATTTAACCAATTTATTTGAAGATTATTCCATCGACTTGAGAGGAAATGCTCTTGATCCCCAATATGTCGTTATGACAGAAGAATACGAGGCAAAATGAGCCTATTTGAGGTGCGGAGCACACACTCAGTGGGGTCTGCTGCCTGCCGTTTTACATAACCCAGTCATTGGAAATCTTGGGTCGTACCGGGAAATGAGCTGTACTTGAGAGATATAGTCCGTGTGCAAAAATAGAAACAAGTGCTCCCGCAGGAGCGGGCACATCTTTCATTCCCTCATGTACTTCTTGATAAACCCTGAAGGTGTAGTAATTTCAATGCCAAGGCAACCATCCATAACCAACAAGTGCTGGTCACCGCTGATAATGACCTCAGCCTTGGAAGCCAAAGCACAAGCGATGAATTTGTCGTCATCAGGGTCAGTGCTGGCTGGCTTGTCCAAAGGTGAAACTGCGATAACTTCGGTTCCTGCGAGAAGCAGTTCAATAACCACGTCAGTTTCGATGGGAGGGTATCTTTTCCCCAGCCGCTGCAGGACCTCAATGTACTCTTCAACTATTTCAGTGGACAAGACGATATGCAGGTCGCCGTCACGCCACGCCCTGAGAATCTTCCCAAGTATACCTCCAAAAAACACAGCGGAAATAAAAACGTTTGTGTCCAGGACGACCTTCATCCAGACTTGCGGACCTCAGCAATCATATCCTTAACATCAGCGCGAGTAAGTCCGGCCTCTTTGGCCTGTCGCCTTGCCTTGGATATGACAGTATCGAATGAGTCCAGTGATGGTGGTGTGATCGTCTTTAGGATTACAACATCGCCTTCAGCAACCACCACGAATTGAGTGCCGGTTTCAAGGTTGAGTGTCTTTCTGATGGATTCGGGTATAACTACCTGTCCCTTAGATGACATTTTTGTTGTCGCCATCGGTTTCATAATACCTCCTTTGGGTTCTTACTGGTAAGAATACCTCAATTCGGTTCCTGGCTCAACTCATTCTCAGTTTCACTTTCCAGCCCAGACTTGAGTTATACGCAGTGTTAGTGTAGTCTGCGTATAACTCAGGGAGTGTTTATGGACCGCATGCCTCTAGAAATTCAAACTCTGTACGCTGAACTGATGGAGCAGTTGATCGCCTTCGAAACGAACCGCTCTATCGGGAAGCTTCCAGGGACTTTCACATTCAAGGAGGTCAAGGGAGAGACCTACATCTATTTCCAGTATTCAGAGCCGGGCGGTGTCAAGAAACAGATTTATCTAGGCAAAGAGTCTCCTTCATTACGTAAAGTTGTTGAACGTTTTTACGAGGAAAGGAAATCTGATCAACCGGATCGTGAAAGCATCCAGAGGTTGTGCGCCCTCCTGAGAACAGGAGGGGCCATGGTTACAGATACAATGTCGACCAGGGTGATCAGGTCCCTTAGTGAAGCGGGAGTGTTTCACCTGGGCGGTGTTCTCGTGGGGACCAACGCTTTCATTGTAATGGGAAACCTCCTTGGGGTCAGATGGGATAGGGCGGCCTTAAGAACACTCGATATCGACATCGCCGGATCGGCCACCATGGAGATCGCCGTGCCTCAGATCAGGGCTGACATCCCTGAAGCTCTGGCAAGCCTTGAGATGGGGTTTCTCCCTGTACCGCCGCTGAACCCCAAGGACCCGTCTACCTCTTTCAAGGTTCGAGGCAAACCACTTCGTGTTGACCTGTTGACTCCGAAAAGAAAACGATCCGGCAGCGGAGCGATCACACTGCCGAGGTTCAATGCCGCTGCTTTCCAGTTGCCCTATCTGGACTACCTCATAGAGAATCCTGTAAAGGGGGCTACAATTAACGGCGGGGGTGCCCTGGTCAATGTCCCCGATCCTGCACGCTTTGCGTATCACAAACTGTTGACGGCAGGGGAGAGAAGCGTGACCGAGCATACCAAGGTGGCAAAGGATCATCTCCAGGCGGCTCAGCTGTTCGAACTTCTCCTTGAGGAAAGACCGGAGGATGTAAGGATGGCAAGGGAAGAGATCCTGAGTAGGGGCAAGGGCTGGATTAAAAAGGTTACGGCTGGAGTGAAAAGGCTCGAAAACCTTTACCCTGATCAGGACTGGTCCAGTCTTTAAAGAGTCATCAACGTGAAGAGCCCGAGCCATCCTTTTTTGCATAGAGCTACGACGTGACAGGTCACACGGCCCTGGCTGACAGAAGTGAGAGGGTTTTGGTTTGTTTTTCCTCCGTGATCACCGCGTCTCCGCGTCCCCGTGTCAGATGATTTCCTGGATACTGACTCCCACCCTTTCGCCAAGTCGCCAGTTGCTCCATTGCACATTCGAAAGTTTACTCGTTGGACTTTGGACTGTCCTTCCCATTGCACTGCAACACCCTCCTGACGTAATATAGGCGATTCGCGCGGCCGAAGAGGATATCCTGGCCGTCAATATCGAACAGCTCAAATAAAGGAGCAAAGTATGATTACGGCCATTGTTGTCATGAACTGTGAGGTTGGCAAGGTGCACAACGTGGCGGAGGCCCTCACCCAGTTGGACGGGGTGGCGGAGGTGTACTCCGTATCCGGCGAGTTCGATATACTCGCCATCTGCAAGGTGGTCCAGTATGAGAGCCTGGCAACCCTGGTGACCAAGGAGATGGCCGGCCTCGAGGGTGTCACGAAGACCAATACCCACATGGCCTTCCAGGCCTATTCCAAACACGACATGGAAAAGGTGTGGGCTGAGACGATGGGGTTGTAGGGGGTCTGTAGGGTGTCTGTGGAAATGCCTGGAGGAATGTCCAACACTTTTTCCCGAGCCATACTAGAAGCACGGGAGAATGGTCGGTTTCCCCTGGTGGTGGACATAAAGCCGGTTTCCCCCAGAGACGGAGCTCTTGTCGGTTCCCGCGATCCCGCAACGCTGGCAAAAATACTCGGCGAAGCCGGGGTGTGCGCCCTGTCGGTCGTAACTGAGCCGGAACACTTCGGCGGGAGCCTTAAGATGCTCCGGGAGGTTACTTTCTCTACCTCTTTACCGGTTCTGAGGAAGGATTTTCTTCGATCACCGGAGGATGTGGATGCCTCCCTGGAGGCGGGCGCCGCGGCGGTTCTGCTTACCCTGTCGACTGTTAAGGAGTTGGACGCCCCCGGTTTGTATCGACGGATCTATTCGATGGGTATGGAACCGCTTGTGGAGGTCCACACGCCAGAGGAGCTACGTTTTGCTCTGGGTCTTAATCCGCGACCGACTATCATCGGGATAAACAACAGGGATATTACCCACCTCGAAAAGGATGATGGAGATGTGGGGGTTACGGAATTCCTGGCTCAAATGGTGCCTGATGGTGTGGCGATCCTGTCTGAGAGTGCCATGCTTACACCTGGGGATGTCCATCGGGCTTTTGCGGCAGGGGCGGACGGGGTCCTCATCGGGACAGCGGTACTGCAGGCAGACGACCCGGCAGCCATTGTGGCGGAACTGGCCCTGGGCACGGGCGGCTGAGATTATGGTACGGGTCAAGTTGTGCGGATTGATGTCCCCAGGGGATGTAGAAATGGCCGAAGCTGCCGGAGCGGACGCACTGGGTTTTGTAACGGAATATCCTGTGCCGGTCCCCTGGAACCTCGACCGGGAACGTGCCGCCTCTCTGGCAGCAACGGCTTCTCCTTTTGTAACTACTGTGGCAGTTGTAGGAGGCGCTCCCGAGGAGATGGTCCGTATAGCCAGAAAGGTCCGCCCCAAAGTTCTGCAGCTTCACGGAGACGAGTCCATAGACGATATCCGGCAGGTCCTGGAGGGGCTCGACGGGACCGGGATCAGAGTTATCAAGGCGCTGCGAATTGAGGTGGAGACTGGTCTGGCCCGATTCGAAGAAACTGAGCCTGTTAAGGCGGGAACAGCATTGGCAAATTCAGGTATTGCGGCTCTCATTATCGATTCCAAAACCTCATCCAGACCGGCCGGCACAGGTGTCACCCTCGATTGGGACGTCTCGGCCCACATGGTCAAGGAACTCGATCTGCCCCTCATCCTGGCGGGTGGACTGACCGTCGAAAATGTTGCCCAGGCTGTACAGAAAGTGAAGCCCTACGCAGTGGATGTGATCTCGGGAGTGGAGAAGGAGTCTGGGATCAAAGATCCAGATAAGATGAAGGCTTTTGTAAAAGCCGCCAAAGGAGTCAAATGCTGAGATCTGAACCTATGAATAGTGCAGAAGTGCAGGGAGTGCAGAAAGTGCATGAAAACCGGGAGTGCATTCATGCACCGGTTTAATTGCACTAACACACTGATTTTTCCAAGGACTTAGTACTGACTACTGGAAACTGATGACTGATGACTAAAAACCGCCCTTTCACTTTCATGCTCGTTGCGGTCAGTCTCGACGGCAAGATCTCGCCCAAGAGGCGCCCGGGGCAGCCTAACCCTGTGGGGCCGGAGTACATTAATGAAGAGATCATGCAGCTGCACAACAGCCAGAGGGCCGGCGTAGACGGAATCATGGTGGGCCTTAACTGCATCCTTATGGACGACTCCAGACTGACTCTCCGGGAGGGTGAAGGCCGCAACCCGACCCGTGTGGTACTGGATGGTCTGGCAGAGATGTCGCCCACAGCAAGAATCCTGGGTAGTGAGGCGCCGACGGTGGTCGCAGTTACCCGGGACGCTCCGAACAGTCGCGTCCGGGCTCTGGAGGAGGAAGGAGCCCGTATCATCGTCAGTGGGAGGGGCCGGTTCGTGGATCTTGAGCCCCTCATGGATGAGCTGAACCGGACTCACGGTATTAAAAAGCTCATGGTCGAAGGAGGGGGAACAGTCCACCGTTCCATGATCGCACAGGACCTTTATGATGAGCTTCACCTCATCATATGCCCCTTCGTGATCGGTGGTTCAGGATCCATAACGCCTGCGGGCAGGGCCTCTTTCTGGCCCAGAGGGCAGATCCCCTTTTATAACCTTACCGAGAACCGCCAGATTGGAGACTACATATACCTGGTCTACAAACCCAGAAATCTATATCAAAAGTCCACATAGATTTATGGGTCTAATTTTGGCGCATGAAACAAAGAGTTCATGAAAAAGCTAGCGAAATTCAGGAGTTAAAATACCAAACCTGTGCCTGATTTTGGATGTCCCCCTTCGGGAGTGGAAAATATGTTCTTTTAGGTAAACAGATTTAGTCATTAGTAACTACAAGTTGTTCTAAATGCGGATATTGTGTATCCAACCCCACAAATTAACAGCGGCGTTTAAAGGTTTTTTAAAACGCCGCTAAGGAGGAAAAAATGGGAGACAAGGAAGCGCGCTGGAGAGATTTCGGAGCCATAGTGGTCAAGCTGATCAACGGGAATGATCTTACTCGCGAGGAAGCGTTCGAGTGCTGGAAACAGGTTTGTGAAGAGGCCCAGAGCGATCTTCAGCAGGGGGCTTTCATGGCTGCTTTAAAGGCCAAGGGAGAGACACCCGAAGAGGTTGCCGGTACCTTTGAGGCGCTTTACGAGTTCGATACCATCAAGGTAAAGGTCAATACACCCGAACCGCTCATCGATAACTGCGGAACGGGAGCCGATACTCTGAAGACGCTCAACATCAGTACGGGGGCGGCAATTATTGCTGCGAGCATGGGACTGTACGTGGTGCGTCACGCGGCACGGGCCATTTCATCCAACTGTGGAGCTGTGGATGTTGTGGAAGCTTTCGGTGTCAACGTTGAGTCGGCTCCGGACCTGCCTAAAAAAAGCATCGAAAACGCGGGCATCTGTATCTGGAACGCTTTTCTCCCCTCTGTCCATCCCAAGACCCTGGGCCGAGTCCTGTCCCAGATCCGCTTCGGTTCAGCCATAAACCTGGTTGGCCCCCTTCTCAACCCCACCATGCCTGAATACAAGGTGATGGGTGTACCCAACCGGGAGATGATTGACATTGAAGTCCGGACACTTAAAGAGCTGGGCTTTAAAAGAGCCTTCGTCATGCACGGTCTTGACGATAACTCGGATCAGGGGATGGACGAGGTGTCCACCCTTGGTGTCACCCACATCGCGGAGCTTAATGAAGACGGTTCCATTGAGAACTACGAGATCACCCCTAGCGATTTCGGAATTAAACGAGGTACTTTTGCAGAGGTAGCTTCTACAAAAGATGTTCAACTCGATGCCATGAACCTCCTGAAGGTCCTGGCGGGCAAGGATACCGGTCCCAAGTCGGACATCATCTGTCTTAACACTGCGCCCCTTCTTTACGTTATGGGCAAAGCGAAAGATCTCAAACAGGGCGTGGAAATGTCCCGACAGGCCATCGCTGACGGAAAACCGGTGGAGAAGTTAAGGGACTGGGTTACCTGGCAGAACGACAGCCCGGAGGACGGTTTGCCCACTTTGGAGAAGATGATAGGGAAACTGTAAAAGGACTCGAGGTTCTAGGGTCCAGGGTCTTGGGTCTGGGTTCTAGGATCTAGGTTTCAGTTTTTTCTAGACCCTAGACCCTAGTTACTAGACCCTGCTCGCGGGTGAACGCGCAAATGGAAACCAAATACTCAACTTGTTATTTCTGCTCCAGCCGGGGCTGCGCCATGAAGGTGCAGCTCGACGGTGGGCGGATAAAGCGTGTTACTGTGGACACCAATGCCCCTGTTGTTCCGGGCTCTCACTGCGTGAGGCCGACTCTGGCCAGGGAATACCAGGAGAGTTCCTTTCGTCTCAACTATCCATTGAAGCGGAAAGGGGTGCGGGGCGAGAACAACTGGGAACAGATCTCCTGGGATGATGCGCTGGGGGAGATCGCTGGAAAACTAACCGACCTGCGTGACCGGTATGGGGCCGAAACCCTCGCTACCAGTTCAGGGACCGGGCGTGGCGCCTGGGATTTTGCCAAGACCAGATTCATGAACCTTTTCGGGAGTCCCAATCGTATGGGGGCTGTGACCATCTGTTATGGTCCCCGTAGCATGGTATGGCTTACGACTTTCGGTGGTGCTCTTGTCCCGGACCATAAGGAGAATGTGACACGCCTAGTGACGATGTGGGGGAGGAATCCACACGAAGGCAGCCCTTCCTCCTGGGACAGTTTTCTCAAGGCCAAAAAAGCCGGGATGCGGACAATGGTTGTGGACCCTCGCCTCACAGAACCGGCACGTCAGGCAGATCATTGGGTGTCCATAAACCCTGGCACCGATGCCGCCCTGGCCCTGGGAATGATGAACGTAATCGTCAGGGAGGGGTGGCACGATGATGAGTTCATCGACAAGGCTTGTTCCGGGTTCGAAGCGTTAGCTGCCCGGCTCGCGGATTATCCTCCCGAGCGGGTTGGAGCGATCTGCGGTCTGTCCCCTCATCAGGTGGTTGAGACGGCTCGTTTTTTCGCACTCAATCAACCCTCCAACATCGTTATCGGGGTGGCTGCCGAGCACAGTCCCCCCAACAGCATCCAGGCCATAAGAGCCATCAACGTTCTTCTTGCCATTTGCGGGAGTGTTGATCGCGAGGGCGGGATGCTCATAGCTGGTCCCGCCGAGGGTTTTGTACCCGACGCCGCCATGGAGTTGAATCATACTCTGCCTGCAGAGCAAAGAGCTAAACAGATCGGTGCAGCCCGGTTCCGATTTTTAAGCTACCCCGGGTGGGAACTGGTGGAAAAACAGCTTCGGAAAAAATGGGGGAAGAACCACCCTGTGGGAGCATATCTTAACTGTATGGCCCACGCTCCGTCCATGTTCCGCGCTATGCTGACCGGGAACCCTTATCCGGTCCGGGCGCTTATCTCCTCAGCCAGCAATCCGCTTCTCTCTTACGCCAACACCAGGATGGTGTTTGAAGCCCTCATGTCCCTTGACCTTCTCGTCACTCTTGACCTGACCTGGACTCCCACCGCCCAGGTATCCGACTACGTACTTCCCGCTGCCAGTTGGATGGAACGCCCCGACATGGGCAACTTCAGTTCCATAGGGGCTTATCCCCTTGTTCAACTGGGGGAAGCGGCCTTGCCCGCTTCTGTGGAAGGAGAGTTTGACCGGTACGATGATTACCGGTTCTGGCGTGAACTCGGGGTCTGCCTGGGCCAGAGGAAACACTGGCCCCAGAAGACCTTTGAACAGGTCTGGGAATATCGTCTGGCCGGGATAATGAAAAACAGGGGTGTGGAATCTGTCGGGGAGTTCGTACAGCAGCAGCGCTGGGAAAAAGGAACGGTTCAGCCCGGTAGATGCGCCGATGGTCTTGCCACCCCATCCGGGAAGGTGGAGATAAGTTCCAGCATATTTAACCAGTTGGATTACGATCCACTGCCGGACTACACGGAACCGAAAGCTCTTAGCGGTGAATGGGGAAAATACCCGCTTCTGAACCTCTCAGGGGTAAGGACGATCCCCTATCACCACAGCGAATTCAGGCATGTGGACGGTTTTCGCAGGATGCACCCCGATCCCATTGTGGAGATCCATGTGGATACGGCCCGCAGGCATGGTATTGCCGATGGTGACTGGGTGTGGATCGAAACACCTATCGGAAGGTGTCGCCAGCGAGCCCGTCTAGTGACCTCCATTTCGCCGGACTGCATCACCACCCAGCACGGGTGGTGGTTCCCGGAAATGGAAGCCGAAGCCCCGTCATTATTCGGTCTCTGGGAGTCGAACATCAACGTTACCACCGATGACGATCCCGACAAATGCGATCCTATTTCCGGGGGTTGGCCTTTCAAGGGACAGTATATGCGCTGCCGAATAAAAAAAGCAGAAGAGGGAATAGGAGGAAATGCAGGCAATAGGTGATAGGGAATAGGGAATAGCTAACCCCTAACCCCTTGAACCCAAAACTCAGACCCTGGAACCCAGATCTTAATCTACATCCGCGTGACACAGAGTATTTGTAGATGTCAATAATTCCCGAACTGTCACGGAACATGATGGGTATTATGAAGCAGATGTTTAAGAAATTGATCTCACGCGCCTGTTAAAATGTAAGATCATACTGCCCGTTGAGGGACAAAAAGTCTAAAAAAAACAGTTGCTTTCCCCTATCATGTGTCGTATCATTTTTGCGTCAGTGAGGATGTGCCGCTGGCGAAGATTAAGGTTCGCGTCTTGGGGAGAAGCAATAGGGTATCACAAAAGGTCCCAGGCTATATTGCCCGGGTTTTTTTTTTACAGAGCCCTGTTGAAACTTCCGGGAGGCGAACACAGAACAAGGAGCGGGTTAAATGGCAGAAGGAACAGTTAAGTGGTTCAGCGATTCAAAGGGTTTCGGCTTCATCGAGCAGGCTGACGGTCCCGATGTTTTCGTGCACTTTTCGGCCATCACAGGCGATGGGTTCAAGACTCTCTCGGAGGGTCAGCGCGTGAGCTTCGAGGTTACCGACGGTCCCAAGGGTCCGCAGGCCGCCAACGTCGTAGCCCTGTAAATTCAGGATAGCGACGAACACGTAAGCCCCGGAGGGATATACCTTCCGGGGCTTTTTTTTGGTGCGCTCTGAAAATCAGCTGATCAAAAAAAAGATAAAAAGGATTCCGGTTCTGAAATAGACTATACATTCAATGACATTACTTACTTGAGGTCCTTCGCCCTACGCTCTGTTCGCCAAGTCGCTCCGTCGCCTCGTCAAAAGCTCATCCCAGACCCCAGACCCCAGACCCCAGACCCCAGACCCCAGACCCGAGACCCCAG
>Ga0209976_10002303_pt1 | contig 10884 bp, 12 predicted proteins | sample SumtaG_FD_182806 | JGI IMG/M metagenome (GOLD analysis project Ga0209976, IMG submission 182806) | Deep subsurface microbial communities from Indian Ocean to uncover new lineages of life (NeLLi) - Sumatra_00157 metaG (SPAdes) (version 2) | ecosystem: Environmental > Aquatic > Marine > Oceanic >... | reverse complement strand
GTAATAAGTCTCATATGCCGAAAGGTTGATCACCGAAGGGTCCACCTCAACCTGGCCGAAGTCGGGATTGATGGTGGCGTCCACGGTGAGGTTGCTGCCGATGCCGATCTTGACATCGGTGCCGATGCCGAAGTTGGCATCGCTGCCGTTGAAAAAGGGATTGTCCTTCTCTGACGGGAGAGCACTGTAACCCGACGTGATATAGGGGGTGAACTCCCGCCGTTTGGGAGGCTGAATGTTGCGGATTCCCTTCAATACCGCCGCGTGGGAAACAAATCCGCTCTCGCCCCGCTCAATGTAGGTAAACAGGTCCTGCTCGTTTCTTCTTTGGATTGTCCTGCCGAGAAGGATACCCCAGATGTACTCATCCTGTTGGTTGAAGCGCAGCTGTGAGTAAGGTATGCGCATTTCTACTGTCCAGCCGTATTCATCGATGGTTGTTTTCCCGTCCCAGATTCCATCCCATGAATCATCACCCATGCTATCATTGGAAAACGTACCGTCCATGATGGTCCCTGACGGATTGATTATGAAAAAGAAACCGGAGCGTTTATCGTGATAAGAGTCGATGATAACCTGAAATAGATCGGAGTCGAATTTGGTATCCCGGCGGCCCATGCGAGCCACAATGGAGCCCGGCTGGCTATCCCACAGTCTTGCCAATACGTACAGGGCGGCATCATCATAGGCAATCCACACATCCGTAGCCTCGGTAGCCGGTTGGCCATTGTCCGGCTCCATCTGGATGAAGGTCTGATTGGGCGGGGTCTGATAGATCGGTTCGGTCAACAGGCCGTCGATGCTCAAGGGTTCATCAAGCCTTAGCGCAAAGATTTCGCGCTGCCGGTAATCTTCGGCGTTAAACAGGGTATCGTCGGCGTACAATACCGAAACGAATGCAATCAGAAAAATGATGGGCCTCATAGGTACCTCGTGAGGAAATTACAGCTTTAATTGTATATTAGACGAAATCTGCCCGGAGAAGTTGTCTAAAAAGTTATAATACAAGGTGGTCAATAGGATTTTCCCACTGGCATGATAAGCAGGGGGTGCTCATTGGCGGACAGGTTGAGAAGTTCCTGTACGCGGTCATCGTGGAAGGCCCCCACCGCGACAGTGCCCAGTCCCAGGGCGGCGGCCTGCAGGTGGATGTTCTCCGAGGCGTACCCCACTTCCATGTGCACGTAGCGGAGGCCCCGCTGGCCGTACTTACCGCTGGTGCGCTCGTAGATAGCGTTGATGACCAGCGCGGCGGCGCCGTCTTTCATAAATAACTGGTCCAGGGCGGCGGCAGCCAGTTTACCTCGCAGGTCCCCCTCTAGCATAGGTACCAGAGCATGTTCCAGGGGGTAGTAGCGATACAGGCCGGGACTCAGGTCGTGGACATTGCCGGCTGCCAGCAGTATTTCCAGGGGGTACGTGGCCCCGGCGGAGGGGGCTGTGCGGTGGTCCCCAGGTTGGATTATCCCCTGGGCGGCCCACAGCAGCTGGCCGACTTCAGCCAGAGTAAGGGATTCGGGCTGGTACTCCCGCACCGACCTACGCTGGACCAAGGTCTCCTCAACCGACAGAGGGCCGGTGGTCTGGGGTGCGGGGAGGGGGATGGGATTAGCTTCCATCGTCATAAATCAGCGCATGCCCTCAACGCCGTGAGACAGAATCCCATTATTGACAGGACAGAGCGCCTATACAGCCAACGATACTTCCACCACCTTTGGCTTTACCAGCCGCTCGAAATCGGCGTAGGCCATTTGGATCAGCTCGGTGTGCGACCCGGCGTTGAAGGCGATATCCTCGCCCTCGGCCAGGCTGGCGGCAACATAGACCTCCAGGTCGTATAGGTTGCCGAAAGGGGGCATGGCGCCGATCTCGCAGTCGGGAAACAGGTCCTTGAACTCCTTCTCGCCGGCCAGCTTGGCCTTTTTCACCCCGGCGGCCTTTTTCAGCAGCCGCAGGTCCACGTGGTCCGTGGCGGGCAGTACAGCCATGGCCGTCTCGCCGCCGAGGGTGACCATCACCGTCTTGGCCAGCTGCCTGCCCGGGATGTGGGCGGAAGCGGCGATCTCCTGAGCAGTAAAGGCCTGGGAGTGGGAAATGGCCACATATTTGACCTTGTTACTATCGAGGAATTCCTTCAGTCTCTGGGTAGGCATAGCGACCTCCTTTTATAATATTGCCCCTATCACACTTCAGCGTACCCGGTGCAACAGTACCCTGGAATAATACAACCGATTCGGCCCGGATTCAACAAGTGAGATGGCGGGCTACTTGCCGCCGGGTGGTCGATCCACCTGACCTCGGGACAGGCGGTCTTCACCGCCTTCAGCCACCGGCTGCCGACCTGCTTGCGATCCTTCAGCCGCCCCGCCGTCTGGTCCCGTGGGAGGAAGGCGCCGTAGTCGTACCCTAAATTGCAATCACCTTCTCCGCCTGCCATTGGGCCTCAATGATGTCATGCATGCCGCCCACAATGCCGGCCTGGACTTTGTCGGCCAGGTCAAAATACTTGAGGCAGGTATTGCAGATGATCAGGCGTACTCCCTTGGCCTCCAGCGACTTCAACACATCCAGGACCGGCGATCCATAGACCACCAGCTTAACGCCATCGGTATAAAAGCAGATGATCCCCGGTAGCATGTCATTATCGTCGAGCATGGTCAGGTAGATGGTGATGAGCTGCTGCTGCAAAGGTTCATCGGCGTGTCCCATGCCGTTGCGGGTGATCAGGATGGCCGTGGAGTACTGTTTGGACGCAGCACTCATTATGACGAACCTCCGCAATCCAGGACGACGGTGCGCGTCAGCTGGTAGGGACCACCGTTGGCATCGTCGCGATAAACGTCAACGCCTACGTTATCGCCATTTACCCGGACCCTCAGAAAAGTGCTCCGCGCCTTCGTGTCCCCCAGGCCGCGGGCGTGTCCGGCGTCGATCTGCCACAACCCGTTGATAAGCGCGGCGGAGTAACCGTGGGTATGGCCGCAGAAAAAGGCCCTGACGTCGTGCTCCAACAGCAGCGCGTGGAAGCGATGATTGTTTTGGGGATATGCGTTCAAACAGTCATCAGTATGGCGATGGCGGCCGTTGTCGGCATCGGGAATGGAAACGATGGGATCATGGCCGAAGACGAAGGTCAGCGGCTGGCCGTTGGCTTCCAGGTCGGTCTTGAGCCACTCATAGAGGGGATCGGTGATATCGCCGTTGGTGCCGGTATCGGAGTTTCCGTCATAGTACTGGTTAAGTACCACGAAGTGGGTGTTCTGATAATCGAAGGAGTAAGTCGTCTCCTCACTGTTCGGTGGTCCTTTGCTGACCAGATTGGGTATAGTCCCCTGTCCCCAGTCGCGTAGCCAGGCCATATCCTCTGGCGTTTCCGCTTCGTGGTTACCTACAACGGGATACCAGAGGTAGTCTGTACCCAGCACCTTGTCGAGTGTGTAACGGACGTTCCAGGGTGGATCGATATCGCCGGGACTGATCATGAAGGCACCTTTGCCGACTTCCCGGATGGCCTCACACGCGCCCTGAAAGTATTGGGACGACTCGAATTCCGGTCCCGCGTACTGGCGCATATCGACGGTGACAACGAAAGCGTAGCTGTCATCGTCAGTGGAAGTCATGTTGCATCCAACCAGGACGCCAACCGCCAGCAGTAGCGTTATCAGCCATTGCTGCCTACGATTAGTACGGAAAGATGGTCTACTCATCTTATGTTTCCCTTTATTGTATTTGAGCTGTATCGTTGTCGGCTATCATATTCAGCGGTCCAAATCGATGAGGATAGCCCGGGCGGGAGCGCCGTCGGCCCCCTCGATCTTGAGCGGGAGCACTACCAGCAGGTAATTCCGCGCCTCCACCCCTGACAGGTCCAGTCCCTCGAGGATAAGCATCTCGGCCCCCAGCAGGCGGTGGTGTACCGGCGCATTTTCGACGTGATAGCCCTCGACGGACAGGTAATCGACACCGACGGGGTGCTGATATTATTCCACCAGATATTCCGCAGCGCCTTCGTCGAGGTGGACAAAGTCCTGGTCAAATGGCTCCAGCGCTTCGAGTTTGCCGGAGTTGATGGTCTTAAACAGGACCGCCTGGATGCCGTCGAGTTTACCTTCCAGGTCGCCGCGGCCGATGGCCGCTTTCACATGGGTGAGGTCCAGCACCCTTGCCCCGATGACGAGCTGGCGCAGGGGGATGGCTTCGACGGTGCGGTCGCCTTCGCCGAAGTGCCAGGGGGCGTCCACGTGGGTGCCCGTATGGAGGCTCATGGTGGCGCGGGAGATGTTGCAGGATCCACCCGTTGCTATCTGCCTGGTAGACTCCAGTCGCCAGTACTCTTCGCCCGGCCAGCAAGCCAGGCCCTGGCGCAGGGTAACGCTTATGTCAATGATCCTGTCGGGTGAAAAAGTCTCCGGCGATAGAATCATGGTAATGAACTCCTGAGATTTCGCTTGAGTTGCTGGCGAAAGGCGGCAGGACCCTTGTGAGTATTCCCACCCAGGGTGGTAGTTTGCCGGCTACGCCGACCGGTTATAATGGCTGGAGTTTATCGCGGTTGCCTGGCCTTGAAAAGGGTTAACTTTACAGCGGTTCATTAAACGGGTTTCACCCGGCACGATTAGAGTCAGATACAGGAGTGCAGGCTTGATCGATCTCGATAACCTCATCTTTCCCATCGTTCAGATTTCGCTGGACCTCACCACCATTGAGGAGGCATTGGAGACCGCCGCCCTGGCCGTCGAGGCCGGCGTGGATTGGCTCGAGGCGGGAACCCCGCTCCTGCTCGGCGAAGGGCTGCACGCTGTGGCCCGGCTGCGGGAGGCCTTCCCCGGGCACCCCATTGTCGCCGACCTCAAGACCATGGACGGCGGTTACCTGGAGGCCGAGATGATGGCCGGGGCCGGAGCCAATATCGTCGTGGTCATGGGCCGGGCCCACGAGGCCACCATCCGCCAGGTGGTGGCGGCTGGCCGGGACTACGGCCTGAAGGTCATGGGAGACGACCTGGCCGCCGATGATAAGGTGGCCTGCGCCAGGTGGATGGAAAGCCTCGGCGTGGACTTCATTATTCATCACGTGGGTTACGATGAGCGGCGCATGATCGCCGGCCTTAGTCCCATGGACGAACTGGAGGCTATCGCAAGGGCCGTTTCCATCCCGGTCCAGGCGGTGGGGGGACTCACCATCCGCCAGGCTATCGAATGCCCCGCCCACGGCGCACCGCTGGTGGTTCTGGGTGCGCCGCTGGTGATCGACGCCGACGAGTTCACAACCTCGAGCAGCGATATCGGCGAAATCCTTCGAGAGATCACCCGGGAGATCCGCAAGGTCCCCTATCGGCGGCCAGGAGAATCGGAGGACATCGAGCGATGACAAACACGCAGCAGGCGGTAGTTCACTATGCCCTCAAGCCCGGCGCGGTGGAGCTGCGTGAGATGCCTGTACCGGAGATTGGGGATGAAGACGTCCTACTGCACGTGGGGGCCGTTGCGGTCTGCGGGTCCGACATCCACCAGGCGCATAATACCCATACCTGGCCGGTCCAGGTGCCCGTAGTCCTGGGGCACGAGTTCGCCGGGACGGTAGCCGCCGCCGGACGGAGAGTCAAGGCCTTCAAGGAAGGGGATCGGGTGGTTAGCGAGACCGCCGCCGAAGTCTGCGGCGAGTGCATCCCCTGCCGTTCGGGACATTACAACCTCTGCCCGCAGCGCAAGGGATTCGGCTACGGCCTGCACGGCGCAATGACGTCCTATGTGAGGGTACCGGCACGGTGCCTGCACCACATCCCCGATGAACTGCCCTTTCATTTCGCGGCCCTGACCGAGCCCTGCGCCGTGGCCTATCACGCCCTGTGTGTGAACTCGACAATCAGGCCGGGTGATCTGGTGGTAGTCATCGGCCCGGGGCCAATCGGACTGCTCTGTGCGCGAATGGCGGCGCTTTCGGGGGCTAATCCGCTGATCGTGGCGGGTAAAGCAGTCGATGCCGACCGGCTCCAGACCGCTGTCAGGCTCGGAGCAACGCACACCGTGAACGTTGATGAAGAAGACCTGGAAGCAGTCGTGGGCGGCTGTGATGTGCTCGGGGCTGAGCTGGTCTGTGAGGCTTCGGGAGGAAGCAGGCCGCTGGAAGCAGCCTTGCGGCTCGCCCGGCCCGATGGCCAGGTTACTAAGGTCGGCTGGTCTCCGCCCGGTGTTCCCATCGACACGAATCCATTGGTGCAGAAGAATCTCCGGTTGCAGGGATCGTTCAGCCACACGTACTCCATGTGGGAAAAGGTGATCCATCTGCTGGCTGACGGGCTGCTGATGCCCGGCGAGTTCGTCGGCTTGAAAACCGGCCTGGAGGATTGGGAGAACGCCTTCGAATCGATGCACACGAGCAGGGTAATCAAATCGGTCCTGCTCCCGGAGGATTAATTATATGGAGGATACCAGGGAACGAATGGCATCTTTGAAGCACAAAGTCGCCCTTGTTACCGGCTCCACGTCGGGGATCGGCAAGGGTATCGCCCACTATTTTGCCAGCCTGGGAGCCAGGGTTGTTATATCGGGGAGGGACGCGGTCCGCGGCGCCACTGTTGTCGAAAAAATCCGGCAGGCGGGAGGTGAAGCGGATTTCATGGCGGCGGACCTCTCGGAGGTGGACCAGTGCCGGCGCCTTATCCGGTTCGCAGCCGAGTGTTTTGGCGGGCTTGATGTCCTGGTGAACAACGCGGGCAACACCTCGCGCGGTAATATTGAGTCGATGCCCCTCGAGCTCTGGGACCTGATTATGGCGGTCAACCTCCGGGCACCGTTCTTCTGCATCCAGGAAGCCATTCCCCTGTTCACGGCCCGTGGCGGCGGGTCGGTGGTTAATATCGGTTCGGTCAACGCCTACATCGGCGAGCCGAAGCTGGCGGCCTATTCGATCTCCAAAGGGGGGCTGATGACACTTACCAGGAATGCCGCTTCCGCCCTGAGAAGAAACAGGATTCGCGTCAACCAGATCAATGTGGGGTGGACCTTGACTGAGGGTGAGGATCGGGTAAAGCGCCTGGAAGAGGGTCTGGGGCCTGAATGGATAGAAGAAGCCGTCGCCACCCGGCCTTTCGGTCGGCTCCTCTCGCCCCAGGATATAGCTTACGCCGCGGCTTACTTCGCGTCCGACGAGAGCGAATGCGTGACCGGGACCGTCATGGATCTTGAGCAAAACCCCGTAGGTGCGAGGCGGAACTGGTGAAATGGTATTGTTTAGACAGGATTTACAGGATTGACAGGAAAATATTCTGTCTTGTCTGTCCTGTTATTCTGTCTAAAACAAAATGACTCACCCGCAGCCCAAAATCAGCGTCTTTCCGAAGTGTTTTTTCGATCAGCTCTGCTCAGGTGAGTTGGATTTGATCGAATGGATTCAGGCGGCGGCGCAGCTGAGAGCCGAGGGGATCGAGCACTACGATGGCTTTTTCAGGAGCCTCCGCCCTGAGGATGTGGAACCGGTCCGGCGGGCCGTGCGCGACACCGGGCAGGTAACATCAATGCTCTGTTTCTCACCCGACTTCACCCATCCAGACCCGCAGGAACGCCGGCGGCAGGTGGAGCGGCAGAAGGCCGCCATCGATGCTTGCGTCACCCTCGGAACGCGTTACTGCCGGACGCTGAGTGGCCAGAACTTTCCCGGCATGACCCGCCGGGAGGGGATCGAGCGGACGGTTGATGGTATCCTTGCTGCCCTCGAATACGCCGAGCTTCGGGGCGTTATCCTATGCATGGAAAACCACTACAAGGACGGCAACTGGACCTATCCTGAATTCGCCCAGCCCGAAGATATCTACCTTGAGATAATTCAGCGGATCGATTCACCCTGCTTCGGCGTGCAGTATGATCCCTCCAACGCCGTCGTCGGGGATTACGATCCCATCGCGTTCCTGGAGAAAGTCAAGCATCGGGTCGTGACCATGCACGCCTCCGACCGCTACCTGGCCGCAGGTGCGACGCTGGACGACTTGCGGCAGGCCGACGGCACCATCGGCTACTCCGACCAGCTCCTGCACGGCGTTACCGGCCAGGGCCTCAACGACTACGACGCGATCTTCCGTATCCTTTCCGGTGTCGGCTTCAGCGGCTGGATCTCCGTCGAGGACGGCGTGAACGGCCTGGATGAGATCCGGGAGTCGGTCGCTTTCCTCAAGGAAATGCGCACCCAGTACTACGGCTGAGTGCAGCTGGAGTGCCGACCGAAGCGACTCTCCTTTTACGCTTCAGCCTTTGCCAGCCTTCGCATCCACCTCCAATGCGTGCCAAAGAACACAACGCATAATACAATAAGCAAGCCGCTCACAATTATTGAGCGGAGTGCCCAGTGCTTTACGGACTGAATTTGATCATCCCTGGCTGATTCGTACATTGCGCGCAGAGTCTGATCGTCGGGGATGTACGCCAGTTCCGCTTGAGGTGATTTGAGAACATCCATCTTGTAGTTCTCGAAGGATGCCAGGCTCGGTGCTCCCCTGAATCTGCCATCGGCATGCAGCGGATCGCTAAGGTCGATTACGGCATTCATCAACGTCGTTACCGATATGAGAAAGGTGACGACCGTTACCAGGCATACGGCATACCCATAGATCTGGGGTATTCTGTTTTGTTTTTCCATTTTATCTTCCTTGCGTTTATCGATTTCAAGTTAACAATCCACTCTTCCGCCCTAATTTCATATATCCAAAGGAGTGAGTTGTCATGGAATTGTCAAAGAATTGTAAAAGTATTGTAATGGAATGGTAGAAGTCTGGTATTGATAGGGTAAGAAACTGATCTTCGAGTGAAGTAATGACTGCGAAGGGACTGCTATCTCACGCACTCACGTCAGCACGTTCTTGCGCCTGAACAGCACAAAAGCCACCGCCACGAAGGACGCCGAGTACAACCCCAGATGGATTACGCTGTCCATCACCTGCTCCCAGGGGATGGGATCACGGAAGGCGTACTGCCACAGAACGAAGTGGGTGGTAAAGAGGTGCTGCTGGAACCAGGCGAAGGCGTCAAGTTGAATGATGGTAAGCAGGCCGCTGACGGTGATAATGGCCATGGTGCCCACGATGGGGCCGATAGCGTTGGTCACCATCACCGAGAACAGGAAGGTGAGGGCGGCAACGGTGAACATAGTGTAGAAGGCGAAGAGATAAGCCAGGGCGAAGCGTGCCAGGGCCAGGTCCCAGGGCAGGATGAGGATGCCCTGTTCATCAACGATAAAGACATCGCCCGTGCCCAGCCACCAGTTGCCCAGCCCCAGGCTGAGGATCGCTAGTAGCAGCACGATGCTACCGGTATATGTGGCGGTGGCCAGCAGCTTGGACGTGAGTACCCGGGTCCGGCTTACGGGTCGGGTCAGGTAGATGCGGAAAGTGCCCGCCGTCCCCTCGCCGGCCACAACGTCACCGGCCATGAGGGTAATGAGGAACGGAATGTGAATGAACAGGGTGTTCATGAGCAGGTAGCTGGCCCACATACCGTTGGCCAGGTTGCCGGTGGTGATAAACTCATCCCCCAGGCGGCGGAGCAGATCACGCTGAATGGACGAACCACCGATGCTGAAGCCCCACATCGCTAGAATCACTCCCACTCCAATGGCTCCGAAGCCGATATAGGTGCGCCACTTACTGAAAGCCTTGATGATTTCGTTGACGAAGAGGTGCCACATAACGATCAGTCCGTCAGCTGACGGATCAGGGCAGCTCCCCTCCGGTGTCGGGAGATCCAAACAGTGACAGAAAATAGTCCTCCAGTCTGGAGACGGGGGTAAGGGAGTAGATCTCCACCGCCTGTTCGGTTAGTGCCCGAGCCACCTTGGGACGGTGCTGGTGATCAACCCGGAAGTGCAGCCGCCCGTTCTGTTCCTCCACCTGGGAGACGAAAGGGAGCCCTTCGAGGACAGTCCTGGCGGCACTTATGGGATCGGCTTGCAGCTCGGTGAGGGTGGCCGTTTCCGCGGAGAGGAACTGCTCAACAGGGCCCGATACCAGCAGCTTGCCCTCATTGAGGACCGCCATGCTGGTGCAGATCTGCTCCACCTCGTTGAGCAGGTGGGATGAGAGGAAGATCGTCATTCCTTCCTCATGAGCAAACCGGCGGATCATCTGTCGCACCTCGTGCATTCCCTGGGGATCGAGGCCGGTGGTGGGTTCGTCCAGGATCAGCAGGCGGGGCCGGTGCAGGAGGGCCTGGGCGATTCCCAGACGCTGGCACATACCGTGGGAATAGGTCTTAACCCGGTCGTGTGCCCGCTCCTCAAGGCCCACCAGGCGCAGCACCTCCCGGCAGCGGGCCTCATCCACGCCTTTATGCAGTCTTGCCAGCAGCTTCAGGTTGGTCAGCGCTGAGAGGTTGAGATAAAAGTCAGCCTCATCTACTAGGGCCCCCACCTGGCGCAGGTAGCGCGGATACTCCCGTCGGATGGATTGGCCGAAGAGGCGGGCGCTACCCTCGGTAGGACGGATGAGGGAGAGGAGCAGGCGGATGGTAGTGGTCTTCCCGGACCCGTTAGGACCCAGGAAGCCGAAGATCTCCCCCTCCTTCACTTCCAGGTCGAGTTGATTCACCGCCAGGCGCTTGCCGAAGCGCTTGGAGAGGTTACTGGTGGCGATAGCGGGCGGCGGCGTATTGATGATAATCAGTGACTAGTTAGGTGGGAGCCGACGGGCTTCAAGCCTAGTGGAGGTTTTAGTAGTAATACCAGATGGTTTTATAATCATCAATATTCTCTCCGCGCCTTTCTAATTCCTTCAAGTAATCATAAATAGGAACATCGTAGTGATTGTAGGGAGGAACTGGCGCCATGTATTTCTCCCAGGTATGAAATTCATAAACCCGGCGGCCGTCGGGCATGATCATCACCACCCGGTGATCCTCC
>Ga0209976_10002302_pt1 | contig 10884 bp, 14 predicted proteins | sample SumtaG_FD_182806 | JGI IMG/M metagenome (GOLD analysis project Ga0209976, IMG submission 182806) | Deep subsurface microbial communities from Indian Ocean to uncover new lineages of life (NeLLi) - Sumatra_00157 metaG (SPAdes) (version 2) | ecosystem: Environmental > Aquatic > Marine > Oceanic >... | reverse complement strand
TGGCCTTTTTAAGCCTGTAGTCATAGCCTAAGTGAGTATCAGATGAGACATATATCGAAGGATGGAGATTTTTCATGGAAATGGGAATATAAGGCAACATGCTTGTGAGGGCATCCTCTCCCCAATCTATCCAAACGAACAAATCAAACTTGCCCCATTCTTTGTCAGGCTCGGAAGCACTACAGAAATGCGTTACCTCATGCCCTAGCTTTTTCATGGCATTACACCAGTAAAGGGGGCCACCATCATTGCGTCCCAAGCGATTTTCATAGAAGATTGCTATTTTCATACAGCCACCTTTCTCATTTCGAGAGTGAAGCTATCAGCCCCATACAAGTCCGATTGCTTTGTAACCTTAAGCCCTGCCGACTCAACTATCTTGACAAGGCTCTCCGGGGTGAATGCGTGGACATGATCGCCATTTAAAAGGATGGTATCTGCTATCCTCTCATCTGGCACGCTTATTACCATCGTTCCGTCATCTTCAAGCGTGTTCTTCCAGCTATCCAAAGCCCCCATGACATCCACGCAATGCTCCAGCACATGTCGGGCGATGATTACCTTGAACTTTCTCCCATTGAAAGGAAGGGGCTTCTGAGCATCAGCCACAATGTCTGCTACTGAACACTTGCCCGTGAAAGGTATTGGGGTCCCGGGCTTTTCCTTATCAAGGCCAACACAACCCTCAACAGTTTTATGACCTCCACACCCTATTTCCAATATCTCTTCCGGGCTACAGCCATTCACGCTTGAGAGAACAATCTCATCTTCACTCTGCTTCCCCGCATGGATATCTTTGAATATCTCATTCTCACGACCTGCCGCCCATCCATTCCAGAAACTTCTGCATGTTGTCAACCACCAAGCCTTGAAACCGTGTTTATTTATTAACATCCTGTTCGTGTCATTAGTCATTTTTGGAGAGTTCCAACCCCCCGGCTTGGTGTGATCTCCATACAGCCTTATCCCTGTCTGGAACCCGTGGTGGTAGACAAATACCGTCCTATCCACCTGAAGGATATAGCCGGCCTTCAAGAACCTTATTGAAAGGTCTATATCATCTCCCGTGGGGAAGTTAAGGTCTATGCCACCAACCTCATCCAAGGCACTTCTTCGGACAAGCATACAGAACCCGATAAGGAATGTAGGGGTCACTGTAAAGGATGCTTCTTTGGCGAATATGTTTTGGCATCCCATCGCACAGTTTGTGGCGGGGCCAACAGCAGCCATCCGGGGCCATACATGCAGATGTCTTGTCAGTTGTGACAGCCACCTGTACGATGAAAGAGGAATATAAATATCGTCATTAGCAAACAGCACAAATTCACTGTCTGAATGTTTCAACCCTTCTTCCAATCCCCCTGTCCATCCAAGGTTCTCTCCAACATTGATTATTTTCACAAGTTCGGGATCGTCTACCAGGACGTTCTCAACCCTGTCTTTTCCATTATTAACGACTATTATCCTCATGGGATATATAGTTCTTGTAGCAAGGAGAGAAGACACACAAGCACCTAATTGCTCAAGGTTGTCCATTGTGGGGATGATTATATCAACGGTTTCCCTATGCATGTTTTGTCTCCTTGAGTTTTATAACTCCAGGCCTGTCTTCAAACATCACCTCGGCAAACTCACCGTACTTGTCCGTGTCTCCCTTTTCTTCCCGTTCCTTCTCATTGTCCACGGCATTTTCGTATGTATGTTCTGTTATTTTCTTTCTCTTGCCAAGATGAGCCAGCTGAGTATCGGTATCCATAAATATTCTGAATCCCGCGTTCTTGGCCTGATGACAGAAATGCACGTCTTCACCCGCACCCGTCATAACCATGAACCAGGGCTTTTGTATCTTTTCAAATATTGATGTCTTTATCAGGACAGACCCGAATCCCACAGCATCACATTCAACTAATTGGTTCTTGGGGTATCTGTCCACAACGTAATTCTGATAAAAGGCTCGTTTGCTTACTATGTCAAATCCTTCCTGTACGTTATAAATAACGGGCTTGTGCGGGAAGAACCTCATAAAAGCCAAGGGAGCCACCACGTCCACATCATGCCTTACCAACCTCTCAAACAGGTCTGGAGGACAGATCATGTCATCGTCTATCATCCAAAGGTAATCAAACCCGTTATTGACGGCTGTATTAGCCATTTGCTGCCTTGCGTATGCTACAAATACATTACCGATGGTGGACAGTGAAAACTGGTATTCAACATCGTCTGGAATATCAAAAGGCGTGCCACAGTATTCTTTCATCCCCTGATGAGAAAGGGTCTGCAAGTTTCCTAAGTGCATGGCAAGCTCAAGCCTGTTGTCATAGGCTTCCGGGTCAGTATTACCCTTTGTTGGGATACCCAACAGCACTCTGACTATTTTTTTAGCCATGCCATCACCTCCCAAATCCATACCTTTGGATATTCATACCAGTAGATAGTACCTGGCAGACGGAATGTATGACCTGCATGTTCCTTAAGGTTCTGGTCATTCACCAATTTAACGCCACAACTCCAGCAACGGTATAGTTTCATAAAACTCCTTTTTGTGTGTGGCAGGGACAGTATTATCTGTCCCTGCCAGCTAAAGGTTAAGTTACAGTGCTCTCACAAATCCGAACCCATACGGGCCTGCTGTGGAACTGATGTTGACGGTATCCCACACCATCACGTATTTCTGATGGGTTGCCTCGTTGAGCCATGAATTGGCATCCCCAAGGTCTCTGCCACTTGTCCATGCTCCCGCCAAGCCTGCGGAGACAAGAACGCTTCCGCCAGTAGCGAAGTCCTCAGTACCAACAGTCTTGTCAGCCTCAAAAGAAAACGCTATGGAGTCAACAAAGCCCCAACACTGCACGAGCCCGAAGTCATCAGCGAGAATGTCCTGGGCCGCTACACCTGCAAAGTTGATGTCTCCGGGGGTCCCTGTGGCATGCTTGATTACCGAGATACCGTCGTTGCTCACTGCCTCAGTGTCGGGGCCACCAACATACCTGGCTCCAAAGCCCGTGGTTATGGTGGTCTCCTCAACATTGTGAGTAACAACGAATACCTTTTCTGCATCGTCTCTGTTTATGCGCTGAAATAACATTCTATTTTCTCCTTGTCTAAGGCATTATAAACCCTATTCATGCGCCGTAGGCATGAACAAAGAGCTATCTTCCTTTGACTGTCCATTTACCCGAAAACCCCTGTGAGTTATCAACCACAAAGGTTATTTCTCCACTACTGACTGTCTTCTTGGGAACAGGAGTGTTCAGGCCCCCGGTATCGAACGTTATCTCCGAAAAGGCGATATAATTCAATCCGTGAACCGAACTACCCAGTGTTCCCGAAGAATCACCAGCAGCACTAGTGAACGTCCCATGAAGCTCTTTCAGATCACCTGAGCTATGGGTGGCTGTTACTGTGAATGCATAAGCCATTGTCCACCCCCCTTACGCCGTAAACCCTGAGAGAAGGGCCAGTTTCCGCCTGTTGTTCGTAGTCGTATTCGCCTGAAGGAGAATATTGGCGGTTTTGGCATCCTGGTTCTCAGGCTTGATGAACTCACCCGTCTTGAAATCAGCCCCACCGTGAACCACGTAGCTGACGTAGCGACTGTTCAGCATATACATGGACCCCGATGTGCAATCCCGGTCAAAGATGATGGGCACGTTCTTGTAGAGAAGGTTCTCAAACCCTGCATCAGCAGCCTTGTTGCTTGAAATCCTGAGTATAGGCTGGAGGGTCTTCTCGTAGAACTCGAACACGTCTTGCGTGGTGAAGATTATGTCCGGTTTGTCATTACCGAACGTGACGTTGTTGAATGCCGTCCGCATTTTATCCACACCATTTGCCGCAAAGCTACCAATGCTTGATGTAACATTCGCCTTCCACCACGTATTAGTGGAAGGGTTTATGCCGCCAACAGTTGAGGAGTCGGATACAAGTGCGGCAAGACCCGTAAGGTTCTTCCCTGCATTGCCCGTACCGTCAGCATAACCATCCCTGCTCAGACGATCTCTAAGGGACATTTCCGTCTGCATGGTCTTGGCTCTGAGGAGGTCAATCATCTTGGCCTCGCCCTCATTGGAACGCTCTTCAAGTCCACTTATGGTAACTGAACCACTGTACTGCTTCCAGTTATAACGAGCCTGGGTCATACCTTCCTGGGGCGTAACATCAAGAAGTTCATAGCCCGCGTAACTGTCCACGGTGCTGTTCTGGCCAAAGAGCAAATGCTCCACAATGGACTCACCACCAGAGATAGTTCGTTTTACGGAATCATTCTCTCTGGTGGTTCCACGCAATGCCCGTCCAAGCTTACCGTTAAGCCAGGAAAGCAGGGGATAGTCGTCAAAGATGTTATCTATCAACTGCTCCCTGAAGTTGGCAAGCGTGGTGGTTAATAGCGCGTTAATTGTTCTTGTTTCTTGTATAGCTGGCATTACCTGTCTCCTTTAAGACCCGCTTAACTCTGCCTTTGCCATCTCAAAAGCTTCTTTCCAGGATGTAGCTCTCCCTGGTTGGCTTTGTCCGGCATGAGCGGCGGGCTTGCCTGTATCGTTCTTCTTCTTTTGTTCCAGCATGTGCTGGTATCTCTTCGCGGCATAATCGTCAAACTTACCAGCTTTTGACAGAGCAAGATGGTAGAGAGCTTCTACATCCTCAAATCCAGGGTCGCTGTAGACATCTGGACTAAGCCTCTCGGCAAGGTCTCCCATCACATCTTGGAGCCCCCGCCACTCAGGGTACTTATCGTCCATACCTGAGAAGACTTTGTTAAGCTCAGTCTCTTTGATCTTCTTCTCAAGCGGGGCCAACCTTTCAGCAATAACCCTATCCATCGCATCGCTCACTGACTTGTTTGATATCTTCTCCACAAGATCAATGGCACTTTTCTGCTCTGGCTCTATTTCTGATTGGTCAAACCCGTAAGCATCCTTGTTCCTCTGAGCCTCCACAAACTTATGAAAGTCCTCATTGCTACGGAGATAAGCAAGGGTGCTACTTACACCATCTAACCCTCCGAAGTCATCCAAGCCCTTCATAGATTGCTTCATCTTTGTGAACTCGCCCTGCATTTCCTTATACGACTTATGCAACGATTCCCCTGTCATACCATCATAGGTCGGACTCTCAGAGGGTGAAGATTCTCCGGCCTGCGATGCCTCTGTTCCTACCGCTTCTCCGGCTTCAACGGACGCGGCCTGCTCCCCGGCATTCTCTGGAGCAACTTCTGCGTTTTCTAAATCATCAGCCATATTCATATCTCCTTTTGTTAGATTATTGCCATTCCTAAATTACCGTTATAGATTGACTCTCTTTCAATATCTGTCAGTTTCCTGTTCCACATTGGGATTTCATCAAGTTGTCCATCGAACCCTCCTGCGGCTCCACCCGAAGCTCTCGCCCCTATAAATACACTTCCAGCAACATCTCCAGGTAATGTACTGTCAGTTGAATTAGTCAAGGATACCTCTACATTATTAATCCACATGCGCCTACCATCGGCAGTGAATTCGGCAACAACAAGGGTGTATTCACTATCTGTATAAACATTGTTTCCGGTTATACTATCCACGCCTCCAACACTTAACTGGATTTGATTTGTCCCTGTGACCATCACGGCATAACCATCGGTTCCCCCATCATCCTTGTCTATCAGTCTTCCTTCTGCACCACTACCAGTACTATCAGGAGACATCTGGACAGCAATAGTTCCTCCATTAACCATGCGGAGGTCTTGAGAATCAACAATTACAACATGTGTGTCCTGAAGAAGCTCTAGGTTAGCCGCAATTCCAGACATAGCCCCATTACCACCAGTGTCGTAATTGTTAATAGCATATAAATATCTGAATGCTGTAGCAGATGACGTAACAGATAGGTCGCCACCAGCAAGAGGAACAGTCCTATTTGCATCAGTAAATGTATCTACTAACACTGTAGTTCCTGAACGTGTAAGGGTGAAATAATATCTGGTGCTTGTAGATATACCAACAGAATCAGTAGGAAACCCCGCTGTAGAAGATTGCACTTGAAAAAAGAGTGCTCCACCAGCACTCTTGTTAAAGAAACAGTGGTAACTATCGAAAGTATTATCTAAGTGAGTTTGAAATCCTGCTATATTATTTGAAATAGCACATATATGTATTGATGATGAAGCAGTACTGGAACTTTCTTCCCCCTCAAAGTTTATTCCCAAAGGAAGGTCTCCGAAAAAACCTACTCCAAAATCTTTGTATATCCAAGTAGTAGTGTCACTCCTTAACAGGTTTGTAATGGTTATCTGATCTCCTGCTCCATTAATGACAAGCCTACCATTTGGGTCTTGCTCTGTGTATGTATTATAGTCTTGTAATGCCATTTAAGACTCCTTAAAACTGTCCTTAACGCTTGCGCTAGGCCAAACAGGACTAGACTTCATATTAACCCTCATTTCTTCCTCTACAGCGTTCTTGGCCTCTTCCAAAGCAAACCTCTTTGGATTACGTGCTTCAAGCTGATAAGTCCTGAAAGTAGATTGAGTCGCCGCATCTACTACCTTAGCCCCTTCTGCAACATGCTCCTCATGTAAAAGTTGTCTGAGTTCAACAAGATACTCTAACTTTTCCCCTGGTGTTACAGCATTCTGAAAATCAATTGTAAACAGTGCCATATAATGTCTCCTTTAACCGAAGTCTCCACCACGACCAAGCTTGCCCCCAGCTATTGTGACAGCAGACCCAGCAGCCGTACCATGATTACCATTTCCACTGGAATCAACCACCTCATTAAGTGTTCCAGCCCAAGTGGTTTCTTCCATGCGCCAATAAGCAATTAGCCCATCCGTCAAAGCAGAATAGACCGCTGTTCCCCCAAGGGCAACGCTCTGGTCATGTCTTGTCGGCGCGTAAACAATAGTCATAGATTAGCCCTTTTCTTAATGGCATCCTTAAATGTTCCGAAGAGCCCCTTAGATTCTTCTTCCTTCTTCTTCTTCTTTTTCTTCTTCTTTTTATTGGTTGGCTCCTTAAGCATTGAGGCAAGGATGTTTTCCTGCTTGGCCGGCTTACCGCTTAAAAGCCTTTTTTCCGCGTCTGTTAATGCTAATCCACCTGGCATATCATATCTCCCTATGCTTTATCCGTATGTTCATACCAATTCAATATTAAATCACAGTCGTTTGAAGCTGCCTCAGAAGTAATCTGGAAAGAATATACTGTATTTGGAGCAAGATCAAATTCATTCCTGTTTACCGAAGCACCCCCCGTCACTTGTCCTGACCCGAAATGCTCTGCATAGATGCATGTTCCGAGAGCGCCAATAGTAGGATCAAGGGTTGCTTTATTTGGTGTGGGTGTTGCAGTAGATGTATCAATAGAACCAGATTCAGTTGACGAGTTCCTATTTCGATTAAATATATCAAGTTGTGATCCCGTTTCGGCATCAACAGTAGAACCTTCATAAACACAAAGATTAGCTTCTCCGGTTGCTCTGCTAAAAGGAACAATATGAAACCACTTGGCAGTATTAGGAGTTTTAATGACTATGGTTATTGTTGCATCCGAATTAATAGTTGCTTGAGCAAAAGCGATAAAAGCATTGCCCTCATGTATCTCATGATGAGGATATTCTATTGTCTGAAGAGTAGCAGTAGAATCATCAATACCAGCAGAAAAGGTATTATGCTTATCAACTATCTGAACCACTGTAGGAGTCATGCAAGTCAGTTCAGACATTAAGCCCCTCCCTGATGACTAGAGCCACCTGTCTTGGCCCTGATCTCTTCCAGTTTCGCCATCAACTCCTCATGATTGCGAAACAGTGCCTCACTAAGAGGATTGGGTTCACGTTTTTTCTCTTTCTTCTCTTCGCCGCCCAAGCTAATGAAGATATTAACAGTATCCCCATATTCTTCTTCATCACCTAAATGTGGCATCAGTCCACCTCATGAACGTCAAGTTCTTTATAAATCTTGTCCCTTTGCTGTGGGCCAGTTATATGCTTATCTATAGACTCATTGTAATAATCCAATATCACGGGCCTGGAAACAGGGCTGAATACCCTCTGAGCGGGTCTACCGCAACAGGACATATACTCCCTGTCCTCAACCCTGCGGAATTCCTCCCACTGTCTCTGGCATTTGCCACACTTATATTCGTAGATAGGCATTATTCTCTGTTGCCTCTCTTTTCCATATTTTTAAGCGAGGCAGCAAGCAGGTTAGAAACTGTCTTTTCCTTCTCTGAACCAGCTTTGATATTGGCGACCTCAACAGAAGTAGCACTCTTCTTCTCCGTCTTCTTAAGGTCAGCCTGAGTTTTAAGCTGTTGGTCAGGAGTAGGTTGCTGTGCCTGCTGCTGTCTCCGCTGGTCTAACTGATCAACATCTTCTTGCGTCTTCATGAGTCGTTCAATGTCTTTTTGCTCGAAAGCCTCAAGCACACGTATTACAGCCTCTTTCTCATTAATCCAACGGCTACCACCAAGGATCTTATTCAATGCAACTATGTCGTTCTTTCTGGTCTCCTGGTTCACGGCCTGAGTGCTTCCAACTTCGATGTCATAATTATAATCCCCTTCAATATCCTTCTTTGACAGAGTAAGCCAGGGGAAGATAGCGGTAGATTGCTCTCCCACGATCTTATAGAGTTTGCTATCAAGAAATTCCTGTGCTTCCTCAAACTGTTGGGGGTTGAGAGGGATATCCGTATCAGGCATGGTCTGCTGAAGCACTTTCCCAAGTTTTCTGATATTTCGTACCAGGAAGTCCTCAAAAGCGTCTCTCTGGTCCTCTCGTATGGTCGTGGATGCCTTCTCAAGCAGTGCTGGCTCTGTTGCCTGGTCGAATTTGGTTGCTGCCAGGGCTTCAGTAGGGGAAACGCCTGAATTCTCCCTGATAGAGCCCTTCATCTGATTAATACCGATATACATGTCCTGAGAAATCGTAGGGTCGGAAGCATTTTTTATCTGGTCAACATTATTGACAAAAACAATAACACCATCCGGCCCATGCTCGTAAGCTCTCATAGCATCATTGTCTAAATTATCTTTCTGAGCAAAAACACGTCTCTGAGAGATGCGGCGCATATGCTCAAGGGTTAAAGCCCTCATCTGGTTAAGTTCATCCTGCGCGGTCTTGTAAATATCGAAATCCGCAAGAGGAATGGACTTATCGGGAAGCTCGTTGAAGAAAAGCAGGTCTATGGGGAACCCGCCATCATAAAACAGGGGCCAGTCCTCTTTTCTGATGAACTTATCATGGCCCTCGACATATGTAAACACTGTTTGGGTCTTTTTATCCCATATGTCACGGCCCTTCACCCTATCCCACAGATGAGGGTTATTGAAATCATCGTTTTCTGTGTCTGTGCTTGAGGTGCTACTGCCTTTTTTACGAGGATCTGTCTTAACAGTAAAATTAGACTTCAGGCCAGCAGTGTTTGAAAACCTGGGGTTCTTTTTAACATCATCAAGGGGGAGAACCCAATCCAGGCTTATCCATCTGGCATCTGTAAGAGTGGAGTCCCTGGCCTCGATGTCCCAACGCACGTCACGGGGCGAACGGCGCACCATATACGGGGAATCAGCCATAATTAGCTCGTCAACCAGCAAAAGGTCACCTTTTTTACCAACTTTCTCTGTTTCGAGCGTAAAACCAACCTCCATAACGCCATAAGCACCAATTAACGCATCATATAAGCATCTTCGGGTCTCTCTTTTGGTCTTTAGCTCCCTGTACCAGTAATTCAGGAGTATTTCGATGCCAACAGAGGCGGAAGTGGTATCAACTATGCCTTCCTTGGTTCGGAATGGCTTTTTATTTGGAGTCACGAATATCTTGGGGTTCCTGAAGTTGAGCCGGGGAACAATGATCCTGATGTTGGTATAAAGCATGTTATCAACAGGATTATCGTGATACCTTGTCTTAGCATCCTCATCATGCCACTGGTTAGAAGTGTAATAATCCATATACAGGTCAAGTTTCTCCATTTGAGGCTTAAAGAACCTGTCTGATACGGTTATAACCTCTCTCCATTTCGATAATTCAGAGTTTCTAGCCATTTGCTTGCCTACCAATATAGCCGGAACCCATGCCAGCCTGTTTCATGTGCCTCATCTGACCCGCAAAGCTCCTGAACGGAACTTGCTGGTGAACTTTCTCAGGGGAAGGCCGAGTCATTATTAAATATCTCAGAGCATCCATTGCGTGGTCGTCACCCTCTGTTCTTTCCTTGTCGGCCTCATATCGCTTACTTTCCTTCCACCTGTAATACTTGGCTTCCCTGATTAACTCCTTGCATGTGTTAAATACATAGAGCTTGGGCCATGCCTTCTTGTATTGTCCTGCTGGGGTATCTCGTATGGGGTATGGAGGACTGTTATTCTCAGATTGACCAAGATAGTCAACTACTCTCATGCGACCTGCTGACCTTTCGTTTTCAGCAATAGAACAAGGAACTCCGGCAATGGACAGGTCGTGCATGCTCTGAGCAGCCGCGGGATCTCCTACGGTGCGTTGAACGTTCATGCCGGCAGACATGCGTTTAATCTCATTGGCGTGTTCGGGAATGCCCGGGCCTTCTTTATTGTAATATTCCTTGGTTATATATATTTCCCCCGTTGGCCCCACGGCTCCCCATAAGCAGACAAAGGGATCGCGGTGACCAAAATCAATAGCCCGAACCACGGGCCAGGAAGGGGGGATATCGAATGGTTCTATGATAGTGTTTTCATCGGTGAAGTTGTAATAGACGCGGCCTGTGTAGAAAACCCACTCGCCAAGATACTGTTCACGGAATACAGGGGAGTCCTTACCATAGAACTTCATGGCCCTATAGTATTCATCCATGTCATATATTGGATTAGCCTTAACCGACCATTTAAATGACCCTATTTCCGGGAAAAACCCATCAATACCCTT
>Ga0209976_10002301_pt1 | contig 10885 bp, 17 predicted proteins | sample SumtaG_FD_182806 | JGI IMG/M metagenome (GOLD analysis project Ga0209976, IMG submission 182806) | Deep subsurface microbial communities from Indian Ocean to uncover new lineages of life (NeLLi) - Sumatra_00157 metaG (SPAdes) (version 2) | ecosystem: Environmental > Aquatic > Marine > Oceanic >... | reverse complement strand
GGCCACCCACGCCACCCCTCCAGGTCGCTGTGCTGCCGTAGACTTGATGCCCCGATCCGCTGCACTGGGGGCATTCCTCACCCGGCTCGATGCCCCTCCATTGGAGCAGGTATTCAAGGCTTCGGGCGTAGTCTCGACCCTTCCTGAGTTCCTCCACCTTCACGTCCCGCTCGGCGAGCTTGGCTTCGAGGGTGGTGATCAGGTCGTCCTCAGAACAAGTCACAACGATCCTCCTCCCACTCAGTCACTGAAGGTCTACCATACATACGCACCTCCAATGCACGTTGTTGGTTGACAGCGTGCGACACCTGTCGCAAGTGTTGTATCTCGTAGCAGGCGAAGCCACAGCACACGTTATGATCGTGATCTATAGGGTCCGGCCCCAGGTGAAGCCCGAACAACAATCTATGATGGTACGCATAGATCGCGCGATGCACCATAGCAGGTGTGCGAGGCTTGATATCCAGGCATTCCGCAAGCTCAGGCGGCACACGAACACGGCCGTACCCCTTGACGTTCTTACGTCCAGTCCACAATAGACAGGAGCCCTGGCGCACCCCGCGTGCCAGAGTGGCTTCATACCACTGTTCGACTGACATCCTCACTTCACGTTATCCTTGATCCACTGCTCCAGTGCTTCCGGCGAGCACGAGCGCGGCTGCAACGCGATGTTCTCAACACACCTACCCTTGAGCTGTGGAAATACACCTTTGCGTAGACGGTACCTGAAGGACTGTAGCGCATTCGTGGTGGTGAGGTGCCCGGTCCCCTCGTACACCGACTTAACCAAATCAGAATCAGATTGCGCAGTCTTCTGAGTAAAGATGGAGTAATACAGGTGAAACAGCGTTCCTTCGGGAAACGGGTTTTTCTCAGCCACGTCGGTTTGTCCTTTCTTTCATAGCATCGAGCAATACACGCTGGCTCGTATCCTTACTCTCGCGTGTGTTCACCATGTCCTCATCCACTGTATGCTGTGCGATGATGTGATGGACGATAATCTTGTGGTCCGCGTGCTTCTTCTCGTCACGCCACAGCCGCCCGATGGTCTGTATATATCCATCCAGCTTCCAGCTCAGTGCGAAGAAGATAATATGTATGCCACCATCCTGCAGGTTGAGTCCATGGCCCGCTGCGTCCGGGTGCAGGATGATGAAATCTATTTCCTGCGCATTCCAGCGGCGTATGACATCGTTCACGCCCTTCCGTGCCTTAATCGCACCGGGGGCGCTTCCACCCAATACCTCTACTACGGAATCCTTTGGGAGAGCAGACTCAATCGCCGCTACCTCTGACGTGAATTCGTAGACAATCAGCGCGCCACCACGTAGCTGCTCTGTCAGTGTGCTTAGGGCCTTCAGCTTCTCATCATGCACCTTCCCCACGAATTTCTCATCTACCTCCACACCCCCGTATACGATCCCATTCGCCATCTGACGTAGCTTCTGCGTAGCAGCGGCAGCGTTCGCAGCGACTACCCTACCTCCTTCGATCTCTGCTACGCAGTGGCGCTCCATCTTGACGTACTGACGCAGCACATCCTTAGGTAGCTCTATGAAGATGTCCTGCGTCACTAGCTCAGGTAGATCTAGGTGCTCTAGCTTATCTAGTCGTTCACAGATCGGTGCTATCGCATCGAAGATCTGCTGCTCTACGTCTGGTATCTCGGGATTCGGCACCCACTGGTACCCACCGAAGCCTCGCTGCACAAAGTACTTCGATCGGTACGAAGATATGCGCCGATCAAGTGCGCTGCCTAGGTCGCAGACGTACGTCTGCGACCACAGATCAAGCATCGAGTGCGGCATGGGTGTGCCCGTGAGACAGTACCGACGCTTGAAATTGGGCAGCCGTGGCTTGAGGAAGCGAAACCGCTTTGATTTGTACGCAGCCTTGAGCTTCGTGCTCTCATCACACACGAGTATGTCTGGCATCCAGCCTTTGAAATCATTGTGGCTTTCCCAGAATTCGAGCAGCCACACCATGTTCTCATAGTTCACCACATACACGTCGGCCCACTTAGATGCTTGCTCCTCTCTTACAGCCTTCGTGCCACACACTACCGTAATATTTAGGTGGCCGAAGCTGTCGCACCACTTCTCTACCTCACCTGTCCATACAGAGAGCGCTACCTGAAGCGGAGCGACGACTAGCATAGTCTCTACTTCGCCAGCTTCTTGCATCTGGCTGAAGGCTTCTAGCATGACGCTCGTCTTACCAAGCCCAGGGTCATGGAAGAGTAGAGCGTGTGGGTTCGCGCGAACGAACTTCACGCTCTTGGCTTGGTATTTACGAGGGGTCCACTTCACTTGGTGCCCCTGTTGAACCGGCTCAGCTTGGACTTCGGCGGCTCCACTACATCACCCTTCTTAGCGCCCGCTTTCAGCACACCCGTCGTCGTGTATAGGCACTGCCCACCCTTGTTCGCAGCGAAGTCGCAGCCGCCGTACTTACCACACGACGCCTTGCATGGGTTGGGCGCAAAACTCGTGTCGGTGAGCATCACTCCTGCGCGACCCTCCCACTTGGGCATGAGGCTCTCTATGATCTCCTCTGATTGGTACTCATACACCACGATATCTGGTACGTCCAAGTAAAAGAAGGACGTGCGTACTTTCTTAGCTGCCTTCACAGCAGTGAGATACGCAGCAATTCCGTATAACTCTGCCTGCTCTTCGTGCGTAGGGTATGGACGGCCAGTCTTGTAGTCGATGACCTCTGGTACCCCATCGTTAGCGATGCCTGTAACATCCACTCGCAGACGTAGCCACACATTTGGGCCGAAGTACTCGCACTCTTCCCAATTGGAATCGAAGGCGATGTTCTTCTCAGCCTCGTAATCTAGATTTTTTAGCGCAGCCATGTCTTCGCGCCAAGGTTCCCAGACCTTCGTGTCAGGTAGATGATCGATCTCACCCTTGACAAACTTCTCCGCTTGGTCGTGGATCCTCGATCCGCGCTCCATCGCAGGGGAGGTGTCCTGCGGCAGCTTTAGGATATAGAGGAACTTCGCCATCAGAGCGCACGTCTCGTAGTTGCTCAGGCGAGAGTAGGACCACGCATCAATCATCTGCTTTACGTCCGCTGCTTTACGTCGCTTGACCGGCATTACTCTTGCCACCTCTTCTTGATCTTCGTATCGGTTATCAAAGGTACATCGAAAGACCGCGAACATTGCCTGTTACCTTCGTGATCTTCAAACAGCGAATTCAAACCGCGAGGCACCACCTCTTCCATCAGCTGCGACACGTGTCGCGCGCACGTCTTGGCTCTACGATACGGCACAGACTGCAGCACCTGATCGTGTGCTGTCAGTGTCAGCGGCTCATCCGTGAATTCATCCAGTACGCAGATCGCCTCCAGTAGCATATCCGCAGCGCCGCCCTGGATCGTCGTGTTGAGCAGCTTATATGCGAAGCTCTGCACTTCGTCCCCAGCTTCATCTATCGTTGAATTCTCAACGAAGCACAGCCGGCCACCGATGGTGTAGATGGGCTCCAGCGGTATACCTGCAGCAGAGAACCTCGACATACTAGGCCCCCGCAGCATACGATCCGGTGTTACGTGGTGCTTGTTCTGGTAGCCCAGCTTGCGTACGAACGTCTGTACGTCCGGCATCGCGTTCAGGTAGGCTCGCTTCGTGGCGTGCATCTGCTTGATTACGTCCGGGTCTCGATCATCGAGCCCTAGCTGCGAAGCTCGAAGAGCTGCACCACTGCCGTAAAGCAGACCAAAGGCAGTGTTCTTGATGACTGTGCGAGTCAGGCGGAACCCTGAGATCTCCTCTATCTGCTTCCCTGCGTACTCGTGCATGTCCGTGCGAGGATCCTTATGGTACATAGAATAGAGCCCACCACGCTCGTAGAACGCGAGGATACGCAGCTCTTGCTGTGACCAATCACTGTCTATGAAGTGATGACCCTTCTCTGGTATGATGCACTGGCGTACAGATGGCAGCGTAAGAGACATGCCCTTCACGATGGGCAGTGCCTCTGCTGGACCCTTGGTGAAGTTCTGCACGTTCGGCCCCTGGCTACTCGGTCTACCAGTGCGTGAGCCATGCGAGTTATCCCCAGAGTGCTTCCGTGTGGTATGCCACGTAGGAGAGATCCTGCCACCGGGTGCGTTCACAAATCCACTGAATGTATCCGCCGCGAACCGCAGCCTCGCGTGAGCAGATAGTGCCCGCACGATGCCCTGATGTTGTGGCTTGATGCAGCGCATGAGGGTAGCGTAGGCAGTGGAAAGCTCTCTCGTCTTCGGAGTCTTGAAGCGGCTCCACATATCCATGTCCATCACGTTGCACTTCTTGAGCTGCTCAGCGAACGTCTTGCCTGCTAGTGGTCCGTCGTATCCGAGCAGCCTCCTGCGCACGAGCTGCTCTGCCGCGATCATCTCGAATAGGCAGCTAGAATGGTTTGTATCAGCTAGCCGCTGATCAACACACACCCCGCGATCTTCCATCCGGCGCATCGGGGCGAACACACGCTGGTATCTCTCGTAAGCTTGCGCCATCCCCCACTCTTGCATACGAGGGTAGAGCTTCTGGAACAGACCCCACGTCATCTTCGTATCGGCGTTAGCGTACTTGCCGGCGATCTTCGGCGGTGTATAGCAGATGTAGGCACCGTGCTTCGGTCCATGTCGGAGGTTGCTCTTGCCAGCAACGTCGAAGATCTCCTGTTCGATCCACGTGTTTAGCTCGTCCTGCTCGGTGGGATCGATGCCTAGCTCTTGTACTGCTAGCTCCTTCAACCCCAGGTTCTTCCGGTTGGGATCACAGAGGAACGCGAGCCACAGCGTGTCGTGGATGCGACTGGCTTCGGGCCACGGCAGCCCGAAGTGCTCGTGTGCTACGCGCAGATCGAAGTCTGCGTGATGGAAGAGGAGGGGTCGGCCACTATACCAGATGTCGGTCAGTATATCTCGTACGTGACTGAATCCAGTGTACTTGATATGCCGAGTACCACTATTACCGAAGAACGACCGGCCAGTGTGATAGTCACGATGCCCCCAGTGGTGATAATAGTGGTGATAATATGGCTTTGTGGTACTGGATAGAGTATCCAATATAGACACACCCACCGGCTTCGGCGAACGCAGCCCCTCTTCGATGGGGTCTGATTCAAAGTCTATGACGATCGGTTGAATCATGGTATACGTATCTCCTGGCTGAAAACAACAAGAGGACCCAGACTCGAAAGGCTTGAAGCCGAATACGTGGTCCAGCGAGCTACTAACAAAGTATCCCTCTTTGTTTCCACTCGGGCTGTCGGATGGATTGTCCTACGACCATCCTCATGTTGCTTCCAATTTAGCACGAGGGCAGCGGGCACCGCCTCTAGGGGGGTGAGGAGGTAGGGTCGCAAGCCCGACCACCCTCGTGCTTTGTTTGAACTGGGGGAGCGGTAGGTTAGCGTGATCAGTACCCACTCGTACTCTAGACACCATGCCTACGCGCTCCGCATCCCCCAGATCACTTTAAGTGCCCCGCCCATCACTCATGCGCCGCCCTCCCCAGGTGCGCCGAGCTACGAGCGGGGCACCCCATCATGCGCGTCTGCGACGTACGCCGTCTTTCTTGGCTGCAGCCTTCCGACCGCCCTTCTTGGCTGCAGCCTTCCGACCGCCCTTCTTGGCTGCACCCTTCGCTCCACCGGGCCGGCGACTCGACTTGTTCGGCGTCGGTGCTACATCCTCTTCCTCTTCCATCCGAGGGGCCGACAGCAGCATGGTCTGGTTGGCTTCGATAAGATCCTCAATGAAGCTGAGGAACTCCGGGTCTGCTGCAGGAAACAGCGTAGTGGCGGGCATGAACTCAACACTATGCCCCCCTTCCATGGCCACGATCGTGGCATTCGTCTGCGCTGCGCAGACCTCGACGAGCTTGTCTTCGATGATATGGATGACCTTCATCAATCCATCCACCGACGTGACGGGCACGTTCATGTAGTACGCGGTTACCTGTGCTGCGCTGCGGCCCTCGGACTGTGCATCACGCACATCCGCCACCGGAGCCACAACGAGACGTACAGCGTTCTTGCACGCCTTGCCCTTGCCACCCGTTGGATCACTCCCCCACTCGTTCATCGGGCAGTCTCCGCAGGCGTCGTGGACGGGACTGTAATCGTCCCCACTGAACGGTAGTAGAGAATCGTTCTCGTCTCTGCCGACTGCAGCGCACGAGGGGCTGCGCTGCACCTTGGGGTCCCACCGTCCCGTGTAGAACGTGTTCGTGTTGACCCAGTCGATGATACACAGCTCGATGTAGGGGCCTAGATCTTCATCGCCGATGGAAAACGTGCCACCCTTCGTACTGATGGTACGTGCGCCGGAGATCCTGGGCTTGGACTTCTCGCGACTCTTGAATGCGTCCTTGTAGCCCATGAGTGAGCTGTCGGGCATTCGCATGAGCGAGCTGTCTTCTACCACTTCACCTTTTGTCATTTGGTACCTCGTAGTTAGTTGGTTCGTTGACTTTCAGACACGCAGCCAGATCGACGCGAGTCTCATGGTGTGCATCCCATGATACTTGAAGTGCGACACGTGTCGCATCTAGATCGTCGTAGGCTTCAGTAATGATGGACGCAGATACGTACGTCAGTATGCACATGCCCCCCACTCCGAATGCAGCTACTAGAACAACACCTACGAGTGCTTCTTTAGTAGATATCATCTCCTAGCCCTCACTGTGTAAGTATCATCTACGCTAGTCCACACCCAGGGCACTTGTGCTCTATCAGATACTACGAGGCTCCTGGCTTCAAGGCAGTGAAGGTACCTCAGTGCGCTACGTGGGCTAATCTCCAGCTCTCGCGCCATCTCCTTGCGACCAAAGTGGGCCTCCCTCGTTAGCACCCACAGCAGAGCGTCCAGTGCTTTGCTGAGGGAGTTGGAGCGGGAGGTATCAGCGCTCATCGCTCTACCCTGCCCCGTATATCTTCTAGGGTGTCAGTGACCATGAAGCGCAATGCCTTCCTCACTCCCCACATCTGCCAGAACCATACGGGGCCTGCTGGCTTCCACATGTCCCGCCAGACGTAGACTCGCAGCAGTGAGTAGCAGTATCGATGACACGGCTCGTGCATCACTTCACCGCCGTGAGTGTGGTCTTGATGATCTTGTCAGCCCGGACGCCCGGTATGCGCTTCGGGTTGCCGTCGTCGTCGAGATCGTCGATGTACTCACGGAAAGCCCCGACCGCTACGCGCTTCTGGAGCAGATCGAGCGCGTTCTGCGTGCGCATGAACTGATGGAATTTGCCCCAGTCCACGACGTGGGGGACCACGATCTCTCCGATAGAGAAGACGCCGCGCTTGCCACGCATGGAGGTTACGCCTGCGTGATTCAGTCGCTGCGCTACTACCTGGGTGAGCTGCGCTTCGTCTTCCTTGATCTCGTTGACCACCTTGTCACGCCGCAGGCGATCGTCGCGTAGTCGCACCAGATCATCGATGAGCTTGCCCGTCTTGGTAGCTCCAGTAAGCCCGAAATCATATCGCATTGTGTTCCCCCTCGTTCAGTACAGAGAGCTTAGCTCAGACCTCTGGGTCTTGTCAACAACTTTTCTCAGCTTTGTTACAGGGCGTGAGCTAGGAAGATCCCGCTTTCCGCTCCATTCGCTCTTTGATGGTGACGCAGCCCTCGGCGAAGATCTTATGGATTCGCCGTAAGTCTGAATCGTGGATGTAATCCGAATGGTACCCATCCTGCTTGTACTCAGGATCTGCTCGCAGCATCGAGAAGAACGCCTGTACACAATCATTCTTTTCACGCTCATTACCGTCCTTGGCCCGCGTCCGTTCAGTCTTGCCGTCCGAGAGTGTCTTGGCAAGCGCCACACCAGCGCGTACCGCCAGCACACCGAACAAGAACCACACGAACATACTTGCGTAGGACTTCCCCATCCACAGCACTGCGAGCCAGAACGCACCCTCTGTAGCATCTCGCATTGCGTTGATGATCATCTGTAGGTGTTCGAGTTCCATTTGATTCCTTCCTGGCTTACGGAGCCACCCACCCACCGCTCACTATGTCCGTGCTCGGCATCCCGATCTTGATATAGCACGTAGTGCAACAGAAGTGGTTCGTCTTGGAGTTGTAGGTGCCTTCTTCTAGCAACATGTAATCGAGAGGGGTGTGCGGTGCATCTTCCGGAGACATCTCGTCCATCTCCGCAGCACCGTCGATGTACTCTTGGATCTCGTGCGGTTGCTTGCCGCACTCGCAGCATGTGGGATCAGCCATTCTCTAGCTCCTGGCTACGTCGAATAGCGTCTGCGATGATCTCTGGCACAGCGGCTATTTCGGCGCTCTCTGTGAGCTTATCCGCTAGCTCTCGGAGAGCCGTGGGAATCGTACGACCACCACCACATACCCCATCATTGCCACCAAGAATCGCGATGTGGAAATCCCATGGACTGTCCTTCACTAGCTTGATTTCGATAGTAGCTAGTACGTCACTCATGATACGTCGATCCCCCTTAGCTTGAGCCACCGATCCACTTGCTCCCTGCCGCGCAGCATCCAGACCCTATGGCCGCGCTTATGAAGTCTCTCGCGCACCACTTCTTGCATAGGCTCTAGGCTGCCATCTGGATCTTTCAGCTCTACTAGCTCGATTGGTGTAGGTACGTTTACTAACCCTCTTTCTGACCCGATCACGTCCCAAAACACGAACCGATCTGGCCAGCCACGGGCACGATCACCGATGTAGGTGAGCGCACCCGTGGCTTCCACCTTACGATCGAAATAGCGCTGTAAGGCCGCTTCGTCCCTTGTACGGTCGGGCGGGGTCACGCGTCCAGCGGCTGCCCTGACTGGGTGTGACCACGCACGTCGTCAGCGGTGTTGTCCACGATCACCCGCCGCTTGGCACCCTTCGGGAGCTTGATCGCAGCCTGGAGCCTGGAAGCGATGCTCTGGAGGTGCTTCGCTTCCTCCTTGAGAGCAGTGACGAGATTGAGCACCTCCGACCGAAGAGACTGACCCTCGCCGGACTCCTTGACCTCCAGCTCGTGTGCGGGCAGCGCGTCGATGATCTCGTCCAGTGTGGTATCCACCTTCTCGGTCAGCTGGATACGCTCCTGCAAGCGGGCGAGTAGGCTCTCGGTGAGCTTGATTGCGTCTGCGTCCGACGCCTTCTTGGTCTTGGCACCGGGGCGCTTGCCCTTGCCCGCGATCCGGTCTGCCTCGGTCTGCACGTCTTCCACCGTCAACCCATCGTTGATGGACTCCAGTAGCAGCTGCTTGCGGGCGTCGGCCTCCAGCGGGGCTGCCACACGATGCACACTCCACGGAGCCTGCGTGCGCTGGTGGAACTCGTACTGACGTGCCAGCCGCGCACAATCGCGGGCCACCGACGTGGAAATGCCGTACTCCTCGCATAGCTCATCGAGGCGTCCGCGGTCGAAGCGCTTCGTGGTGTAGTTGGCCAAGTCGCCGAGTGCCCACTTGAAGGCGGCATCTGCCATGTCGCGCAGACCGACCATGCCCTGGACACCATCCTGCCAGATCTTCTTCACCTGACTCTCGGTGAGCGGCCTGGCCTCTTCGTCTGCCGGATCGGGCAGACCGACGACACCGTAGGGGGTGAAATCCACTCCCTCGGGCAACGCAGCACCGACGTTGAACGAATGCGGGATGATATCCGCTGAGATGACTTCGTGGTCTTCGACCTTCTCTACCATTTGATTTTCTCCTGGCCAGTCCTGGCCTTGGTTGTGAGTGTCTTCTACCCACTTAGGCCCGCCCGTCCGAAGACGAGCGGGCCATCGCATTTGAGGATGTGGGAGACTCCATACAGGAGCAGTGCTAGTTCATATGATCCCCTATCTCGCCGCTCGGTTTAATGGTGCGGCGTGTTCCTGTGCGTTGGTCTGATACGCTCGACTGCTTCAGCTGAGATGTGCGTATCGATCAGCTGATCGGATTCCTGCAGCTGCGGGTTAATGATAGATTCAGCCTTACGGAATGCGTCCTCAGGAGAATCTGCATCTACTATGAAGGTGGGTACCTGTCGGCTGCTTTCCCATTCACCGCTCTTTACCACCCGCTGCGCGCAAACTCGGTAATCCATTCGTTCCCCCTATCCACCCCAGCTCTCTGGGGTCAGTGATCAGTATCCACTTTGCGACAGATGTCGCAAGTACCTTGAGCAGTTTTTATTTTTATTTTTCTGTACCAGTTCGTGGCCATACTGGCACAGGGGTTGCTACTTGCAAGTATCATGCCTACTTCGGCCAAGTCAGTAGCTGATTCAGGTATCGCACCAAGCCTCGCACCCTTGGCTGGTAGTTGGGTAGATATTTAATCGTAGGATCGCGCCAGTCACCGCACCAACTAGTAGGATTCCGTATGGGCCACTTCTCGATGCTGCGAACGTGGCACTCTAACTTGCCTGGAATAAGCAGATGCTCTCTCGAATAGTGGCACCCATCGCAAGTTGTACTCTTCTTCGGCATAATGCTACTCCCTCGACTTATACTCCAACCTGGAAGGAGCCTCTAGCATAGCACGCTCTTGCGGCTTCAACACTAATCCGCGTACGAACACTTTGGAGTTGCTCTTCGATCGCTTGTACTGACTGAGCCGCTTGCCGAAGGTCTTCGAGGGCATAGGCTTAGAGAACTCATCGTACTTCACAAAACGCTGGTAGCTGGCATAGAGCAAGCGGAACTCTGTCTTGTCTGACAGATCCTCGATGCACTTCGCTTCAAGCCACGCACTGAGGGGATTTTCCTCTTCCTCGTACTCCTTTGCCGCGCGTAGCATCGCATCCGTAGGCAGTAGAGCACCCTTCCTTATATAGTCCCGCAGCCCACGGATGGCCCACGCTAAGATAGCCTCGCGGTGCTCTGGCTCCGCGAGCTTCTGCCTGAGCCCG
>Ga0209976_10002300_pt1 | contig 10886 bp, 10 predicted proteins | sample SumtaG_FD_182806 | JGI IMG/M metagenome (GOLD analysis project Ga0209976, IMG submission 182806) | Deep subsurface microbial communities from Indian Ocean to uncover new lineages of life (NeLLi) - Sumatra_00157 metaG (SPAdes) (version 2) | ecosystem: Environmental > Aquatic > Marine > Oceanic >... | reverse complement strand
TTTTATGAACATCCAATCCTTCGTTAGAGAAGATAACATAATAACAGTCAGTTTTAAAATGGGAAAGGGGGGCTTCGAACCCCCGACCTCACGGTTATCAGCCGTGCGCTATACCAGGCTAAGCCACTAAAGAGATACTTCGAAAATAAGAATCCACTCTCCCAAGCTGCTTTCCCATTCAAAAATTATTGATAAATTCTTTTATTCTCAATTTTTTATAAGTTGACCTAGTTATTATCAAAGCCAATTTATATAATAATTAAATGGAAGATAGCTAAAAAAATTTTTGACATTTTGAATTAGAAAATTTTCTTTTAATTTACAAATAGTCCCCCAATGATTCATTAATTCGATAGGGTTCTTCTTCTCCAAGAGGATCAAATCTAATATATGGATCATATTTCAATTGAACGTCATATAAGCCAAATATCTCTTTAACTTGCTTATTAAATTGTAAGATAATTTCCTGTATTACTTTTTTTGGGTTTTTCAATAAAAATCTTCGAGTAAAACCGTCCTTTTCTTTCAAGCGTATTAAAATAACTTTTTTTCTATAAGAAAACTCATTCTTAATTAAATCTCTTGCGTTTACTGAGGCAAAATCCTCCATGCGTTTACAAAAATGATTTTTTCCTATATCAATCTCATCATGATAAAAACTGTCATATTCTCCCGCTATGGTAAATTCGTATTTGGCTCCACTATTCCCTACAACACAAACATCAGCACAAAAATGATCATATCGTAATTGCCCTACGAAAACACGAATCTGATATTTCTTTCCATATATTTCTATTGTTTGGATTACAATTTTTTCTCTATCAATTCCACAAGCCTGTTCTAAGCGGACTTGAGATTTAAATTTTTTGTTGAAAAACTGACTTAAATAATTCCTCATTATTCTTTCACATAGACGCTCGTTACAATATAAGCACCAATTATAATCATAAATTAATTTTCTTACTTGAATTGGAAAAGTATGGCCTTCTTCGCATAATATTTCTATATGTCGATCAGTAGGGTAATCAGACATTAAGTCAAAAAATGCCTTAGAAGATAAAACATGTGCTTTTCCATGACTTCGCTGATAAACAAAATCTTCAATATCCTCATATTGAATTTTCCTTCTTTTAGCGCACTGTTTCCCCCAAATTTCATCATAAATTGCATATGATTCTTCACGACTATAACATTTAGTTTGAATAAGATATTCTATTAGCCATGGTTTAAATGTATTTTTACTGAGTATCCCATGTAGTTCACCTTCTAACAATTTATTCCTCGTTGGAATTAATGATGTTCTTTCAGGAAATAGTCCTACATATTTTTCAATTATATCATAAAATCTCATTTTTTCCCTTTGTTTAGCAGAATTATCAGGCCAGAATAATTTAATGGTTTTATCTACTGCTTTTTTCCCGTACAATATTTCAAACCAAGTTGAGATATAAAGCCTAAGAGTTGGTCTTGAAATTCTTAAACGATCTGAAATTGCTCTTAATGATCCAAATCTGTCATCATAAATTATGTCTTTAAAACAAGTTATTGGGTCATTTCCCAATAAATCTATTACATAATTTCTAATTTTTTGTTTTTTTATTTCACTGAGATTTGAACAACTAGGTTGTAAACCTAATTTTATTTTGTTAATACGAAATAGATTTGAATCATTCGCCTTAGAATGATTAAAATAACGATCTTTGGAGTTATTAAATCCAAAATAATTTTCACTATTAAAATAATTCCCTTTTTTATTCTCTTTTTTCATGTAATCCCATACATCTTATAATTTTTCTATTACTCTATTTTCAATTAATTTTTATCTAGGAATGGAATAAAAATCTATTTTATATTTTAGAGTCATTATTTTGTTCATTTTTTAATAGAAGTTAATCCTTTAAAATCCGTGATATTAATTTTCTTCTTTTCTCTTTAGATATATAATCATATATGTTTATAAATTTATATATTTTCTATTCAAACGATTTTGTCTTTATAAATAAACTAAAAATCTTTAATGAAATTTTGCCTTTATAAAGCTTTCGTAAAAATACTTTATCTTAGTATACTCTTTAAACACTTTAAAATCAAATTGATAAGCCTAAAAATGGACATAAACTATGATATTTTGAAAAATATCTAGGATTTCAAAATTGGCTTAGATTCTGCTTTTTCTTTGAAGATAAGTTCAGGATACAAATATTCAAAAGTCTTACTAAATAATTTATAATTCGCCCATTTCTTAGCTCGAGGCTTCCAAATTAAATTTTGTAAGGGATTGTATTTTTTAATAAATTTATAATAGATTTGACTTCCATAAACCGATCTAAGGAGAGAATCACCACTTACCAAATCAGTTAATATCAAATATTTCTCAACTTTTAAATATTGGAATACATATTCAAAAATTCTTAAAAATTCAGAGAGTTCGCAGTCAGGAAGATATAATTTTATCATTAAACCACGATTAACCTTTTTCTCCTTGGAAAATCCGTGGATATAATATTCTCCTTCAATGTCGTAAACAAAACTTAAATTAAAATACTGAAATATATGTTTAAGGAGTTTATTCGTTTCTGGTTTTAGATTTAGAAGAAAAATATGGATAATTTCTTTAAATCCAATATTTTTAAGTTTAATATAAGGAAAAATGATTTTTTCCTTAATTAGAGGTTGAATTTCATCGAAAATTGCTCTGCTATTTGAATTAATTTTTCTCTTAATATCAATAGAGCTCCGATTGTATAGAGGTAATAAAGTTTTAAAATAGATGGAATCAGGTGGATAATAATCTGAAGTGGATAAATCACCAATATTAAAATTCTTCACTTCTGAGGGCTGAACCTTATAATTTGGGATGAAAAGAATATTCTGGACGTGGGTGCTGAAATTATTGGAATCTAAATACCATTCATTTGAGCTCAAATTGTTGTTGAAATGGAGAATTTGGGAAAATTTTTTAACAGAAAAGAAGCAGTATTCCCTGATTTTGTTCTTACTTCTCAACCAGTTAAGATACGAAGTGTTTGGGTTGTTAAGTGGAAAGATATATTTAATTAATAACGAATTGGTATTGTCGATTGATGCTAAATGTTTAATTTTTTGGAAAGTGTTTGTAAACAGCAGCTTGAAATCTATGTCTTCTAAATCAAATGGGGTAATGTATAAAAGATATTGTCCTAACCCGAATTTTTGTAAAGCAGGAAAGAATTTTATTGATTTTACATGCTGTTTAAAGAAATCTTCTTTTTTTGCGATGTCTATTTTTTCTTCGTTCAATAAATATTTTTCGAGATTTTTATGAAAGTTTAATAATTTAGAGATATCTCTTGTATTAAAACTGACGACCTCGGAACTAATTCGTCGGCTTATTTTCTTTACAAGACCTGTCATATTATTTTTCTTGGGCCAAAAATTAAATGTATTAACAGACTTTTCCTCGAATGGGGTTAATTCGTCTCCCAAAATTCCCCTAATATACAGAAAATATTGATTAAAAAGATCTTTTGAGTAGAAAAACTCTTTCTTGTTGAAATCATAAAAATCCTTTCTTGAAAAAGTCTGTAAAAAACCATCCCAAGAATATTGTTTTAAAGAAATTATGTTTTCTTTAAAAATATTAGATAGTATAGAAGTAAATGTTATTATTTCGTTTCTATTCAAATATGGAATAAAAAGTTGGAAAAAGATAAGTTCCTGGCTACTGAATAAATCTATAGTTTCATAATAATAGCTTTTAGGAAAATAATTTTTTAATTTTTCTATTGTTGCTCTAACTTTAGAGGAATTTTTTAGTATTATTTGAGGAAAATAGCTTGCGACAGAGTTTGTCCATATAGTAGCAATTAAGTAGGGTTTAATTATCTTTGGACCCTTATTTATAAATTCATCTATCTTGAGATTAATTGTTCTGTTTGTGATATTAGTTGTTTTATTATTTTTCTTTAAATCCCTTAATCGTGTTTTTTTTAGTTTAATAATCTTATTTAATAAAGGAAGATCATTAATTATTTTTTTAATTGATTTAATACTAAAAATTTTTAAATTAGAACATATATTTAGAAATTCGCAAAAAATTCGAAGTTTTTCAACTTCTTTTGTGTATTTTTCACTTGAATTAAGATAATTCAGGAAGATATTTTTAAAGGCAGATGAATCTGAATCTATTCTATCAAATATTCCACTTTCTTCAATTAATTGTATGGTATTCTCTTTCTCATAAAATTCTTTAAATTGAATAAAATTATTCATTCTGGTATCCTTAGATTCTTTTTCAATTATCCGGAAATAATTTACCCATTTTTCTAACTCATCCTTAATACAGAAAAATCCAAAATTTTGATTCCTTTCTAAAAACTCTATGAAATCCTTTCTAAGGTTAAGAGAATCAAGTAACAATTGCAAGTTTTTCTCCAATTCTTTAATTAGACTATTCTCCCCAATGAAAAAATTAGAATAATCAGATTTTATTATGTTGGATATCTCTTTTTTTCTTGAAAAGTTTATCCCAATATAGGAAAAAAATCTAATTCTTTCTAATATTAAAAAATCAAGTAGTGAAAGATTGGTATTACAAAAATTTTTATTATAATTTAGTTCAAATTCGAGTTCGAAATCTTTAGAGTAGTTTTTATTATTACGATTAATTATTTGCCCAATTTTATAAAAATCTCTAAAATAATTCAAATTTAAAGAAAAAACATACTTATTTGCTAAGGAACAATTTTTTTGAATTAAATAGCCAAAACGTTCCATTTTTTCCAAAATATAAACTAATTCTTTTATATAAATACGTGGAATAACAAAAAATGCAGATAATTCTACTGTAAAGTTGGCTATCGAAAGTTTTGGCATGATTAGAAATGGCATTTGGTTAACAATCTTGTCAATTTTAGCTTTCTCTAAGAGTGGATTGAATTTAAGATGACATGTAATAATAGCTAAATTAATTGCTTTCCAATCAAAATAGTATGATGGGGTTATATAGCTATATTTATTTATCCAACGAAGGTTTTTTCTAAATCTCCGTAAACTTAAATCAGTTTGGATGATTCCTTGTTTTTTAAAATCATTAAAATAATTGCAAAAACCTTCCATACTATCGCAGTTTTTTATCCTGTAAAAAATTTTTGTTAAAATTCTTAGAGTTTCTGTAATCTCATTACTCAGTAAATTCTTTGAAGATTTGAATATAAACCCATCATACATTTTATCAAGGAAAAATTGTAGATTTTCATCGAAATTTAGATTTGGATTACGTCTGATGAATTCAAAAAAGAATTGTTTTGGACTTTCCGAAGATTTTTTTTCTTGTAATTCAAGGAATTTGTCAAATCGAAATTTATCAAACCGAAATTTATCTGACTGATTCGATAGAAGATTGTATTTCAAATATTTATCTCTAATAAACAATTCCCACTCGGTAATTTCATTAAATTCTTGCAAATCAATTTCAACAAATTGGTTAATAGCAAAATCTATGAAATTTGTCTCTTTTAGATTATTCGGGATAAAAATAAGATAAGCACTTTGAAGTAGCAGAAACGGAAAGAATTTTCTATAATTCCTAAAAAGTGTAATATGATATGTATTATTTACTATATATCTATTCACTCCGTACCGCAATAATCTTGAATTTAAATCTCTTCTCTCACTTATTTCATCAACAACATGTATTCTTACTTTTTTATTGACTACTTCTAAATTTAAATAAGCTTTTAACTCATTCATTAAATAGATGAAAACTTGATTTATCTCCTTAGGATCATCAATAGCAGATACCTGTCTCAACTTATCTAAATTTGGAGAGTTAACCAATTTTATCGATTTAATGTATAATTTTTATCTTGAATCTAATATGAAGCAGCCCTTCTTTTAAACTTTTTCATAGAATCTTAAGCTAGCTTTATCTTCCAAGTTAATTACAAACTTTCAAAACCCATTAACTCTAAAATATGTAAAAAATTTTTTGCCTAAGATACTTCCTGTTGTAAAGTAGAGAAAATTATTTTTATCAACTATAAAAACCTGTACTTAGAATTTTACAATAATTTTACCTCACTTCGAGTGTGATTTGATCAATTTATTATCTCTAGAGAGAAAATTATTTCTGTTTAAATAGAATAGTTTAGAAAGAATAACACCAGCATAAAAACTGGAAATTCATTTTGTTTAATAACTAGGTTAGTAGTATGAAATTAATTAAATTATATAAGGTTCTTTTATTTGTATTGGTTGGTATTGCTTCATTTTTACCCATGGCTAGCATTGTATTGGGTTTTCATGGAGATGGTGGAGGCCCATAGTACTTGTATTTAAGCTTATAATACTATTATGGATACCAATTAATCAAATAAAATATATTTTCATTTTTTTACAGCATTAAATCCTATATCTGTATTAATTCTAATAACAATATTTTTTAATAAAATAATTTTCCAACGAATTTAATAAATAGTATTTAAAAAATTTTATGACCTAATTTATAATAAGTAAAAGTTAGTATTTTTAAAAATCTGAAGTCGTGAAAACATTGCCGAAAGTTTTAAATTTTTCTATAATTGGTCTTGAGGACTATACAATTAGCTTTGAGTTTTATTGCTCTATATGCGATATTCAAAAATTCTGTAAATGGGGAAAGGAGGATCCATTTTCTATTAAAATTAGTTGTAGTGATTTAAATAGAGCGAAAGAAAAAGTGAAATTGGAACAACTTCAGAAATTACAAAAAACAGAAGACGTTTCTGTTTCCTATGAAGAATTAATTAAAAAAGTCAGAGTTAATTTACAAAATATAATATCTCAAATTTGGAAAGGTAAAATTAAAGCCCACAAGGAAGAAATTAGATGTCTAGATTCTCGTAAGATTGATTCAATGTTAGTAGCTCAACAAGGTCAAGATTGGTGGCAAGATTTTAATATGACAATGAAAGTTATCAACAGTGAATGTGAAAAAATATCTTAACTCCTATTTGCTTTTAAAACACTAACGTGATAAACCACATTTAGATAAATTCGATTGTAATATTTTGTAGACTTTAAATATTCAGTCTTGAATAATACTATGACATGTATTCTTTTTTTCTGATATTTAATGAAATCCAATCTCCGGAAGGTATATTTAATGATATAATTATTGGTTTGGAGAATTGGTGCATTGTATTCAATAATTTTTTCTTAATCTTATGTCAATTTTTGAAATATATCTTTGTCTTCATTCTTCTTTTTATTGGGATTTTAACATTATCAAGAATGAGAGGTGTGTATCGAGATGTTCGGTTAAAAGGTGTAGAGAAAGAAGAAGACTCATTCATGAAGCCAAGATTAATAATGGGATGTCTGTATATTGTTCTAGGTTTCGGGATTTTGTTTAATTACATTACTTATTTCTTAATTTGGATTTTAGACCCTTTACCTGATAGATTAATTTATAGTTTTATAGATTTCAGTGGAATTGACCCACTTTACATGAATCGTATAATTGATATTAGTGCTTCTCAATATCCTCATGAAAAAACTCTATATTATTGCTTCTCTCTTTTTTCATTAACATCTGTATTTGATATAATTTTGAGCTTATGGTATCTAATTAACAATAATCGAATAATTAATAATCCAAGAAGAACATTTGAATTTTTAATTGGCGGCATTACTGGATGTATCTTATTCGGATTTACGCCTGGTTTTGTATTTTTCCTCTAATTCATTCGCTTTAATAAGTTTTTCAAGATCCCCACAAGATCCCATTTGTGAGCGAAACATTTAAATAATTTATTTATATTAATATTATTTGCATTAGAGAATATATAGAATTTCAGTCACGCAAGATTTTTCAGTCTTTTAAACGATAATTTAGTCGCTACACGGGTTTAAGTTTACTTGGAAAAAAGTAATTTTAATGTATTTTAAGTAGTTTAAAATTGTAAAATAATATGGGGTTAATTATATGGAAGTTGAATCAAATTTGAGTAATTTATCAAACTCATGTCCTGAGTGTGGAGGGAGGGAAATCCTTCTACATGAGAGAGGTGAAACTGTATGTGGACAATGTGGTTTAGTGATTAGTGAGAGAAATGTTGACATTTCTCATAGTGGAAAGAGAGCTTTTACAAAACAGGAGAAGGAGAGTAGGGAAAGAACTGGATCTCCAATTTCAATTTTATTACCAGATATGGGTTTAAGCACGGTTATTGATAAAAACAATATTAAAAATCCTGATTTGAAGAGAGCAGCAAAATGGAACTCGCGGATGACTTGGGATAAAAGAAATATGCTTATAGCAACTACAGAATTAAAGCGAATTGGTAGTAATTTAAATTTACCTAATCATGTAAAAAAAACTGCCATTCGATTATATATTGAAGCCTTTAAAAAAAAATTACTAAGAGGAAGATCCATAAATGGTATGGTAGCTGCATGTTTATATTTTGCATGTAGAGAACGAAAAATACCCAGAACTTTACAGGAGATATTAGATCAAACATCAGTTCACGCTAAAAACGTACGTAGATGTTATAGAACACTTATAAGAGAACTTAACTTGAAAGTTCCTTCTACAGATCCTATTTCTCTTATACCTAGGTTCATAGCTGATTTGGATTTAGATGCAGATGCCGAAAACACTACAGTTAGAATTCTACAATCTTTTATATCTAAATATTCTACTAGCGGAAAAGATCCGAAAGGTCTATGCGCGGGGGCGTTATATTTAGTTTGTAGAAAGAAAGAGAAAAAAATCTCTCAAAAGGAAATAGCGAATTTAGTAGGAGTTACCGAAGTAACCCTTCGATCTAGGTATAAAGAATTGATAAAAACATTAAATATAATGGTATAAATTTTTTTTATTCCTATTCTTTTTTTAACATTAATTTAATAAAATCAGGTAAAGTTAAAAGATATCCTTGAGCATTTGGAAGATATTCTTTTATTTTAATGAATAATTGACAATAATTTTCTGCTTTTTCTTTTTGTTTTAATACATCATTACGAGTTTGTTCTCTTACCGGTTCAACTGGAATCCCTCTCATTACTGATCGGGCGGGGATAATTAATCCTGGCGGTACTTGACTTTCATTCAGTATAATTACTCCTTCTCCTACTGACACTTCTTCAAAAATAAGTGATCCCTCTTTTATTTGAACATAATCTTCCAAAAAACATCCTAAAAGTGTTACTCCTGACTCAATTATATTATATCTCCCTATATTTATTGAACTCTTCTGTGAACGAGTAAACATCATTACCCCATTGAAAATCGTTGTGTATTCCCCAATACTAATTGGCGAATTTTCAGCTCGAATTATTGAACCCGGCCAAATTATAACATTTTCACTTATAGTGACATCACCAATCAATGTAGCCATTGGTGATACATAACTATTCGAGTTTATTTCTGGTTTTTTTCCGTTATATTCGATTATGGGCATTTTATTTCCACTAAATAGTATTTCTGAGAAGGATTTAAAATTAAATGTTATTAAATTCAAAATATATCTTAAGAAATATAAACTTTTATCAAATATCGTTAAAAATACGTTTTAATAGGATCCTTAGACTCAAATAATAGAAAACCAACATGTGGAAACTCCAAGCTTAGAATATTGCATAATTTTTTTAAAGCAATTATTTCTGTCTTGTAAGGCGAAATTTCAATCAAATTTACACCTATATCTCTGGCAAACGATGCTTCACTATTATTTATTTTTCCGGAAATATAACAATCACATCCTTTATTCACTGCTTTCTTAATAAAATTCATATTTGAGTTATCTCCCGCGATAATGCAAGCTTTTTTTATTATGGTTCCTAGATCTCCAATATATGAAACATAGTCTAGATTTAAATTAGTTTTTATCCTATGTATCACATCTTTTAATGTAATAGGTTTTTTATTATCTAAATATTTCATTGGAGAGCAGATTCTTCCAATAGGAATCTTCATCCCTTCTCTGTTTTTAACTTCAAATAATCTGTCTACTTTAAAATGAAGAGCATTTACTAATGTATCTGTTAATCCTCCTTCAGCCGCGATAAATGAAGACCCTAGCACATTTATTGAAATAGGTGACTTAGAAAGTAAAGTCAATTTGTTAATCAAAGTTGGATTAAATTTCTTAATTGGTTTAATGATTAAACTGTGTTGAGCTATAATTAAATTAACTTTATTCTTTAAAGCAAAATGAATTGCTTCCAAACTAATATGAATCGTAAGTAATACTTTTTTAATCAATCTATTGTCTTTGAACTTTCCATATTGAATCCCCTGAGTATCAGAATTAAATCTAAAAACCTTAGGGCATATTTTAGTTGATAGATATGTTTTTATCTCTTTAAGATGCATCAAAACCATATAATTATTTGATTGAGATGATAAATTTGTATTAATAATTAGGATAAGGCTGACTAAAGATTTTTTAATTTAAATTTCACATATATAAATTATGAATATTAACAGTTGTATCTTCTGTAAAATTGTAAATAAAGAAATCCCAGCTAAAATTATTTTTGAAAATCATTTAACTCTGGCTTTCTTAGATATTTCACCGATTTCAAAAGGGCATACAATAGTTATTTCTAAAAATCATTATTCGGACCTAGAAGATATATCAGACTCCGTACTTGTCGAAATTTATCTAATAGTGAAGAATGTGGCAACATTAATTCATAAAAAATTAAAAATTGATGGATACAATATACTACAAAATAATTTTACCGCTGCTGGTCAAGTGATAAATCATTTCCATGTACATATTATTCCAAGAAATTTAAATGATGAAAAATTATCCATTAAAATCCCAAGATATCAAGCTTCGGAAGACGAACTTATCCAAATCTTCAATATTTTGAAGTCTTAATATGGTTTCTCTTTTTTTTTATGAAAAATATGT
>Ga0209976_10002299_pt1 | contig 10886 bp, 13 predicted proteins | sample SumtaG_FD_182806 | JGI IMG/M metagenome (GOLD analysis project Ga0209976, IMG submission 182806) | Deep subsurface microbial communities from Indian Ocean to uncover new lineages of life (NeLLi) - Sumatra_00157 metaG (SPAdes) (version 2) | ecosystem: Environmental > Aquatic > Marine > Oceanic >... | reverse complement strand
TGCAAAGTTGGCAACAAAATTTTGGCTATCGCACACATTTTTGATCAATTCATAATTCTTGTGTTTATAGTTTGCGATAAAGAAGACGTATTGATCTTTGTTTTTCATGTCATACGGGGGGATATTTCCATCAATATCGGTAAATTTACCAAAAGTGGACACCATCTCTGCCTCGTTACCATTGCCAATATAATATTTCTCTCCATTAGCTTTATATGTTTCATTTTGCTGCATTGTAAGTTTCATCTCAGTACCATAGATATCTGCTCCGTGACCTTTTTCGGAAAGGCCAAATGCAAATATGGCTCCCTCTTTAAGTAAACGTGCCGCTTTCTTTTTTATCTCTTCATTTTTACTCATCCATATGGGTCCAAGCCCTAAAATCGAAACTTGCCATGTATACCAGTATCCAAGCCCATAAAATCCGAGAATTTCATTAAATTCACATATACGCCACGTATCCCAACGGTAGTTCTCATCCTCACCATATAGACTGGGCGTTAAAAGTTTAGCAAAAAACTTATTGTTGCCCTGAAATTCGATAAAATCAGAGTACCATACTCTTTTACGATCATCTTCCTTAAGTTTGGCTTTCCCCTTATTTTCGAAAAATTCAATAGTTTTGAGCATAATCTCCTTAGAATCTTCATCGGGATAATACCGGTTATGTTTTTTAGGATTTAGTAAAATTGTCATTATTTTTCATTCACATTCTATTAATTAGATTAGTTTGAATAATCTTTAAGAAATTTTAAAAATTTGGATAATTTCTTTCTATAAGTTTAAACACAAGTCTCAATGGTTAAATTCGAGATTAGATACAATTTTTTTGAAATTATCATTGTAATAGGAAGCTATGGCGGAAAGACTAACGCGGATCCATTTTTCATCTTTGAATACAGATATATGTATACTTTTAAGTTTATAATTACCTGCGGATTTAAACTCAATAATGCTTTCGTATGCGGGAGTCCCATCTCTCAAAGTGGTTGGTTTATTGGAAATTATTCTGATCTCATTCACAGTCCTCTTCAATATTAGCACTATTTTATTAACGGCTTCTTCCAAGCGTCTTTTTGGAGAAATTTTTTTTATTGTAATTGTAAGGCTGCAGCCTAAAATGGTGGCAATAAAGACCTGTTTAGTTATTGGATTAGGTTTTAAAGCAATAAAATTTTCTGGGTAAGTAAGAGAAAAGGCAGGTGATTCATTTGTGAAGACTTTTGTTTTAATCTCTTTTTTTTCTTCAATTTCCCCATGTAAATTTATAGTATCATTATAGATACGCTCAAACCGAGCCTTTACTAGTGGGATAAATTCCGGATGGGTAACTACATAGAATATATCATTTTCGATTGCTTTAATTACTTGTTCTGCCATGACTTCGGGTTCCATTCCTAACTTTAATACTGTTTCATAGTTTTCGAGAGCAGGTCCTGAAAATTTAATCATTTCTGGCGTTGGTTGGAAGAGTCCTGGTTGCGTTAGGCTCAGGATTTCAGAATTTTTTAAAATATTGGTATTAACATAACCAGGACAAACCACAGAAATGCCAACATTTGTTCTAAAGCATTCCCTATCTAAAATTTCACTGATTGAAACAACTGCATATTTTGATGCAGAGTATGGCCCAGCATCCCCAGGCATTATTCCTGCCACTGATGAAGTGTTCACAATATGACAAGGTTCTTTACATTTTAGCATACGATTTAAGAAAAATTGAATACCATAAATTACACCAAATAGATTAACACCAAGTACCCAATCCCAGTTCTCTAGAGTTAAGAGACTAATAAACCCACCTCTTCCGACCCCCGCATTATTACAAAGTATATTTACTTGGCCAAAACGTTCATAAGAAACATCTGCCAAATGAGCAACTTGTTCACGATCACTCACATCTGTTATCACACTCATTACCTCAACACCGATATCCTTAATCTCTTGAGAAACTATATCGAGAGCATCTTTATCGATGTCTGCCAGAACTATTTTCATTCCGCGTTTAGCAAAGGTATGAGCAAGACCACGCCCAATACCGCTTGCTCCGCCTGTAATGACAGCTACTTTTCCTTCAAATTCTTTTATCATAATTTACACATCAAACTTAACAGATAATTGATTTTCTTTTAATCTTGAATAATTATTAATATGACATTATATTTATTTCTAAAAGTAGATCCCTAGGTTTTAATTTATTCTGATTAAAATTAGAAAAAGGAGAGTTAAAAGAAAGACCTTAATTGATAATAGAAAAGATAAGAGCTGAGGTTAGGAGTACGGCGCCAACCATCAAAAAAACCCCTCCAAATGAAAAAACAATTAAGATATATCCACCCAAGATCGGCCCGATTGTTTGTCCGATATCCATGATCGTGCTTAGAGTTCCGATCGCTGTTTCAATGTCCTCCTTTTTAGAAATATCTGATACGTAAGCGGCTGTAGAAGATATAACCATAGCCATCCCGATTCCAAAATCATTCATGTGGTAAAGCAATCACTAAGGCCATAATAATAATTATACCACTTAAGAACACTAAGGCTTGGATAATAGATTTCTTCAGGTTTTTTTCCTCTAACATTTCGGGCATGAGTTCAGTACTCGCTATGTATAAGAATCCACCACCAGAAAAAGCTAAGAAAAAGAAATTAAATAACTCTATCGCATCTACAAGGAGAAATGCAATTAATCCACCCAGTAATGCAACCAAAGCGCTTCCAAAGTTAAATAAAAGAGCCTTCTTTTTAGAAAATCCTCCATATACAAGAATCCCGAAATCTCCAATCTCTTGTGGTATTTCATGGAATAAAACAGCTAGTGTGACAATTATCCCATTCCCAATTCCACTTAGGAATGCAACCATTATAATGATACCATCTAAGAAGTTATGTAATCCATCACCAACTAAATTAAGAAGTGCAAAACTTTTTATCTTATTACCTCTATTTACTGCTTTATCCGTACCTTCTGCGAAAGTATCATAACAAACTAATAGCTCATCTGATTCATGAGCATGTCCATGGAACCAATAAATAAAGCGCTCTATAATAAAGAAGATTATAAAACCTAAAATAACTACAGTAAATAGAAGACTTTCAGCTATACTTGCCCCTCCTGCATTTAATTCTTCAAGATGGTGAAGAGATTCGGGAATTAGATCAAATAAGGCTGTAGCAAGAATTGTACCCGTAGCAAATGCTATTAGAATGAATAGTATTCTATCTAAAGTCTTTTCTTTGAGAGAGATCATGAAGACTCCTATTAAACTAAAAAAACTGATAATAAATATCATTAAAAAACCTAATAATGCCTCCATCTATATCAAGACTCCTTGCTCTTTATTATTTAATTGGATACCATAAAATTGTCATGAATAATAATATTACTAGTAAAATAAATAGGAAAGACTATTTTAAAATCTTAATTAGATTAGATTAGAAGGTGATATTTTGAAATGAAAATAATTACCGGTGTTGATATTTTAGAGGAAGAAATAAAAGAGAAATTATGTACTGAAAATATTTATAAAATTTTCAATAACTTTATTATTCCACTTATATCTGAGGAGGAGCGGGAATTTTTAGAAGAGTTAGAGAAATTTTTACTAAAAGAAATTGAGCCAAAAATGAATTTAAATGAAGAGGTTTATGATCTTTTTCCAATCCTCGGCAAAAAAAACTATATTCAAAGGTTAAATCCTCATGGAGCTTCTGAAAGGTATAACATGCGTTATGAAATGCTTTTAGCAATGGCAACATCGATTATTGATCCTGAATTAGATTTAGCTAGAGTGGTTACGGGGGTAATATTTGCTAATCCATTGTTTCAGTTTGGCAAAGGAGATAGAATTTCTGAAATTTTGAATCAAATAATGACCGGTAGAAAAATTGGGTGTATTTGTATCACTGAAAGAAAGCATGGCTCTGATGCTGTTAACATGGAAACTACGGTTATTGATAAAGGGGATCATTTAATTTTTAATGGGGAGAAATTATATACGACGAATGGGCCAATCGCAGATTATTTTATCGTCTATGGCGTTTCTGATGTGTCAGATCCACGAGGAACCATGTATCAAGCAATTGCTGAAAGAGCGCATGAAGGATTGATAACTAATAGACTTGGCATTCAATCAGTCCCACGAGTTGAAATTGGGCAAACCTTATTTAACTCTGTTAAAATCCCGAAGGAAAATGTTCTTGGAGGTAAAGGTCAAGGGTATAAAAATTTGTTTTCTGGACTTGTGGCTGAAAGATGTTCGATTATTGGTTCTAGTTTGGGGATTGCTTGGTTAACAGCAGTTACAGGACTCATTTATACAAATTTTAGAGTTCAATTTAATCGACCTATATATGATTTTCAAGCAGTTTCATTTCCTCAAGCCCAGAATTTTACGGAACTCATGGCCGCGACAGAATTGGGACTCAGATCTGCTTCTGAGTATAATAAAACAATTGAACATGATCATTTTAATCAACAAAAATTCATTAAATATAATGCTTCCTTTAGTTCAGGCACCAAATATCTTGCCTCACATTTAGCTCACAAGATTTCTTATGAAACCCAACAATTATGTGGAGGAATAGCCTTTACCGATAATTTAAGGATTGATAAAGCGTTAGAGGTTGCTAAAGTTCAGGAAATAATAGGAGGAGCCCGAAATATCCAGCTTTATTTAGTTAGTAGAGCAATTAAAGACATGATATCTCTTCTATAAAATATTTTCAAACAACTTTAACGCAATAAGTATAGCCTTCTATATCAAATTCTAAATACAAATAAATAGAATCATAACTACAGTAATATTATCCAAAAAATTTTACAATTAACAGATGATAATATAATGAAAGTAGTTACATTTAAAGAAAGGGAGGCTTATTCTATACAAAATATTCCTGAGATAGATCCAGACTTGCTCTTTGAAAATTTCATAAATATTTTCGCGTCATACCATATTACAATGGGATTTGCATTAACTATAAATGAAATAGGACCACGAGAAAACCTTAAAACGACATTCCAATTTTTAGGGATGATGATTATGAACTTGAATTGTGCAATACGATTTGAAGTAGAGTCTTCGAAACTTACCGTATTTACTCAAGATACTGTAGAATTTACTAGGCCAACAGGGGGTAAGAAAATGGCTGCTAAATATCTTTTAAAAAATTTTAGACCTATCATGGCCATCCATATAAAAAAAGCGGTGGTTGAAGCATTCGAATATAAAAAGAAACAAATTGAATCGGGTACAGGAGAAGCTGATCCCCTCAAGCAACTAAAACTTAAATTTGTAGATGGAGAGATCTCAGAAGAGGAATATCTAAGGAAAAAGATGATTTTGGAAGAATGAGCCATCATGAACTCTGTTAATGATTAAAGACATTATATCTCTTTTATAATTGAAAATAAAAAAAAAAATTATCGAGGAATCCATTTTGGTACTTTCTTCTTGTATTCCAAGTATTTTTCTCCAAATAGTTTTTCAAGTTGTTTTTCTTCAAAAGAAGCCAATTTATCATAGATTACAATTATTATGATCCAAAGCGCTATAGAAATCAGGGAAATCGATAAGAAAATAAATGCGAGATAAATCAAGAGGACGCCAAAATACATTGGATTTCTTACATGCCCAAGAATTCCATCAGTTATGAGCTCATCCTTATTTTCAGGTTGCTGAAATAATATATTATAAGAAACACGAATAAATGCGAAAGCTATGGCGATTACGACAATAAACAAGATAAGTCTAACTATCCACGGAACGAAGTCATTTAGAAGTACTGAAAACGAGAAAACTATTGAATCTAAAGTCCAAATTATTGTAAAAATAATCGGAGAGAGAGCTTGTATTAGATGAGAATGTGGTGCTTCTATTCCCAACCTACGATCATGGTCATGCTTCATTTTTTATTTACCTATGGTTTGTAATATTTAGAATTTTTTTAAAAAAAGCATATGATTTTATGACTTTTAAACCACATGCAATTAAATGCTATTTTTATATTATAAAAATTAGTCATGCCTAATAAAAGATCCCAATTTTTAATAATAAATTTTAAATGAATTAGGGATGGCGATTCGATATTCCAATAGTAATATGCTAAGCAAATCCTGAAAATTATAAGCATATTTAAATTTGCAATACTCTATTTATATAACATGACAATAATAAAGATAAGCAACCACGGACGGATCACGATTCCTTCGGAAATACGGAAGAAATATGGGTGGAAAGATGGTGATAAAGTAATAATAATTGATCATCCTTTAGAAGGAATTAAAATATTACCCCATCTTTCTGATAAGGAAATACAATCCATCTTAAATACAGAAACAGGTATCAAGATCATTGAAGAAATCTCGAAAGAACGCAAAAAAGCTATAGAAATTGAGAAAGTCAAATTGTATCAAGGGAAATTTTAATGAAAAATACTATTTTTCTTGATTCGGGGGTTATTAGCTTATATCAAAGTAATCATGAAGAAATAATTAAAGAGATTGGAGCTAAAAAAAAAAATCATTATAATTTCATATCTTCACAATTAAATTATATTGAACTGTTTAATCATTTATGCAGGGAAAAAGGAAAAATTAACGCTCAAATTATAATGGAAAATCTCCGTCAAAGTAATATAATTATGTTTATACCTGTTAGTGATAACGTGTCAATATTGGCTGGAGAACTTAAGTGTAAGTATAAATTCCTATCAATGGTAGATGCAATAATGATTGCTGAAGTGTTAACTCGGAAAATATTTATCTATACTACGGAAAGTTATTTTAATGATGTGGAAAATCTCAAAGTCAAAAAAATAGATTATTAAGCAGTCAAAAATGTGAAATATTTATTGGATATATATTATTAAAAACAAGATTTGAATACAGAAATGGAAAAAAAATCAGATTTAGAATTTTCTTTTGACGAAATTGAAAGCAGTCTTCAATCTAAACCATTTTATACGTTATTCTTCAATCTAGTAATACTGAGTTTATTTTTCATTCAAGCTTTAAGAGTATTTTTACCTGGGGTGTACGTTGCTTTATCTCATGTGGTGTTTTATGAAAATATTGCTGAAAATCTACCCATTCTTCTGACTTTAGTCTTTTTTGTATTACCAGCTCTTACCAACACTATATGCAAAAAATTTGGTATAAAGCGAGTTTTAGTGGCTTCGATCTATGTTATAGCGATTTGTAGACTTTTAATTGCCTTACATTTACCCAATATTTTTCAAACAATCTTTTCTGGAATAACGGTAAGTGTTTATGGAATGTTTATTAGTACGTTCCTTACGGTTTGGATTAAAGATGAAAAAATCGATATTAATTCTTCTAACAAGATAATTTTTGTGATATTTTCCATAATGTGCGCCTTTCTTCTTGATTATCTAATCAGAACTATTGGCTTCTCTCAGGATATTTCATTGTTACCCCCGGGATTAAGCGCAGAGTTTTGGTACGTTACCCAATATGTTTGGTTATTTATTCAAATTCCATTAACAATTATCTGTATCTATTTTACGAGATTATATTTTCCAAGATTTACTATTTCTCCGGATGTAGATGACAAAAATGACCAAGATAAAAAAAGTACCAGATATTCATTAATTTTCGTCGGAGTTGGAGCTTTTTGGTTTCTGTTATTTAACATTTTTTTGTATCCAAATATTATCGCCCATTATACTTCAACAAACTATTACGTTAACAACATTTTAAGTATCGTTGCATTAATAGCCTTCATTTTGATCATCTTTCGTGTTAAAAGACAAACTCTATCAAATATTAAAACAGTAGCAATATTGAATGGTGTAATGATTGTATCTCTTTGTTTATTTTTATTTCTAGGTAGAATTCTCACATATATTGCAGCTATTTTGGTATTTGTTTCAATGATAATCATGTATTTGAATTTCTACTTACTGTTTGTCCAAATGTCTACTATTAATTTTAAATGGGAAAAAGTCAAGACAATATCTAATGCTTTTGCAATAGGGCTCGTATTTTACATTTTATTTACTGTACTCCACATTTTTACTATTAATTGGGCATTTATAATATCGGCATTTAAGGGTTTAGGTCCGATCATAGTTCTATTAGCAAGCGTTCTTTTGGTTGCTTCAACAATTATTTCAATACACTTAAATCCAAGGAGGGAATAAAAGATGGATAAAAAATTTAAATGTGTACTAATAGCTTTAATAATCTCGCCATTAATCCTTTCAGTAGTAACAATTGGTATAGGAGAATTTCCCAAAGAGGTTGCACCCAAAAATGAATTGACTTTCATGACGTATAACATTCATTTTGGGCAGGGTATAGATGATTTACTTAATTTAGAGCGAATTGCTCAAAATATATTAATTGATGATCCTGATATAATTGGATTACAAGAAGTTGGAGTAGGTAGTGCTTATCTTCAAGGAGTAGATATGGCATTTTGGCTGGCAAAAAGATTAATGATGAATTATTACTACTACAATCCAATCAACAATCACCACGAGTTGGGAAATGCTATTCTGAGTAAATACCCAATAGTATTAAGTGAGGGCTATGAGATTCCAAGCATCCTCATGGAAAGAACATTTATACATTGCGTTGTTGAAGTAAGTTCAAGTCTTATACTTGATGTATTCTGTACTCATATCGGTATTAGAACCGAAAATAAATCTGCTCAAGTCGATTTTCTTCTTGAAAAAATAACTGAGATAGCTACAACTTCAAGACAGGTTTTAATGGGTGATTTTAACCTACGAGATGATACTTCAGAAATAGGAAGAGTCCTTACTTACTTTAATGATACAGCAGCAGAATTCGGAGTTGATCCTCAACCCTCAATTGATTATATTTTCAATACCGGAATTGATTATATTTTCGCTACCGGATATCAAGATATTACTGATAGCCACGTAATTACAGACATGTTACCAGGGATTAATTCTCCTATAGAATATGGATCAGATCATTTACCTGTTGTATCTACCATTGTCTTCTCTTAACTTTATATAAGAAAAAGTACCTATTCTAATATTATAAAAAAAAAGGTGGAAATATAATTTCATTTAGATTTTATTATTCATTTTTATGGTTCGGGCATTTCTAAGCCTACTAATGGTAAAGCTTCGGTGCCTGACATGAATACCTCTAATTCTGACTGATATCCTTCGATTCCGGAATACAAAAGTATTTGCTCATATGCTAGCTTCATAAACTCTTCAAATTTTCCCTCTTTAATTTCAGAAATTGAAAACGCTTTCATACCATCTGGAGTAACTCTTACCGCTACGCGTAAAAGAATTTTAGATATCGATCTATCTGGAGGATATTTTTTTAAGACTTCAATATATTTTTTACCTACTTCCGCTGATTTTGCAGCAGGAAAATAGGAAGTTGACATGACTACTACCATTTATTTCGCCTTACTTTTAGATTAAATTTATGTTAAATTGTATTTTGGAGCATTATTGTATTATTTTAAAGTTATATAAATTTTTTCCGGTTTTGTCAAAATAATATTTCAATTTAGAGATCATTGCATAAATATTAATCCATAAAGTTCCTACAATTGGTATAACTTTTTATATAAAGTGTGCTTCTTTTTGTTATTGTATTTAATAGAGGATTAAGATGTCATATACACAATCTCCTCATCTAACTGATAAAGAAATAGAAGATTTTCTGAAAAGTGCTAAGATTGCTAGAATATGTACTCATAATAAAGATGGTACTATTCATTCCGTTCCTGTTTGGTTCAATTATGATAACGGAGAAATCATTATAGGAACTCCTAAAGCTAGCCGAAGAGCTAGAAATCTCAATAATGATAATAATGTTACAATATTAATTGATGAATTTGGTCCACAAACGAGAGGAACTATCATATATGGTAAAGCACGAATGGATGATACAGATATAGATCAAGCCGCAATCTCTATATTCAGCAGATATATGTCTCAAGAAGAAGCTAAGGGATATTGGAAAGGATTATCAGAATTAACAGAATGGATTATGGTTATTGTAAAACCCATTCACATTGCCTCCTTTGATTATAGTAAGGATAAGAAGTATCTACAAGCTACAAAAAAGTATAATTCTTAAGAGTTTATGTCAGTTGCCATTTTACAAGATGCTTGGTTGGCAAAATGGCCAACGCGAGTGGATGATAATAGTCCTGATATGTCAGATTGAATAGATTATATATTTTTACCCCTTAATTTTAAAGTTTTAGAGACACGTTTCATTACTGACCCGCAATCAGAACATCCAGCACTTTGGACAGATATCCAATTTTAATTTATTTTCTTTTTTATATAAAAATTTAAAACATATCAAATCAATTTCTTTCTTACGCAAAATCCAATTTTGTGTAGAAAACAAAAGAGAGTGAAAAACATGCCGTATGTGTTTGTAACATCCTTATTCCCCCCTACTGCAGCAGAAAAACTTGCAAAATTGTGGGTTGATAGCCTTAAAGAATTTCGATCTAAACAAAGACCGTTGACGAAAGAACTTATATCCAATGCGATAAAGTCTACTACCGATGGTATAGAAAGCATTGGTATTCATGATGTAAAAGAAGGAAAGCTAGAAGAATTTCTAATGCTACAGCAGCAGTACATGGCAAAATATCATGAAATTGATGGCTTTAAATATCAGATTGATGTTCGATTTAAAGCTACAGAAGCTTTGGAAATGATTGGACTAAAAGTCCCGGAAAAATCTGAATAACTTCCAAACAATTTAAAATTCTAAATTATCTTTTTTTTATTCTATGATATTCACACGGTTTTATTTTATAATTAAATCAGAATAGGACACCAATTATTTTTTGATAAAAATGTAAAATTTTAAATTTAAGAGAATCAAATAATTCTATACTACGAAA
>Ga0209976_10002297_pt1 | contig 10890 bp, 11 predicted proteins | sample SumtaG_FD_182806 | JGI IMG/M metagenome (GOLD analysis project Ga0209976, IMG submission 182806) | Deep subsurface microbial communities from Indian Ocean to uncover new lineages of life (NeLLi) - Sumatra_00157 metaG (SPAdes) (version 2) | ecosystem: Environmental > Aquatic > Marine > Oceanic >... | reverse complement strand
CATCTCACCGTGGTCACCGGTGATAATGAGGAGGGTTGAGTCGAACAGGTCCAAGTCTTTTAATTTTTGAATGACCTGCGCGATGCAATAATCAGTGTAGGCAATTTCTCCAGCGTAGAGGTTATCAGCGAATCTTGAGGCGAACGGTTCGGGCGGTTCGTATTTAGTATGTGGGTCGTAGTAATGCAGGAAAAGGAAAAACCTTTGGTCTTTGTGCTGTTCGAACCAATTTTCGGCCAAAAAGCTGGTCTGCCGGCCGGGCCGTTCACTGGCTTCGGGTTGGTTAGCCTGTTGCTCAAAGCGGTCGTAATAAATGTCAAAGCCCTGATTAAGGCCGAATTGAGAATCTATAACAAAGGCGCTGATAATCGCGGCGGTAGTGAAACCATTTTCTTTTAACGTTTCGGCAAGGGTGATGTTGGAAGAACCAAGCCAATAGTTAAAGTTGTCATGTACACCGTGATATGGTGGTATTGTGCCGGTGAGCATCGAAGCGTGGGCGGGAAGAGTCAGAGGGACCGGCGAGATGACGTTTTCAAAAATGATGCCATTATTAGCGATGGCGTCGATGTTGGGAGTGGTTTTACGTGGGTAACCGTAACAGGAGAGATAATCGGCGCGGCAGGTGTCGATGCTGATGAGGACGACATTTTGTATGTTTTTTACAGCGGTGTCAGGTTGGGTTAAAAACCAGGCGATTGCGATGGTAATTAACAGCAATCCCAAAGATATAAGGGGCCACTTTTTATTCATGTTACCGGCTTTTGCTTTTTTCTACGATTTCTTTTATGTCAGAGACGACGGGTTGCGAAGGGATAAGATTTTCGTCGGATAAGCCTCTGGTCATGAGAAATGCTGTATCTTGTGTGTGTTTTCCAGTGAAGATTCCCTTGTCGGCGAGTTTTTCGGTTTTGAGGTTTGCTTTGAGGTTGAAGCCTTCTGCACCAACGAGAATCAAATCAGGTGCGTTTTCGAGATACGGGCCGGAATAAATCTGCTCTTTTCTGTATATGTCTCTTATGACGGGTTTGCCATCTATTTTCAGTTCGCTGAATATTTTTTCGAGGTGTTTAAGTATATCCTCAGCTTCTGAGGGGTCGACGGTCCCACAGGGGTATTTGTCTTTTAGATTGAGATAAATTCTTGCAGGGTCGAGGACAAAAGCTTTTGTGCCATAGCAAATGTTTTTCAGGTTGATTTCCTGGTCCTGTTTGAACTGCAGGAGTCTTTCTTCGGCCAGTACGTAACTTATGTAAATATCGTTGTCGAGTCTTTCAAAGCCGTGGTCGGAATGCATAATCAGCAGGTCGTCATCCGAGATTCGGGAGATAATTTCACCAATGGCGTGGTCGATTTTTCTAAAATGGTCGAGGAACACATTGTGGTATTTGTGTTCGGGGTTTTCATAGGCATCCCAGAGGAAATGCATGAGTCTGTCGGTGGCGGTAAAGACGAGCATGAATGTCTGCCAATCCTGGTTTTCCCAGAGGTAGCGGTATGCCTTGATTCTGGAGTCGAGAGTTTTGTCGAGGTCTTCGAGGAAAAGGTCCATTGATGTATGCGCTTTTTGAGCATCGACATCGAGACGATAATCGAGGTCTTTGAGTGGTGCGATGAGCGAGGGCGGGTAAATGCTTTTTTCAAATTCAATGGATACGAAGCCGGAGATGAGTACACCTCGCATTGGGCGGACGGGGTAAGTGGAAGGGACGTTAATGATGACGGAGTTTCCATCCCAGGTGTCCCAGAAGGGGGGCGCTTTTAGGTCGCTGAAGTTCGGGAACTTCATGTTGTAGGAGTTTTCTCGCAGGTCCATGAATCCAAAGACGCCGTGTTCGGCGGGGTTTTGTCCTGTAATCATAGATGACCATGCAACGGAGGAAACCTCAGGGATGGAGGAGAGCATTTTTTTGAGGGTGCCCTGTGAAATTAACTTGGCGGTGTTGGGCATGACGCCGGTATCGGCGAAATTTTTAATCATTTCGAGGGGGACGCCGTCGAGCCCTATTATGATAGTTTTTGATTTTTGCGCCATAGTGTCAGTTTGCCGTAGTGATGATTCCGCCGGCACAGATGTTCTCATCATGGACGAGAACAAAGCGGCCTAATTCCTGGACGTCGTTGAAATCTTTAATAGCCACGGGCTTTTTCGTTTTGATGATAACTTCGGCAACCTCAAGGTTCTTGATTACGTGTGCATCTTCCTCGATAACTTCGAGAGAGGAGGAGTTGATTCTCTTGTTGATGCTTTCGATTTTGCAGCTGGTTTCCTGGGTTGCGCATCTTATGGTCAATTTCTGGTTTATGCTGAAGTCCTGCTTCGACATCCAGAAGATATTAGCGGAGATTGCATCGGTCGATATGGGTACGGCATCAGGTGAGCAGACTATATTGCCTCGGTCGAGGAAAACCGAGTCAGTGGTGGTCATGCCGATAGATTCGCTTGCGACGGCGGAGTTTTTGTCTTCGAGGAATTTTTCGATGGAATTGACCTGTGTTATTTGTCCGCTGGGCAGGATTTTGATGTTCTGTCCCTTTGCGATCGTGCCGGATTCGAGTCTTCCAACGTTTATTCTCTTATCTTCTATTTTATAGACGTCCTGTATTGGGAAGAGCATAGGTTTGTCTTCTGGAGGCTGCTTGTTCTGTAGGGTGTCCATGCTTTCGAGGAAAGTTGGGCCTGAGTACCAGTCCATGTTTTCGGATTTAGAGGCTATGTTATCACCCTCTATAGCGGAAATAGGTATGAAAAGAATCGGTTCGATATTTATTGATTGGAGCCATTTTGTGACATCCTCTTTTACCGTGTTGAATTTATCCTGAGAAAATTCGACGAGGTCCATTTTGTTGAGTACGACAATAACCTGATGGAGTCCGAGGAGCGAGAGCATATATGAATGTCTTTTTGTTTGTTCTTTTACTCCTTCGACGACGTCGACGATTAAAACAGCGGATTCGGCCTGTGAGGCGCCGGTAATCATGTTCTTTACGAATTCGACGTGGCCCGGGGCATCGATTATGACGTACCGTCTTTTGGGGGTTTTGAAAAAGACCTGCGTTGTGTCGATAGTAATTCCCTGTTTTCTTTCCTCTTCGAGGTGGTCGAGGAGATATGCAAATTCCATTCTTTTTCCCTGGCCTGCGGAGGCTTTTTCAATTTCCTCGATTTTGTCTGGCGGCAATGAATCAGTGTCGTAAAGCAATCTTCCGATGAGGGTTGATTTTCCGTGGTCGACGTGTCCGACAATGACAAAACTAAGCACGTCCATATTAATCCTCGCTGATATATCCTAAATCTTTTAGTTTTTGTTTAACCTCTTCCATATCCTTTTCTTCCAAAGGTTTGTTTACAGGCAAAGATGACAAGGGGTGTTGTTTTTTTCCGAAGCCTATGGAAGACCAGGCTCTTTCGTGTATATAGTAGCAGAGAATCTTAGCCACCGATTCGACAAGCCCGATCCCCAGCGAAAGAAGAAGCTTTCTCGTGAAGATAAAAACAATGGTAGTGGTAGCTATTGCAGCAAGCAACCGGTAGCTTATTGCCTTGAGTATCGAGCGGAGGTGCGCCTCTTTAGCCGGAGTACCCATCTTACATATACCCCAGTGACCGTAATTTCTGCATCATGTAATCGTCTTCCTTGTCCTGCGCGCGGCCGCTTCTTTCAGAGATTTTTGAGGTTTTGAGTTCCTCGACGATTTTGTCAATGGTGTCGGCATCGGAGTCGATTGGGCCGCAGCAGGTTTCACAGCCGATACTGCGGAAACGTTTTCCATTTTTGGCGAAGTACAAGTCCGTTACAGGGATGTTTTCTCTTTTGACGTATTCCCAGATGTCGATTTCTCGCCAGCCGAGGAGGGGGTGGACTCTTAGGTGTTCTTCCTCTGTGGCTTTTGTTTTGTACTGGTCCCAAAGTTCCGGAGGCTGGTTTTTGTAATCCCATTCGAAGTCTTCGTCTCTCGGGCTAAAGACTCTTTCCTTTGCACGTATTCCATGCTCGTCTCTTCTGATACCGAGGTAGAGTGCCTTGAAGTTGTATTTGGCGATAGCCTTTTTCAGGGCAACGGTTTTTAGCTCATTACAGCATTGAAATTTACCTTTGTCGGGGCCTACACCTTTTTCAAGGGCTTCTTCGTTTTTGGCAATAAGTAGATTCAGGTTCCATTCTTTGGCGTATTTTGCTCTGAAGTCGTAGATTTCCTTGAACTTGAAGCTTGTGTCGATGTGAAGGACAGGGAAGGGTATTTTGTCAAAGAAGGCTTTTCTTACAAGCCAGAGCAGGGTTGTGGAGTCCTTTCCGATTGACCATAGTATTGCAACATCGCGGAATTGACTGTATGCTTCTCTGATGATGAATATACTTTGATTTTCCAACTTGTCCAATTGAGTAAGGGTAGAACCCATATTAGCGGTACTCCTGTAAATTGCGAACAGCCGAATATTAACTTGAACCATTTATTATAGTATAATTGTGAGAGGATGTCCACTTCCCGTATCAATTTTCAGGTATTATGAGCCTGTCAGGCCTTTTTCAGCCTGTTCCGACCTCAACCCAGTCAGGATTTTTTCCTGTTCAATTGCCGGATATTACACTTAAATTTTCCTGCGTCTATATTCCTTTTACCCGCGTTTTGACAGCGTAGAAGGAAGTCTGGGCGGTGATAAAGAGCGTTTTTTTGTCTTTTCCGCCGAAACAGACATTTGCGGGTCTTTCCGGGATCATAATCTTTTCAATCAATTTGCCGGTTGAGTCATAGACCGTTACGGGATTTTTGGTTGTGTCGTAATCGGTAAGTGTTCGTTTTGGCATAGAAGTCAGGTAGATATTTCCCTCGTTGTCAATTGTCATACCATCGGAGCTTTCAGGGGCGAAGAGTTTTTTGTTCGAGAGAGTTCCATCGGGATTTATATTGTAGAGGAAAGTTTTATCACCACCGTGGTCGGTAACATAAAGTAGTTTGCCATCGGGAGTTCCGATGACGCCGTTTGGCTTAACCATATCATCAATGACACAGATGATACTTTTACGGTCCGGAGATATGTAATAGACGTTTTCGCCGTCCTGCTCCATATTGTCTCTGTTGCCATAACGCGGGTCGGTGAAGTAGATGCCTCCTTTGGGGTCTGGCCAAAGGTCATTGGGGCTGTTTAGTTTTTTGTCTTTATATTTGTCTGCAAGTACTGTTACTTTGCCGCTTTTATCGATAGAGACCACCTGTCGTCGTCCGCCTTCACAAACAAAGAGTGTGCCACATTTGTCGAAGAAGAGGCCGTTCGCACCTCCGGAGTCTTCGCGAAATGTTAAGAGGTTGCCATCTATGGACCATTTGTGGATGCGGTTGTTTGGAATGTCGGTAAAGAAGACGTTTCCATCGGTGTCTGCGGCGGGGCCCTCAGTGAAACTGAAATCCCCCGCGAGTTTTTGTACTTTTTCACCGGGTTCTATAAAGCTTACCTTTTCGATGCTATAGGCGTTCGACGAGACGAGGAGTGAAATTATGAGCAGAATGTAGAGTTTGTGATACATTTGTGACTTCTCCTTATAAATTAACGTTAATTTTGTTTTTTCTGTAAGGGCAGTATATTACCTTTAATTGGGAATGAAAGCCATGGTTTTTTGCTATAAAATGGATTGACATAATTACAGGTGGGCTTTAGGTTACAAGTTGAGAAAGGGTGTTTTTTGGAGAGTTATAGTGAAAGCAGTTGTGCTGACAGGAGTTCGTCAGATGGAGTTGCGGGATGTTCCGAAGCCGGTATTAACGAAGGACAAGGATGTTCTTCTTAAGATAGAGATGGTTGGAGTGTGCGGTTCGGATGCACATTATTATGAGACAGGCAGGATAGGTTCGCAAGTGGTGGAATATCCTTTTATTGTGGGCCACGAGTGCTCGGCGACAGTTGAGGAGGTGGGGGATGCGGTCAGGAGAGTCAAATCTGGTGACCGGGTTGTGATTGACCCTGCAATATCCTGCCATGAATGCGAGCAGTGCAGAGCGGGTAGGGAAAATACCTGTCGGAACTTGAAATTTCTTGGCTGTCCCGGGCAAGTGGAAGGTTGTCTGTGCGAGTATCTGGTTATGCCGGAGGACTGCTGTTTTAAGATGACCGAGCAAATGAGTTTCGAGCAGGGGGTATTGTGTGAGCCTTTGGCGATAGGTTTGTATGCGGTTAAGGGGGCAGGATTATCGGCAGAGTCAAAAATAGCGATTCTGGGCGCAGGGCCGATAGGTTTGAGTTGTATGGTTATGGCGGGGCGAGAAAACGTAAATGCCTGTTACGTGACCGAGAAGATTGAAGAGCGAATCGGGGTGGCGAAGCAGGGTGGTGCGAGCTGGGTTGGGAACCCGGAGAGACAGGAGGTGACGGGAGAGATACTTAAGCTTGTGCCGGAGGGGATGGATGTAGTTTTTGAATGCGCGGGAGAGCAGGAGACGATAGATGAGGCGTTGGAACTGGTTAAGCCCGGTGGTAAGATTATGCTCATCGGCATTCCACGAACGGAGCGGATATCGTTTAAGATTGACAAGGCGCGCAGGAAAGAAATAACGATTATCAACGTGAGGCGTCAGAACAAGTGTACACAGGAATGTATTGATTTAATATCCGGAGGAGAGGTGGATGTTGATTTTATGGTGACACATCGATTCGGGGCAGAGCAGACGAAGGATGCGTTTGATATGGTGTCGGGATACCGGGATGGGGTGATAAAGGCTTTGATTTGTTTTTAAGGCGATGATGAAAGCGAGCATAGTGAGCATAGGCAATGAGTTGTTGAGCGGTCAGACGCTGGACACGGATACGAAATATCTCTGCGAGAGGTTGTTTTCGATAGGCGTGCCGGTTGTCAGTTCATACACTGTCGGTGACGATGTTGATTTGATAGTTCGGAAGTTAGGTCTTGCGAGTGAAGAAGGTGAGATAGTATTAGTAACAGGAGGATTAGGCCCGACAGATGATGATGTCACTCGCCAGGCTTTTAGCAGGTTTTTGGGTGCAGAGCTGGAGGTTCAGGAAGAACTTTTAGAAAGCATAAGGGAGTATTTTAAGAAGCGCGACCTTCAATTGCCGGAAAAGACCGAAGTTCAGGCTTGTATTCCTTCAGGAACGCGGGCACTTGTGAATAGTCTCGGTACAGCGCCGGGTATCAGGGCTGAATGGAAGGGCAGGTTACTTTTTGCCATGCCAGGTGTGCCGTCAGAAATGAAGCGGATGTTTGAGGAGTTGGTTTTCGACGAGTTAAAAAAGCTGGCTGGCGGTCAGTTTTTGTTTGTCCGGAAGCTAAAGTGTTTTGGAAGTGGTGAATCGCATATAGCAGAGCTGCTCGGCAGCGAAATTATGAAACGAGGCAGGAACCCATTGGTGAACTGTACGGCACATAAGGGTGTTGTAACGTTGCATATTATTGCGACAGCGGATACTGAAAGCCGGGCAACGAAAATGGTTTCAAAAGACGAAAAGTTGATATGCAAGAGCCTTGGAGAGCTGGTTTATGGAAGTGGCGAGGAGAGTCTCGCAGAGGTGGTGGGGCAGAAGCTGGTTGAGCAGAATAAGATGATAGCGGTGGCAGAGTCGTGCACGGGGGGCCTTTTAGCGAAGCTTCTTACCGATGTGGCCGGAGCGAGTGAATATTTCACATATGGCTGGGTAACATACAGCAACAGTGCGAAAATGAGCGAGTTGGAAGTGGCGTCTGATTTGATTGAAAAATATGGAGCTGTAAGTGGTGAAGTTGCGGAGGCGATGGCGAACGGGGCGCGAAAAAAATCCGGGGCAGATTTTACGGTAGGAATAACAGGAATAGCAGGCCCTGCCGGTGGCAGCGAACAAAAACCCGTTGGTTTAGTATACATTTGTGTACAGTCCGATAAAGACTGCGAAACTAAGCGTTTTGTTTTTTCACATAATCGAAGTTTTGTGCGTTTACAAGCAGCACAAACAGCACTAAATATGGTTCGTTTACGATTCTGAATTGACTAATTACTCTAAAAATGATATAATAGGAATTGTCGAGATTAACTAAAATACCAAAAGTATAACGTGCCGGGTGAATATGGCGAAACAGCGCAGACATTTAGGTGAAATACTTTATAAAGCTGGTTTGGTAGGTAAGGAACCTCTTATCAAGGCAATCAAGACGGCGAAGGCTAATAAGAAGCGGTTAGGGGAGGTCCTGGTCGAACAAAAACTGATTGATGAAGATACTCTGACCAAAGCTCTCGCAAAACAATTCGGGTTTCCTTATGTTAATCTGGACAAGACGGTGATACCTCCTGAAGTGATGAAGCTTGTTCCGGAAGACCTTGTAAAAAGGCATAACATTCTTCCTCTGAGTATGGATAACGGCAAGATGAAACTAATTATCAGTGACCCTCTCAATCTGGACATGATGGAAACTCTTCGGTTCAGGCTGAATACGGACCTAGAGTACTGCCTTGCAAATCCATCAAAAATCCGAGATTACATTGAGGACTCTCTTGATGAGACGAGAAGTGAAGAGGACGACAGGTTAAAGCATAGTATCGATGCGACAGCAGCAGAGCTTGCGGAGGTGAGCCAGGAGTTGCAGGCGGAGGCCTTGCGTGCGGAGGCAGCAGGACAGGATGATTCAGGGCCGATTATCCGGTTGGTAAACCTGATAATCGATAACGCCTATCATATGCGTGCGAGTGATATTCATATTGAGCCAATGGCCGACAGGGTGCGCATAAGGTATCGTGTTGATGGAGTTTGCCTTGAAAAAGACAATATTCCAAAGAATATGCAGGCGCCTTTGCTTACGCGCCTTAAGATTCTTTCTGGTATGGATATAGCAGAGCGTCGTTTGCCGCAGGACGGCCGTATTAAACGTGTGATAAGCGGCCAGGACATTGATTTTCGTGTTTCCGCACTTCCGGGCAATCACGGAGAGAGCGTGGTTTTGCGAATTCTGCGTCCTGACGCGGTGAACATTGGTATTCGCGCGTTGGGTTTTGGGCAGGATGACTATGAACGGTTCCAGAAAATAATTACGAGGCCTAACGGCATATTCCTGGTTACGGGTCCTACTGGTAGCGGCAAAACCACAACATTATACGCGGCATTGCAGGAATTGAACCGGCCGGACAAGAAAATAATCACAGCGGAGGATCCTGTAGAGTATAATTTCGACGGAATGAACCAGTGTCAGGTCAGGGAAGAGATAGAGTTGACATTTGACCGGATTCTGAGAGCTCTTTTACGACAGGCACCAAATATTATACTGGTTGGCGAGATTCGTGACGGTGTAGTGGCAGATGTTGCGATTCAGGCGGCACTTACAGGACACTTGGTTTTCAGTACTTTGCACACCAATGACGCCGTTAGCGCGATCACCCGGCTTATAGATATGGGCGTCAAGCCGTTCCTTGTTGCCACTTCGATACAAGCTATTATGGCCCAAAGACTTGTGCGGGTTATTTGTGAGAGTTGCAAGGTTGTTGATGAGAACCCTGACCCATACTATTTGCGATTGCTTGATATTGCGCCGGCAGACATTGAAAAGCATCCTGTGTACAAGGGGACTGGTTGCAGCCAGTGTCAAAATACTGGTTTTAAGGGCCGAATAGGTGCTTTTGAGCTTTTGGAGCTTAACCGTGAGATAAGGGAGTTGGCATTTGAAAAGGCCCCTATAACCGAATTGCGGAAGGCAGCCAAAGCGGCAGGGATGAGGACATTGATGGAAGACGGCAAGAGAAAAATATTCGAAGGTATAACTACGCCGGAGGAGGTAGCGAGAATATCTCAGACAGAAGGCGTGGTTGTGGAGTAATCGTAAAGTATTATTTTATAAGGTATTATATCGAGGTTTCAGATGGCAACAGTTAATATGGATCGTTTGTTGAACGCCTGCGTTACGATGGGTGGTTCAGATGTGCATCTTGTTGTCGGGCGGTCGCCGGTTCTGAGGATAGATGGGTCGCTTAGGCCTCTTGAGACCAAGGTGCTTGAGTCTGACGACACGGTTGCCTTGATGAAGAGTATAACCCCGGACCGGAATCAGCAGGAACTTCAGGAGGAAGGCGGTACCGACTTCGGCTTTGCGTTTAGGGATGCAGGCCGATTTCGAGTGTCGGTTTTCAAGCAGAAAGGCAATATCACGATGGTTTTGCGTCTAATACCGTCGGCAATACTGACTTTTGAGGATATCGGCCTGCCGAAGATTTGTGCTGCATTGTGCAGGCGTCCTCGAGGACTGTTTTTGGTCACCGGACCGACAGGATGCGGTAAAACGACTACTCTGGCGACTATGATTGACTATATTAACAACAACTTCGACCGTCATATTGTGACAGTTGAGGAACCGATAGAGTATTATCACAATCATAAGAAATCGATAATTAACCAGCGTGAGGTTGGCGTTGATGTTCCAAGTTTCGGCGAGGCCCTCAGGCGTGTTTTGAGGATGGATCCGGATGTAATTCTGATTGGTGAGTTGCGTGATTTGGAGACGATTGAGGCAGCGATACGAGCAGCGGAGACCGGACACCTTGTATTTAGTACACTTCATACAGTCTGTGCATCAGGTACGATAACTCGAATTATCGACGTTTTTCCGCATAACCAACAGGAGCAGATTCGTACTCAGCTTAGCGCTAATCTGATGGCGGTTCTTAGCCAGGCACTTTGCCCACTGGCGACTGGTAAGGGACGAATAGCAGCTTATGAGTTTATGGTGGTTACGCCGGCTATTGCGAACCTTATCCGCGAAAACAAGACCTACCGGATTGATTCAAGTATTCAGACTAGCAAAAAACTTGGCATGCAGCTTTTGGATGAGCACCTCTGGCGGCTTTATGAGATGGGCAAGATTACATATGAGGAGATGCTTGACAAATCTCGACAGCCGGGAGCGTTGCAGGACAAGGCTATGT
>Ga0209976_10002295_pt1 | contig 10896 bp, 9 predicted proteins | sample SumtaG_FD_182806 | JGI IMG/M metagenome (GOLD analysis project Ga0209976, IMG submission 182806) | Deep subsurface microbial communities from Indian Ocean to uncover new lineages of life (NeLLi) - Sumatra_00157 metaG (SPAdes) (version 2) | ecosystem: Environmental > Aquatic > Marine > Oceanic >... | reverse complement strand
TTTAAAATGAAAATTTGATTAGCAATGATTGTTTCTATATTTTTTTTGATTACCAATATAATTCTACAAAATGACTTTGAATGGCCTTGGGAAGAGGAAAAACCTATAGAAGAATATTTTGAAGGTCCTTCAATTGTTTTATGGGTTTTAGCTTGGGTTTTTTTTGGTATAGGGATGGTTTCTTTATTAATATTAGTATTATATACTAAATATGGAAGAGAAATCTCAATTAGACTATCTGTTATTACTATTTTTGTGGGGGCCATATTTTTGGGATTCTCGTTTCATTTTTTCTTGCTTCAAGCAGGTTATTAAATTTTTTAGTGCTGTTTCAATTAATTATTATGAAATGTTTATTTCGGAATATAGACTTGGTATCAAAATATTTAAGAAGCAAATTGTTTTTTAATATTTGACTCTAACACTGCTTTAAAGTATTTAAATCAATTTATTTATAAGAAAATGTAAGAAAAGAGTAATAAAAAAAATCTAACCTAAATTTTCTCCTTGAGTTTTAACCTTGGAGCTAGCCCTAAACTCATCATTTCTTGCAAAAGTAGTTTGAAAGCATATGAACATACAACTTTTGAAATCACAGTCCCTTCTCCGCATACTGGACAATATCGTTTATCTCTATTTCTATCGTATACTGCTAGAAGTCCACATTTTTCACATACCAAAATTACTGTTCGATCCGACTCGTCTAACAATCTTTCTTTTAGTAATAAAGCAGAACCATGCCCAACTAAGCAATCTCGTTCCATTTCTCCAAATCTCAATCCTCCCTCTCTTGCACGACCTTCAGTAGGTTGCCTTGTTAATATTTGTACTGGTCCCCTTGCTCTGGCATGTAGCTTATCTGCTACTAGATGATACAATTTTTGATAATAAATTGGAGCGCAATAAATTCCCGCTTCATATTTTTCTCCCGTAATACCATTGTACATTACTTCTCTTCCATTGAATTCAAATCCTGCTTGAACTAATAGTTCTTGAAGTTTGGTTATATCTTTCCATTCGAAAGCTGTTGCATCACCTAACTTCCCCATATTACATGCGATTTTACCGCTAATTCCCTCAAAAAGCTGACCTAATGTCATTCTCGAAGGCATAGCATGGGGGTTAACTATAATATCAGGTATTACTCCTTTCGAAGTGAATGGCATGTCGCATTCAGGTACTAATAGTCCAAGTACACCTTTTTGTCCATGACGGGAAGAAAATTTATCTCCTAATTCTGGAATTCTTAAATCTCTCACTTTAATTTTAACAAGTTTATTACCATCAACTGTTTCCGAAATAATTACTGTATCAACAATCCCCTTTTCATTATGCCTCATATTTTTAGACGTTTCTCTTCTATTTGGTTGCATTAGTTCGAATTCTTCATAAGATTTAATGAATCTTGGTGGAGAGGTCCTACCAATAAGTACATCTCCTCCATCTACCTTGGTTTCAGGTTCAATAATTCCATCTTCTTCTGATAATAAACGGTAAGATTCGGCAGATTTGAAACCCCTAACGCCTCTTTCGGGAATTTCAAATCTATCTACTTCCCCACCAGGATATTTTCTTTCTTCAGCATCGTAGGTTCTAAAGAAATGACTGCGTGCTAATCCACGATTTATTGAAGCTGAATTTATTATAATAGCGTCTTCAATGTTAAAGCCTTCGAAACTCATCATTCCAATAATAAAGTTTTGACCTGCAGGACGCTGATTAAATCCGACTATTTCCATGGGACTTGTCTTAACGAGTGGCTGTTGAGGATAATGTAAAGTGTGACCTCGAGTATCTAATCTTAAATGCATATTCGCAGCAAACAATCCTAATGCTTGCTTAACCATCCCAGCTTCGTAGGTATTTCTTGGTGATTGATTGTGTTCAGGAAAAGGGATAATTGAGGCACATATCCCTAAGATCGCCGCAGGTGATATTTCAAAATGAGTATGCTCCGCAGTTATATCTTCTTCAAACATGGCTATATAGGAATTTTCTTCCTCTTCAGCATCTAAATATTCTATGACTCCTTTTTGAACTAAGTCCGACCAAATATATTTACCCTGCTTTATTTTTTCAATATCTTCTATTGTAATTAGTAAATTTTTATTTTTTAATACAAAAAGTGGTCTAGTTGCTCTCCCAGCATCACAATTTATTTGTATTTCCCTTGAATCATGATAGTAGCCAATATTAACATATTGACCAATTTCTCCTTTCCTGCGTTTCTCTCTAATTTGACGTATAAATGTATTATATTGTTGGTGAATACCAATTAATTTACCATTTAGAAACACCTTAATCTTATCCCCCTTAATATTTTTAACTTGATTTATAGGAACTGTACCCAAATCAATCAATATATTTTCGAGGATTCTCTCATCAGTACCTATTGAGATAATCGAGGTTAATCCTAGATTTTTAACTAAACCGCAATTAGGACCTTCAGGTGTTTCAGCAGGACATATTTTACCCCATTGGGTAGGGTGAAGATCTCTTGCTTCAAAATGAGGTTGACTTCTACTTAAAGGTGATATTACTCGTCTCAAGTGGCTTAATGTACCTACATGATTCGTTCTATTTAATAATTGACTAACTCCGGCTTTTCCACCAACCCAATTTCCAGTTGCTAAAGCATGTCTTATCCTTTCAGTAATTACATCCGCTCTTACTGCAGTCTTTATATTTGGAGCTCTACCTCGAACAGCTGTTCGCTCTAACTGATACTTAATGTCTTTAACAAGATTTAGAAACGCAACTCTAAATAGTGATGTGAACAGTTCTCCCGCTAATTTCAACCGTTTATTGGCATAATGATCCTTATCATCAGGATCTCTAAGTCCTAATGCAAGCTCCATAACTTTTTGGGCCATTTGTCCCAAATAATAAGCTTTTTTAATTCTATCTTCTTCATTGTTTCCGATATGTGGTAAAAGATATCTATCTAAAACTTGAAGAGCTCTTCGGATACGATAATCTTTTGTTTGTCCAATAGCAACACGTTTTCCTATATAATCAAGAGCATTTTGTTGAGATTTTTCAGGATCCTTTAACACTTGGATTTCAGCAGCAACGTCCACTACTGGAATTAATTCTTTTTCTATTTCTGGATTTTCTGATATCGCTTCGAAAATTTCTCTATCAGAATGTAATCCTAAGGCACGCATAAGTATAGCCAAGGGTATTTTTCCAGGGACAGAGGGAAATGAAACCCTTAAATTACCATCTTTCTTTCTTTCTATAGTGACTGGAGCTCTAAATCCACTACGAGTGGAAAAAACTTTAGCTTGATGAGTTGCACTTGAACTTCTACTCGCTTCTTCAGCTAATATCCTGTTAGGAGCTAAATCTTCTTGAGTTACCAATACTCTTTCAGTACCATTTATTATAAAATATCCTCCTGGATCTAATGGATCTTCGCCGCGATTTATCAATTCCGGTTCAGATAAATTCTCTAATGGACAACGACAACTTTTCAACATTATCGGAATTTTACCAATATAAATATCGAGCGTTTCTTCCGCTTCTTCTCTCTGTGTTCTCTCATCTATTGTAATTGGAGTCATTTCTAATGTGATGTCAGCAGCATATGAGAGCTCTCTAATTCTTGCTTCTATGGGGGTTATTTCCATTGTTGCTCCGTCAGCCTCACGAACTTTAGGATTACCAACTATAATTTTTCCAAATTTTATCTTGAATCCGGGAATGTCGGGTACTACTTCACCAGATTCACTAACAATATCCTGCATTTCAAGCTCAATGAAATTGTTATAGGAATCTAAGTGTTGCCTTACTAACCCTTTCTCATCAAAAAGACTCTTTAATATTATCCATTTATCTTCATTAGATAAATTGTCAGAAATCAAACTTTAAGTTACCCCTATTATTAATTTTAATTTACATAAAAAGAACTTTTATTAGGCTTTTTCTTTTTTAACATATCGATAATAATCAATGGTTTTTACCGTAGTACTTGAATCTCGTATAATCTTTATTACATCGCCCTCTTTTGCTCCAATTGCGATCGCAACTGGGTCCTTCTCAAAGATCTGTGGCAAATCAATAACACTGATTTGGTATTTATCTAAGAGATCAAGTGTTTCTATATTTGTTAAAAGTTTATGTTTAGGAACAAGTTCGTGTAATAATACGTCAATTTTTTTTTTCTTGGTCAAAAAATAATTCCTCTTAAAGTTCCAAATTATTTATAAATAATTTCGCTTTCGTAAAAAATTTTTCGATTTTTTCTTAACTGTTTTTAAATTTCATCAAAAAAGATTTATTTATTTAATGTAAAATTGAAAACCCAATAACCACTTCTTTTGCACAGAATATTGAAACTATATTTATCTCCCTGAAAATTATTGATAATGTATTTTGATATATAAGAAGCACCCATTTTTTTTTTAATTACAAATTGAAAAAATCCTTTTGGTTTTAAAACACTAGGAATCTCATCAATTAATTTAAGAAATTCTACTCTTCCCTTTCTCATAGGAGGATTCATAAATATTCCATCTAATTTAATATTCTTTTTTTTTATTGGTTCAAGATAATTTCCTGTTAGCACAGTAAACCGATTCCTATTATCTGGAAAATTTATTTTGATATTTTGTTTTGAACACCAAATTGCTCGTTTATTAACATCTATAAAAAAAATTTGACTTTGAGGCGATTCATAGCCCAGTACCATTCCAATTGGACCATAACCACATCCTAAATCCAATAAAACACTAGACTCTTTAGGAATTGTCATATGTTCAATTAAAACCTGCGTTCCTAAATCTATCTTTTTAAAAGAATAAATACCAGTTGCTGTTTTAAACAAATAAAGATGTCTACGTAAGCTTTCTGATATCGTATATACCTTTAACTTTACATCAGGATATTCTGTTGAATAATGCTGATTTTTTTGGTTCATGATCTCAGTATTTTAAATTATCTTAATTTACTTGTTTTTTTCACTCCATCGGGGGTAAACACCGCGTTCCATAAAAATTTTTTTAGTTTTAGTAACAATTCCTGACTTAGCTTTATAAATATCCAATGCCTTTTTCTGCGCATTACCAAATCCGATAAGTTCTTTCTTGAGTGTCATATATGCCACTAACATATTAGGAGTTATCCTTGCGTCAATATAACAAACTCCAGCAGCTGCTAAATCTGCTCCATGACATAAAGCATCCACAGCAGTATCTCTAACAAAAATTTTTGGTAAATGATCCACCATTCTTTCCATTGGAAATACTATTTTCCTTAAGTAATACTCTTCGCCCTCTGTTTGATATATAGTGTAAGCATCTTTTACATTTTGAAGTGTATTCAAATTTGTTTCTTCATTAAAGTTACCCACTTTAGTACGTCTTAATTCAAGCATGTGAGCCCCTGAACAGAGTGCTTCACCTATATCAAAACATAATTTTCTAATGTAAGTTCCTGCTTCGCATCCTACTCGGAATAATACTCGATTTTCCTTAACTTCTAATAATTTAAGATAATAAATCTCCCTAACTCTTAATTTCCGGGCAACTGAAGATTTTAAAGGAGGGCGTTGATAAAGTTTATTGGTAAAAACTTTAAAAACTAATTCAACTTTTTTACTTGGTTCAGTAGAATGTAGAGTCATTACTCCTACATATTCTTTTCCAGCTGTTAATAGAGCTGATAAAACTCGTGTTGCTTTTCCAAGAGCACATGGTAAAACTCCGGTAACTTTTGGATCTAATGTGCCTCCATGACCTGCGTTTGAAATTCCTAGAATTTTACGAACCCATGAAACTACTTCATGACTAGTTGGTCCACTTGGTTTGTCTAGATTAATTACACCATATTCAAGATGAGTTTCAATATCTCTTTTTTCAGGTTCGCATCCATATTCAGGATTAGAGTTTTCTTGTGATTTAACCAAAAGTTGCTCAGATTCATCAGAGGGGAGCTTAAATTCAGAATTTTCCATGTTTAAGAACTTAGAGAGAATTCATATATAAATATATTATTACAGAATTGAATTTTATCTTTACCATTTTAACTTGCTTTCATCTAATAAAAAGAATGTAAAAAATAGTTGTATAGAATTCCTCGAAATAGGAAAACATCTAATTCACTAATTTCTCGGGGTTTTAGATTTTAATAATAAAGATATATAAAATTAAGGCATTGGGAATTAGCCCAAAATCTATGAATGATTGGGTTGATATTAAGTGAATTTATTGTTTGAATAGGTTCAAAAAAATAAAAAAGAATCACGGGCCATGTGGGATTCTCGCAAAATAGGAGAATTTCCTGCTTTGTATCGAACCCACGACCTTCAGGTTAAAAGCTTCAGCAAAGCTAGCTAAAAGCTTAACGACCTTTCTGCTGCGCTACCTGCCTGCGCTAATGGCCCTTAAATATAAAATTTAATCGTTATAATTTGTTTAAAAATTAAATTTAGGGTAAAACTGTAATAGTTTAAATCAATAATAATATAAAACTTTTTCTATGTAATTTAAAACTAGTAAACCGCTTGAATTCTTCTTAAATAGGAAATTACTTAAAATGTTCAAATCCACGACTTTTTAATTCAAATTTTTCATTTTCTTTTAAAAAATAAATCTTTTCTTCTGAAATCACTTTTCCAATTTTAAAGATTTGCCCCCCTTTAGCATTAACTTCTTTTTGAGCAGTATCAAAGCTTTTTGGATTAATGGTAAATAAATGAATAAATTCCTCGCCCCCATTAAACACTAATTTTTGTAAGGGAACATTAAATTCTTGAGAATAAAGTAAAGCTTCGGGATCTATTAAATCTTCATTAAAATCAATCTCAAAGCCAAAATTAGGATTAGACAACATTAAATCTATTAGTGATTTAGCTAGACCATCAGAAGAATCAATACTCGATGTGGCAAAATTATGTTCAGATAAAATAAATGCTTCACTTCCGGGAATTTTAGGTTCTAATACACTCATTATGGAGCGTTCATAATTCGTAATTCCTTTCAGATCTGTATTCTTATTCAAAAGAAGATCAAAGCCAACTCCAGTTAAGCCAAATTTATTATTAGCAATTAGTATATCACCTGTTTTCATACCCTTTCTGAAAATTACAGCTGAAGGGGTCTTAAAGCCAAAGATAGTTGGATTAATGATAATTTCCTTTGTTTCATTGATATCCCCTCCAATATAATCAAGATTAAAATTCATGCAACAATCGATAATTCCATCTATTAAATTAATGAAATCATCATTCTCAAGTTCCTTTGGTAAACCTAAAGAGATTATAATTCCTCTTGGTTTGACGCCCTTTACGATTAAATCACTTATATTCATGATAACAGATTTACGTCCAATTTGATAAGGGCTCATTTGAGTAGGTATATCAGTCGTAGATACAAGCATATCAGAATTTAGGATTAAATTATTATCTAACTCTTCATCCTTAAGGGGAAAAAAAAAAGAATCATCTCGTAATAATTCTTTTCCAGTTTTTTTTGAAACCAAATCTTCAATTAGTTCTATTAATCTTAATTCTCCGAGATTCCCTATCTGAGGATTATTATTCATTAGAAAAAATTTAAAATTCTTTGTGATTTATAATTAATAAGATATATTTAAGGCCTCTGTGGCTTAGCGGTAGAGCAACATTTAATGCCATTTAGAATTAAATGTTAAAGATTCGTAATCTGTAGATCGGGGGTTCAAATCCCCTCAGAGGCTCTATATTTCTACAGCTTCAACATAAATTTTTATTATTTGTAAAGCGAGTATTTTGAAAGCGTCTTCTATATTCTCACCTGTTTTTGCTGAAGTCTCTATGTAGCTTAATCCTAATTCATTTGCCAATGCTTCCCCTTCTTCTTTTGAAACTTGTCTAGAATCAACTAGGTCAATTTTATTACCAACTAAAATTATTGTAATACCCTCTGCTTCTTTTATAATTTCATCCCACCAAATTTTTACATTATCAAAAGTCTCTCTTCTTGTCACATCACATACTAAAATTCCTGCTTCCGCATTAGCCACATAAGATTGCCTTACTCGTTTGAATTGAGATTGCCCTGCTAAATCCCATATGACAAATCGAACTTTTGATTCTAATCCTTCAAATTTACATTCTTTTTTCATTATTGAAGTTCCGATTGTTGATTTATAATCTACATTAAAAACGTCCTCAACAAAACGATGTACCATGCTTGTCTTACCAACGGCTCCATCACCGCCTAGGATTAATTTGAACGCATATTCTCCGGATTTAATCTTGAGTTTTTGAATTTTATCAATTTTACGTTCAATTTTACCAGCTGTTCTTTTTGTATTAATTTTAGGAATAACGGGACTGACAGTACGACCATCAAAAATCCTAGCAATTTTCTCTGCTGCCAAATAGGCATATGGAAAAACGGGATCAATCATACCCATGCTATCTAATACTGTTACAAATATAGCTTCTGGTCCAGCTTCACAAAATATTAATCTATATTCTTCTGTGTCAAATGTGCCTGTTCCAAAAGCACCAGAGCTAAATTCTTTTGTGATTCTATTGAGTACAGGCTCAACCAACGCGCTCACGCCACCCACAATCTCTTCATCAATTGATTTATCATCCGAAGTTCCAGAAATCGCTTCCATTACCAAACCCTCTCTATTAACAATAATCGCTGCAATTAGATCCTTACCCAGTTCTTGTTTATACCATTTCAATAAAGCCTCTAATCTACTTCTATCAACACTCATGAATCGTTACCGTTATTTTGTGATTTTTATGATTTATATAACTAGAATTTATTAATTTATTTAATTAATTTGTCCTTTTTAAAATAAAAATATAGGAATTTAACCTTTATGATTTGAAAAAAATTGATTCTTAATGAATTTATAAGAGCTCTTTGTAAACATTCCCCTAAAGTGTTTTTTTGAATCATAATTAAGTAATAATTAGTATAATTCTTCTATTAATTATCTTCCCTTGAAAATTGGCTTCCGCTTTTCAAAGAACGAATTGACCCCTTCTTGGAAATCTTCTGAAGCCGCGTTTTTTTTGATGTTCACAATTTCTTCACTCAATTGAGATTCTAAATCATTAGAAAATGACATCGTGAATAATTTTTTAGTACTCCCATATGCCATTGTTGGTCCATGGCTAACTTTTTTTGCTATTCCCCTCACCTCTTCTAATAATGAATCATCAGAAGCGACCTTTGAGACTAAGTTATATTTCATCGCTTCTTCAGCATTAAGCATCCTATTCAAAATTGCCATTTCATTTGCTAGTGGCAAACCCACGATCTTAGGTAAATGAAATGTCAGTGAAGAATCAGGAGAAAGACCTACACTCGTAAAAGCCACACCAAATTTAGCGTTTTCAGAACATATTCTTAAATCGCAAGCACACGCTAAACTAAGCCCAACCCCAAAACAAGCGCCATTTACAGCTGCGATTGATGGAGCATTTATATTTTTTAACAATTTTATCCCTTTATGGAAAATCGTGGCTAAATTGAACAAAAAGTTATCCGGTTCTTCGGCCTTTTTAAAGGCCCCTAAATCACCTCCAGCACAAAAAGCATTACCATTCCCGGTTATAACCACGCATCGGATATTTTCATTTTTATCAATCATTTCCAAAGCAGAATAAAAATCCTCTGCCAATTGAAAATTTAACGCATTTAATTGATCAGGTCGATTCAAATAAATTATAGCATAATTTTCAGATTCTTCTATTTCTACAATAATGGTTTTTAATTTTGACATATTTCATCATAATAATAATTCTTTCAATATTATAAGATAATAAAAAATAAAAGATTTAAAATTTCAATAATTCTTTTAATTTGCTAAAAAATACTTTTAATAAAAAATTTAAAATTTCGATACTTTTAATATATCAAAATAATTGTTAAGTACTAAATTAGACTCCAAGATCTACAGAAGCCTGTATGCTTCATTGGAATCAAAAACCAGGCCAAGCAGGGGTAGCCAAGTACGGTCTAGCCATTTTACCATCTCGGAAATGCGACTACCGGCGCTAGACTGAGGTTCTAGGCCAAGAGAGTATTTCTCTCTTAGAGAGAGTGGAACAGTCCTTCGTGGGTTCAAAATGTTGGCCATCATTTCGATGGATTTCCATGAAAATCCCACCTCCTGCATTCTTTATTTATTAAAATTTAATAATACGGTGATAATTGCTAAATTTTTAAATGAACAGACTTTTACTCTCCTGTTTTAAGCAACAGATTTATGTAAAGAAGATAATTTTATAATTAAAAGAAATTAGATAACTTCTGTTGCTTGATTTTAGGATTATTTGTTAGACTTACAACATATTCTTCGATTAACTCCATGCGTTGTTGTGTGTAATCATCCAAGCCAAAATCTTTACAAAGTTTGAGAGCACGGGGTATATATTTCTCAATGCCACCACGATTCACAGTTAAAATTACATTATTTCCACATATAGGACATTTACCCCCATTCGAAATTGGGGGTCTCCTAAATTTTTTATTACATTTTACGCATCTAAATTCTTGCACTGCAAATTTTCTCAAATTTCCTAAGATATCTGGATTAAAGTGAGAGGATAAAATCTTTTTTGCCACGTTTTTAGCTTCAACAGCTTTAATTATTTTTGCAAGATGTAATTGGGCATCAATTTTTTCATCCATATTTCCTATCTTATATTTGGACATTGTAGGCCCTTTATTAATATCTTTAGTAGGGATGTTAAATCCAATTCGCTCGTATTGTTCTGCAGTTCCTAATCGACTCTTAATTAAGTTCATTTTACTTTCGATCTCTGAAGGGGAGGCATATCGTTCAGTTGCTTCATAAAATTCCAGTGGATATCGAAAATGAGTGTCTAAATTATGCGCTTCAATATCTACTTCATTTGGGTCTAATATTGAACTTATTACTAAT
>Ga0209976_10002294_pt1 | contig 10896 bp, 21 predicted proteins | sample SumtaG_FD_182806 | JGI IMG/M metagenome (GOLD analysis project Ga0209976, IMG submission 182806) | Deep subsurface microbial communities from Indian Ocean to uncover new lineages of life (NeLLi) - Sumatra_00157 metaG (SPAdes) (version 2) | ecosystem: Environmental > Aquatic > Marine > Oceanic >... | reverse complement strand
GCGAAAATTGTAGTTTCCGTTCGGTTGTTTCGAGTATATCCGTTATAGCGGATAACGCAGATACATCTAACATCTGTTGAGACTGTTCTAACATAGGTATTCTCCAATCTGTTAACTAGGGAATTGATATTCTCTAGCAGACTACAGAACCTATCCTCTACTCTCCGAACGGCAGAAACATTCAAACTCCCTGTTTATCTGTTCGGGCCTTCTATTTCAGTTTTCAATGAACGCTAACACCCCACCTAACAGAACCGACCGCCGGAATATTCCCAGAATCTCAAAATATCTCAGATTGTAGAAATTGAACATTGAACCGATGTTCAAATAAACTTGAACCGATGTTCAAACATCTTGAGCCTTTTATACTTAATATAACATTCGATTTAATAAGTTACAATTTGGTTACTTATTAAACCTGAGTGTAATATTACATCCAATGATAATAAACATTTTAACTCAAGGATTTCCTAGTCTCTAAATCACATTTTACGAAAAGTTAACAAAAACATCCTTTATAGTTCATCTTAATAGGCTATTTTTATATTTAAAGAAAGAGATTCTTCTTAGGTATCACAAGTGGTATCAAAAATATTGACATAAATATAGATATGTGTCATACTTATACTGTGATAGGTAAAAATAAAGAGAGGAATTAAAAGTGATATGAAAAAAAGAATCCTTAAGCGAAAAAGGAATAAAAGAATTCCGTATAAGGTTCCTAAGAGGTATAAGTCTATACCTTATGGGCCATCTACCAATACAACTATAAATTGGGATAGATTTACTTTCTACACTAAAACAAAGAAATTGCGTAAAAGCAAATATGATGATGTCTTTATGCAATTTTATAGGATTAGTGCTGGTGAGCATTTCATAATTGTAGCAGACTCTAAAAAGGAGATTTATAGTGTAAATGTTGCCTGTAAGAAAGAATTTAAATCTGATGTTAGAACACTGATTGGTGAAATAGATGGTAGAGCAGCTTTATGGATTGAAAGATTAAGGAAATAAAGATGAAAAGAAAAGACTCTAAAAAGAGAAAAGGTAAAATAGTATTCAAGTACACTAGCTATAATTTCGACCATTGTGATACAGGAATTCCAACAGATGTAAAAATTATAAAATCAACAACTCCTGAATTACATAAATTAGAAATTCACTATAGATATAACAAAGGTATTTGGAGACGAATGCCTGTGGATTTCTTTGATAATGATATGCTATATGGTGAACTACAAGAAAAAATGTTTGGTGGTGATGTTTTTGGAATAGCAAAAGAAACTACACCTACTATTCCTTAAATAAAAGGATATAATATTAATGGTAATACCTAAATCAAAAGATGATTCTTTACCTGTTTTAGTTTGGAATGTAAACAGTAATCCTCTAGTTCGTAAAGCTAAAAGAGTTCTTAAACAAAGTAATTTAAGGTTTGAATCAATCACGTATAGAGAAAAACTATTTTTTGTGAAAACAGAAGATGGTAAGTTCTTTATATTTAGATGTTTGAAAACCACGACGCTGCCGGTTTCAAAACGAGTCTGGAATGTTGAAGTGTATGATTGGAATGGTAGTAAGTTCCATGAAACAACATTCTTTAATTTTCATATGATTCATAACTTTGTGAAAAGCTATATTAAGTAGAAAGGATACATGATATGATTACAACAAATGTGCTTGTGGAGTATTTTTGGAAGAAACACCTAAAACAAAGTATGAACTCGGAAGTTATACATAGAGGCAGAGAAGTATATCACAAACATATAGAATCTGGTATACTTACTAATAAAGGAGGTATAATTATTGGTAGAGCATCTGATGGAGTTGAAGTTACAATAGGTTCTGTTTTAGATAGTACATATTCTGTATACAGTTATTTAGCAGATAATCCTGAACCAAAGGACTGGTAAAATTAGTTAGTAACAGCTAAACACTAACTGAGAATAATAAAAGGCTTTATTATTATAATGTATGATCTTATATTTGCAGTCCTTTTTCTCGTTTGTATTCACCTTATTTGTAATAATGCAAAAAAGAAAGGTTTATAATGAATGTAAGTACAGATACTGATATTATTTCAGAAATTCTAGACGGTGAACATGATAATCTATTGAAATCAATAGGTGATTCTATTAGTGCTAGATATGCCTATTTAAATAGACAACGTGGTGCTAAGAATATGAATGAAGTCAAAAAAGGTGATCTAGTTAGAATTACTAATATATCACCTAAATATCTAAGTGGTTTGAAAGGAGTTGTTATTGGATTTGATCTTAAAAGAAATTTAGTTGAAATTAATCTTACAGAACATAGTAGAATCTTTGCTAGAAAATACAGAAATGTGAAAGTGTTAAGAATTCTTCCTAGCTGTATTGAAATTATTGAACAAGGAAAATAAAAATGTCTATCTATCCATATGATTATGAAGTAAATAGATTACAGACTGTTAAAATTCTTAGAGAATACTGTTCTTTATCAGTAAAAGAAGCTGTTGATATATCAAATAAATTTCTTCATAGAAAAGAAGAAACTAAAGAATGGATAGAGGCCACTATGGTTTCTACTAAAGTAACTCAATTAGTAGATCATTTATATCATCAAGGATGTATTTCTGATGATTCTACTGTTGTTCAAATACTTATACTTAGATTCCTTGTTGATAATAATTATAAAATTGTTGAGGTAAAAAATCAATGACTTGTGCTTGGGAAGATTGTAAAAAAAGAGAGTATCGTGCTTCTAAGTATTGTTTTGCACATAAAGAGAAAGCTAGAGATAGATGGAAAGAATTAATGGCTAAGAAAGAAAGAGGTAGAAAAGATAGAGATATAAGATTTAGCAAGATTCAAGCCGATGCTGTCGAGGCTGGTATGAATGCTGCTAAAAAATGTATTCCTGAACCCATGTATGTAGAAGGTGTAAAAGAAATATACAAAGTAGATAAAGGTGTATGTGGATTTGCTTGGGTAGTCCATAAACCAGGTAATGATTCTTTCTCTTATTGGGCTAGAAAGAATGGATGGGAAAGACACTATTATGGTGGAGTACAATGGTGGTGTTTTGATTTTGGTCAATCAATGGAAATAAAGGTAGCTTATTGTCAAGCATTTTCTAAATCTCTTAATGAGGCTGGTATTAAAGCACATTATGGAAGTAGGATAGACTAATAATCAAGGATAATATAGGTCTATATTATAATGAAAGATTCATATTTGATAAAAAAAGCTAAAGCATTAAGTATAGATATAACACACCTATCATCAACTAGTCATAGTAGATATTTAATTAAAACTCCAAAAGGTAATCTTGTTTTTTATAGAGATTCAGAATTAATGATGTATATATGGGGGTATGAGGATGGGAGATATGAAAATGGTTCAAAAAAATATATATACACCTGTTGATCTAAAAGGATATAATCCTAGACAATTAAAGTTACTAAAAATATGTATTCCTTATGATCTATATTTTGATACGTATACTATAGGTGGAAGAACAAATTATAAGTTCTTTGATACACCTACAGATTATTTTGGTGGTGATGGAATATTTGTCGCACAAGGAATTAAAAATGCAGAACTATTTGCATTTGCATATAAGGCAGGAATCATTGGTTATTTACTTAAAAGGAGTAATAAAGATGGTTCGTAAAGATTATATCTTAATTGCTAGTATCTTAAAGGATCTAAAAATTTCTTTTACTACAAAAGATTGGAATTATCTTGTAGATACCATGTGTTTCAATTTTAAATCAAATCATTCCTCTTTTAATGAACAGAAATTTCGTAAAGCTTGTGCTTATATTGAACCTGTTAAGAAATATGCAGAAATAAATGAATTTGAAGCTACGGAATTAATATAATGAATAAAGTAACTACACAAGAAGAATCTTATTCACATATATGTCCTAAATATGGATCATGGTGGGAATATGATGCACAAGGAATTGAACTTTGTAAAGTATGTGATGAATGTGTTGAATACAAGCTATCTCGATACCGTCCTGAAATTCTAACAGGATACAATCAAAGTGACGTAGATGAGCAAATAGAAGAAGAAGATAATTGGCCTATTAGTGACATGGAAATGGGGTATTAAAAATGAAGCAAATAGAGTGTTATGAACTAACCAGTGTATTTAGTAATGACGTTAATCCTAGAGTATTTAATCATACCAATCTAAGACCAACAAATGATTTTTTTGAGATTACTCAATCAAAAAATAACATAACTCATAGAATTTTTATCTCCCATGAAGATATTACTATGCTTTATGCAATTACTAAAGGAGAATTACTACCATGACAATTCCAAGCACTAAATCTTTAAAGATAATTAAATTCTTAGATAGTTTATCTAAAATTTCATTTGGAAGAACAAGAACAACAAGTGTAGTTAATAACATTTGTGTTACTTGTGGTAAAAATGCAAGTGAATTTAAAGATGCTTTATCTAGAAAGGAATATAGTATCTCTGGAATGTGTCAATCCTGTCAAGATAGTGTATTTGGAGTTTAAAAATTGGTTAGTAAAGCTAAACACTAACCAAGGATAATAAAAGGATTTATTATTTATGATTACAGTTCTTGCAATTCTAATAGGATGGTTCTTTGGTGGTTTAATTGTATGGTGGTTTACTAAATGGTATCTTACTAAATACTTTAGACCATAAAAGTATATTAGCCTTGGAATAGCCCTAAATCTTAATTGATTTGGGGCTATTTTTTTGTTCACATTTCGGAAAGAAAAATTAATTGTTTATTGAAATAGACTTTGCCGGCGTCGCTGTCGAGAATCTCCACCAACAGAATCGACAGAATCCCCACAGAATCTCACAGAATGGTGCCTAGAACGAACGAACCCGACTAGACCCGACCCATACCCTCAGATGGGATTCTCCGTCGATTCTAGGCACCATTTTGGACGATAGACAATATAGACTATAAATGTTTATTATAAAGGTTTACTCTCTAGTAAAAGTAGTAGTAAAGATAAAAGAAAAGTATTGACCTTGGTATTACGTCGTAGTAAGATGTACATATAATTGAGTAACATAAATGAAACAATATATTATATCACTAAAACTTTTTATACTATGTCTAATGAAGATACTTATTATTCACATATAAATTATTCACATATAAATTATTCACATATAGATTACCCACATATAAATATTATATCTAAATACTTATCTTCTTTAGGTATTAATAAAGCAGATCAAGAAGATATTATACAAGAAACATACTTAGCTTATTGGAAATATAATAAACATAAACACATTAAGTATCCTAAAGCATATATAATTAAAATAGCACATTCTATATTAGCACGTAAGTTTAAAGAAGATGCTACTAAATTAGATTTAATTTATCAACTAACACTTGAATATAAAAATATTTATCAAACTTCTTCACGTTTTTATAACGATTCTGAAGTTATCTCTTTACTCCAAAGAGAGGAGATTAAGAATGCATTGAAACATATGGACTATAAACATAGATTAGTATTGTTACTTAAATTTGTATACAATGTACCTACTATTCAAATAGCTGCTAAACTTAATGTTACTTCTAGAGCAGTTAATAAAATGGTAGACAATGCATTAAAAGAGATTAAAAAGAGAGGCTAAAAGGCATAAATCTAAAGGTATAAATACAATGGTTAAAAGACAAGGAATAGTTTTACCAGCAAATACATCTACTAATCAATTTAGTTTTTTAGAAGGTTATAAAGGTGATAGTCCTGTAACAATTAAATTTCAAGAAAAGAGACATTGGTATTATATTAGAGGTAGTGGATTACTAATTCCTGATGATAATAAATTTCATTATTGTCCTAATGTTACTACTATTGCAGGTAAATTAGATAAAAGTTATTCATTGTTACCTTGGGCTAAGAAATTAGTAGGTACTACATACTCTAAGAATCTATGGAAATTATTTAGAGCTTTAAGTAAAATTGAAGATGATGTTAATTTACCTAGAAATGCTAAAGCTGATGCTTGTAAAGTAATAATCATGTTGCTTAAGAATGAAATTAAAATAATTGAAACTTTAGCTATTGATGAACCTGAAAGAATAAGATTAGCAGCTACAGATATTGGAATAGCATTTCATAAATGGTATGAAAATTACGTATTATATTGCATGGGTAAGAATAAATCTGAACCTATTTGGGAAGGTAAAAAAACTCTTAACAAATCTTGTATGAGAATTAAACATTTCATTGATGTTAATGTAGATAAATTTTTAGGTGCAGAACAAAAGATTTATTCCAAAAAGTATAATTATATTGGTACTTTAGATAATATTTATATTAGTAAGCATGATGGTGCTAAAGTTATTGGTGATTTAAAAGTAACATCTGGTGTATATGAAAGTACACGATTACAAGCTGCTGCTTATGTAAATGCAGATAGAGAAATGACTGGTAAAGAAGCAGAACGTAGAGTTATCACAGTAGTAGATAAAACTACTGGTGGTATTAATTTTGTTAATTTAGAAACACAATTTAAAACTACTATTGAACAAGATTTTAGAGCATTCTTAGGATTAAGATATGCTTATATGTGGCAAAAAGAAGCATAATTAAAAAGGAATTATAATGAATGGCTTTACCTAAAGCAGATAATATTCAGTTAACAGATGTTGAAAAATTTTTTAATATAAAACGATTTACGAAAGGTGATGTTCCTGTTAAATGTCCTTTTCATCAAGACAATAACCCTTCTGCATCTTTAAATTACACTAAACAAGTATTTAAATGTCATAGTAAATCATGTGGAGAAGGATTAAGTCTTAAACGATTAGCAAATAAAATTTTATTATTTAATAAAGGTGGTACTACTTCAGGTATTATATCTAGTCATTATCAAAAAGGTTCATCCCATGAAACATATCCTACTCCAACAAAACTTTATGATATAGAAAAGACTGATGGTTGGGATGCTATTGAAAGAAAGAAAAAATCTAGGAAATTAACATCGGTGCCGTCGGATTCGCCGGCAACGAAGATTGTATCAATTTCAGATACAGTAGTTAAAAAGTTAGCAGCACAAGAATTTAAAAGAAGAAAATTTACATTACCTTTTATAAAAAAACACGTAGATATTACATATTCTTCCGGCTCTAATGGAATAATTATATTTACTTCTCCGAATGCTAATTTAGCTTGTGCTAAATTGTTACATGGAACTGGACTTAGGTATCAAAATAAGGAATTCAATAAGAATTCCGAATTTAAAAGTTTATTTCCTCTTAAAACTTATAATCCAAAGTCTAGTGTAGTTTGGTTAGTAGAAGGTATCTTTGATGCATTAGCTTTAAAAGCAGTAGGTATTGAAAACCCTATAGCTTTACTTACTAGTAATGTTTCTGAAGAAAACTTATTTCCTCTCCGGGGTAAAACAGTATTTATATGTTTAGATAGTGATTATGCAGGATGGAATGGTACTAAAGAATTACTTAAAGTATTAACAGATTTAGATTGTAATGCTATTGCATTGAGTAGTTTACATTTTGCTAATGATCCTAGTGATGCTTATGCTAATCATAATAAAGAATTTAAATTATGGATTAATAGACAACATAATCAATTTTCTTTAGATGATTCAGGTTATATTTCTAGTTTTGTTAAGGGAGAAGAAAGACCATTACAAATTATAACAACTGGTATTAAATTATTAGATGCTTATTATGGTGGTGGATTTAAAGATGGAGTTCATTTAATAGCATCTGAACCAGGAGTAGGTAAAACTTCTTTTGTATGTTTTTGGTCTACGCTTTATAAGCTAAGAGGTAAACGTAAGTTACTATGTACTTATGAAATTCCTAAATCACAATATTGGGCTAGAAATGCTAGTGTGCATTCTGAATATCCTTGGAATAAAATTGAATTAGATCCTACTATTATTAAACCTGATACTAGAAAATGGTTAACTCAAGTATCTAAACGTTTACGTATTGTAACAGGTTGGAATGTTCAAAAGATACGTCATGTAGCAAAAGATTTTGATGTTATTATTATAGATTATTTACAACGTATGCCGTCGCCTATAGCAAGGGGTTTAGATCCTAGTGGTAGAGCAGCATTAGAATATAATATTGAAATGCTTGCTAATTTAGCTAGAGATTTAGGTAAAGTAATTATTGTAGTATCTAGCTTAAGTAGGATGGGACAGTTTAGAGGTAGTGGTGTAATTGAATTTATTGTTCAAAGTGCTGCATTCTTACGTGGTATTGAAGATGATGATAAAGAATTTAATATTGAGTTATTGAATGATCCTTCTCTTAAGAATAAAAGGAGAATCATATGGGATATTGAAAAGAATACGAGAGGTATGATTGGTAAGATTAATCTTGAAGCAGATTTAGGTCATGTTAAATTTGAGGAAATGTAATGACACAATTCCATGATGATATGGATAGATATTATGATATGGATGATGAATATTTTGATGATGGATATACACATTATTTTATTTTATGGTGTAGTATATGTGATGATCCTATAGAAATTTTTAAAGGTGAATCATGTACAAATATATGTACTAAATGTATTAAAAAGAATCGAGAGGCTGTAGCAAGTGTAATTAAAGATTATAAGGAAAAGTATAATGGATAATACAAATACACCTTTTGAACCACCAGATGATATAATATTTAAAAAGTATTTAATATTAGATTTAGAAAAAGATTCAGTACAAAATCTTTTACTTGTATTTAAACAAATTAAAGATGTAATCCAAGTATATATATTACATGAAAGACTTGGACTTGTTGAGGTAGAAGATTATAGAATTCAACATCTGTTAGTTAAATTTAGAGGAATAAAAGATGCTACTGAATTAAGAAGTATTGAACAGCATTACAAACTTGTTCAACAATTGATTGGTGTAGGTCAAGCAGGTAAAGCATACATTGAAGTGGATGATAGAAATGATAAAGAACCTTCTTGAAATAATAATACATGGTCCTTGGGGAAGAAAGAAACTAAGTAGAAAAAAATTAGAATGGACTATTAAAAATCAATCTAAAACAATTAAACAATTATCTGATAAAGTTGTTGAATTAAGTAAAATGTTACGAGATCAAGATAACATTGATTTTAAAAAAATAGATGTTCTTGGAGAAAAAATTAAAATGGTTATGAATGAAAAGGTTGGTACATATGAAGAACAAGAAGATTGGTGGGAAGCTAGAATAAGGAATATAGAAGATGAACCATATAACTCTGAAGATGATTATTGTCATACTTGTTCAGAATTATTAGAACATTGTGAGTGTGAAAATGATAATAAAAATAGGAAGAAAATGGATAATACTCTGGAACAGAAAAAAGGAACATGAAAAGTATTTAACTTGGTGGAAAGAATATAAAAAAGAAAATTATAACTTATTGGATGTAACTCCAAATGATACAGAAAATAAACAGGGTAATAACAAAAGCTGATTTAAAGAAAAAGATTTGGGGATTTGATATTGAAACTTATAATATTAAAGATCCTAAACAAGCCATTAATCCTTTTAATGTTGGGACTAGAGTTTGTACTATTGCATTATGTAATGGTATTACTACTTATGGTTTCACATTAGAACATCCAGATTTTAGAAATAATTTAGATCGAGATTATGGTAAGCATATTAAAGAGATATGGAAAGTATTAAATGATCCTACTATTACTCTTGTTGGTCATTGTGTTGTGGAATTTGATACTGTGTTTTGTGAGTTGTATTTTAATAGACAAATTAAATGTAAGTTCTTTGATACATTAGTAGCTTATTCTTTACTTAATGAAAATGCAGATCATAACACATTAGATAATGTAGCAAGAGAAATTCTTAATGCACATAAAATAGTTATCGAAAGTAAATATCTTAATGAATACAGTATTAAAGATGTAATAGAATATAATATGCATGATGCTTTATTATCATATCAACTCTATAAACCACTTAATAAAAAGTTAGATAAAGAAGATCAAACATTTATTTTAGATGTATCATTGAATGTATTAAAAATCCTTAAAAATATGATGGTACTTGGTACAGCTCAAGATATAAAATGGTTAGATAAAGGATTACACGATAGTGAATTAGAGTTTATTAAATTAGAAACAAGTCTTAGACAATTTTTAACAGATTTTCTTATACAGTATTTTAAACGGAAATCACCAGATGGAATAGATGCTTGTCATGTACTAGCTAAAAAATTTAATTTTAATAGTCCACAACAATTAAGTGATCTTCTATTTCTTAAAATGGAATTACCTGTTATTGAAAGAACACCTACAGGTAATCCTGGTACTGGAAAAGATATTTTAATTCAATTACAACATACTCGTCTTATTGATGAACATGGAATAATGAGAAGTATATCACCTGATGGTAAACAATTTGTAAAAACACTTAATGAATATCGGAAAGTAAAAAAATTAATTTCTACCTATCTTATTCCTTTGTTAACTAAACATAGTATAAGTAAAAGAGTTCATACTAGATTCCATATGGGTAGAAAACAGTTTGGTAAATATGATGTTAGTGGTACAAGAACAGGTAGATTAAGTAGCAGTAATCCTAATTTACAAAATCAACCTAGAACAGAAGTTATTAGGGGTAGTTTTATACCTACAAAAAAGTATAAAATGTTTGCTGCTGATTATAAGCAACTAGAATTGCGTATAGCAGCATGGTATTCACAAGATAAAGAAATGTTGAAAGCATTTAAAGAAGGATTAGATATTCATACTCTTACTCTTTCAAAGATAAAAGGAATTCCGTATGAAGAATGTATGGACCGCCTTGCCGCCGGGGATGCCGGTTTAAAAGAAAATAGAGTAGTGGCTAAGAATACTAACTTCTTAATTTTATATGGTGGTGGTGCTTGGAGATTAA
>Ga0209976_10002293_pt1 | contig 10901 bp, 7 predicted proteins | sample SumtaG_FD_182806 | JGI IMG/M metagenome (GOLD analysis project Ga0209976, IMG submission 182806) | Deep subsurface microbial communities from Indian Ocean to uncover new lineages of life (NeLLi) - Sumatra_00157 metaG (SPAdes) (version 2) | ecosystem: Environmental > Aquatic > Marine > Oceanic >... | reverse complement strand
GAGTTAGGTACGTCTGCTGTTATTAGTGGTAACGGAGACACCATTATTACTGGAGCCCCGTTGAAGGATACCGTAGGTACTGATGCTGGGGCCGCCTATATATTTGGCAATGTCGGTGTTGCACCGCTACCGCCATGGCAAGAACAGCAGAAAATAGTTCCGGTATATCCATTTGCGACCAATGACATTAATTTCGGAGCTGCAATTGATATCACAAGATGCGGTACTCGTCTGGCGGTAGGCGCACCTACAGATGATGTAGGCGGCGTGGATGCCGGTGTTGTATTCATATTTGACTATAGCAGTGGTGCGTGGGTATTAAAGTCATCTATACGACCATCAGTTGCTGGGTCCAGGTTCGGAAGCAGTGTTGCTCTAAATGATGATGGGTCGGTATTAGTAGCCGGAGCGCCGTTATTTTTCAATAGCGCTCCGGCCAATGACGGCGCTATCTATATTTACAATTTAGACAGTGCAGGTCTTCCAACACTTGTAACTACATTCCAATCTCCCAATACAAGCGGCCCTTCAACTCAGCAATACGGTCTTTCAGTGTCTATTGACGCAGCCGGTACAACTATTGCCGTTGGAGAACCTGCTGCCCCATTTGTAAGTGCATCAACCGTTGCTTCCTATGTGAACTTTTATCAATTTAGCGGTATATGGAGTTTTGATCAAACTATAACACTAAACGACGCAGGATCTAATTCGTTCGCTGAAGATTTAGATTTGAGTAGCGATGGACTTACCTGTGTTGTCGGAACTCCTCGCGGTGGAACAAGTAGCCAAGGGCAGGCTTACGTATACACTCGTAGCGCTACGTGGACTCAGCAACAGATCTTAATTGCAACCGATGCTGATATAGGAAATGATATATTGTTCGGAGAAAAGGTCGCAATCAGTGGAAATAGTAAGGTGATTTTGGTAGGAGCGCCGTTGTACGACGTGGGAGCGGTAAATAGAGCTGGTAGTGCGTATGTGTTTACAGAACCCAGCGGTAGAGGTACCGGTTGGACACAATTGCAACGCATTAATAACCCCGACCCTAATGATGGTGATTTCTTTGGTCGCGACGTAACTATAGATTATAACGGGTACAGACTAGTGGGTGGAGCCGAGCTATTTGATACCGGCGGTGCATCAAATTCCGGAAAAGCTTGGATATACGAAGGCTTTGATGGAAGTTATAACCTAACTCAAGCGGTTGAACTGACCCCACCGGTCGCTAATGACCAATTTGGAAATCCTATGGCTATCAGTGGATGCAGTAATCGATTAATTATCACTGCGTTATTTGGCGGTGTTAGTATTTCGGATGCTCCCGGATTTGTGTATTCGTATCAACTTGAAGATACCACAAAATCGGTGAGAGTTATTAAACAATAATAACAGTAGTAACGGGAGTTATTATACATATAAACTTCACACAAGTGTGAAGTTTATGATAGCTATTGACTATCATAAGTCTTTAGCAATTCTGCCAATGCTTCTAATCCTGGTTTTCGTTCAGGTTGAGTTGGCATTTGCTTCTTAATGTTATTATCTCGAAGCGTATCAATAGCAGATTTAACATGGATTGCTTTTAGCAATCCTATCTGCTTATCGCTATCCAAGAAGTGGTCTTTGCCCTCTTCAATTTGACAGAAAAATTTCAGACGTTCAGTGTCACCTCCAAAATTTGGAAATGCGTCATAATTCTTTCTAAACAGATCCTTGATCTTGATAGATTCAGAATTGTTTTCAATAGCGTAGCCGTCAGCATGAATTTGTCTTAAGAAAATCTTATACAAATCATCAGCTTTATGTGGCTCGATTTCAAAATGCCACATACAACGACGTGGCAATCCGGGTTGTGCTTCAAATATTCCCTGTTGTAATAGGTGTTTATAACCACAGAAGATGATTACAATCCGGTCAGCATTTTCGCTCATATACTGATTGAGAGTGGTTAAAGCTTCCATACCAAATGTATCTAGATGACCTTGATGTAGACTGTACGCTTCATCAATAATCAGTACCCGACCGACATGAGCATTTAGTAGTGCTTTCGTTTTCAATGCGGTTTGTCCAACATATCCAGCTACGAAATCTTTACGGCCTACTACTGATACAATGTCTCTGACACTAGTTACTGAACTCTGGCATTTACCATCAACATTTGAATCACAGACACTATCAGGATTGTCAGATTCTTTGTCTGACCAATACCAGTATGCCAGATATAACAGTAGTGTTAGAAAGATGATACCACCTATTATCAACGACAGATAATACATACCTACATTACTGTATAGGTATGAGAATACTTGAAATACTACCGTGATCATGTATATAACTCCAATTAATAACACTTGTATTATTCCAGGCTGACCATCACTCATGTCATTGAGTTTAGTCATAAAACCAGTTTGACCTTCGCGTTCCAGATACCCGAGAGAGTACCAAATTTTAGCTAAGATAAGACCTAAACTAGTTTTGCCAACACCTGGTGGTCCGTATAAAACTGTATTTAACATATTCTTATTACGATTACCATTACTCATTCGAGTAACTAGGTAGCTGATTTGAGATGCAATATTATCTTTGACCTTACTCATACCGATGCTATCTCTAAGCTCTTCAAGGGCCGACAAGAACAGCTTAGGTCGTTTAATAACTCGTATACCGGGATCCTTCTTCTTAATTTTATGTTTAACTTTGTGGATTAGCTGGTTAAGTTGACCCTTCGGTTTACCACCAATCAGCTCTATACCTTGTATATTATATCCATCGGCCGACTCAAATTCCATTAGACCGATCTTTTACAAACTATCAGATAATGCATAATTTAAATCTACTGATGTTACAAATTTTGTGTTCAATTCTAAGAATTGTAGATCTTGATAAACCCAGAGCCTTTGGTTCATACGCTTTGTTTAATACAATTTTAGAAGCTATCCATAAAATCGTTATTAAGTAACTATCTGAGTGTATAGGGTGTATTTTACTAAAACCAGTCGCAATCTGTTTACCCAGTCTTAAAATTTCTGGATGTATTTTAATTGAAAACGTACATATCAAATCTGTAAACCGGTCTTCAAATGGGCAATATGTACGTACGTGTTTTTGATTTTTGGATTTAATTCGAGGAACGGATATACTTTTTCGTAATCGTATCCAGATTAGTCTCAATAATGACTCGGCGGTCGGTCGTGCGGTATAATCTGGATTTAACATCAGTGTTAGTATATTACTCAATAAGTTAGTAACAGTGATTGATTCTGAAGTTTGCAACCTCTTATAATCTCTAGCATAGTTGTTATACACACGATTATAATACAATTTACGAGCTAACTTGTCGGCCGATTCACATCGCCTGAACATTGGTTTACCCCTTATTAGATAGTATATAGTACATCCTAAAGCCCAAATATCTATCCAATACCCAGTTTCAGGTGGATTGTCGCACCAATATTCCGGTGGTCGGTTAAAATATGTACATACATTTAGCGTTTGTAAGTGGCCCCGTTTACGAGTTAGTGAAAAATCAGCTAGTTTAACATTCTTACCAAACAGTAATATGTTACTTGCTTTAATGTCACAATGGTATACATCCTGTCGGTGCATATAGGACAGCGCGGATAGTATATGTATCGTCCACTGTAAAATCTGAATATGATCTGGGATATTTTCAGATCTCCAACGTTTAAGGTCGCAATCGGCTTTATCCATAATCACACGTACGGAACCATCATATATGTACGCAGTTTGTGGTGACAGTATATTTGGATGATTTAGATAATTACTAATACAGATCTCATTGTAACACCATATACCATTTCTGACGTCTCTCATTATTTTGACAGCTTTGCCTTCATGTTCATATACGTTACCAAATCCACCCGCACCCAAATGAATTACCATATCCAGATCAGATGTTTTCAACAGTTAATAATTGAAAAATAACTATTTGTTAAAGTTCATGAAAAATGGGAATAACTAGATTTATTCCTTGGTTGCTCAAACGATATAAAATTACATATAACAACCGAATACCATGCACATCATTATTACTTGACATGAATGGCGAAATTTGGAAGGCAGCAGCCATAGTATACGGTAACACCGAAGATGATAATTTCAATAAGCAACGACGGTTAGCCATTGAAATTATGAACCCAAAGAATAGAGCCGCCGAACTTGAACTTCTACATATTCAATTGGTCATAAACAAAATATTTGGTCATATTAATTTCTGGAACCCCCAGTATTTTGTGATTTTAGCAATAGATGGCGTCGCTCCAGATGCCAAGATCAATCAGCAGCGACAGCGACGTTACCGAGCAGCCGCTGAAGCTTCATTTGGAGGTTACTTCAACTCCAATTCGATTTCTCCAGGTACACCGTTTATGATGAAACTTGACGAGGCGATCACTGAAAAGTTGGAACAATCGGTCCTAGATGGTACAAAGACACCCCCAACCATTATTTACTCTTCTCACATGAGTCCAGGTGAAGGCGAGCATAAGATTTTAGACTTTCTCAGAAATCCTAGCTTAAAACTTATCAATAAGGAGACTGACAAAGGTGGTAATATTATGTATGGCCTGGATGCCGATCTCGTATTATTGAGTTTAATATCACCAATCAGGAATATCTTCTTATACCGAGAACAAGAACATCGAGGTGGCACTCAAGTCATCATGATCGAGAGACTCAAATCGAAACTCAAGGAGGAGTTTCCAAGAACTAAGTACTCGGTACTTCATGACTTTGTACTGATGAGTTACTTGGTGGGCAACGATTTCTTACCACACCAGCCAAGCATGGCTACAATAAGTAAGGGTATGGAACGAATGTTAAAGATATACGAATATCATAACGGGTCTAAAATTGACGATTCCCGAAAACCACTACCGTTAACTGACGGTAAGGGTAACATTAACTGGCGAAATTTTAGCTATTTTATTTCAAGACTAGCTAAGGCTGAGCCTCCCGGTCTCGTCAACGAGTATGGAATGTTAAAGAAATATCCGTCACCATTGTTATCGGCAACAGTATCGTACGACGATCAAGACGGTCGTAATAAAATTGACATGACTAAGTTTAGAGAATTATGGTATTCAAATATGGGTATACATGCCAGAGAAGATTTAGAAATCATCAGCAGGTTAGGCATACCAGAATCGGTTGATATTAACGATAATATTACTGAAATATGTTTAGATTACCTAAAGACTATTTCTTGGAATCTCCAATACTACCTCAAGGGTTTTGGTAAAATTAACGCTAGATGGTATTATCCACATCATCACACACCATTGCTTACAGATCTGGCGAATGTTATGAAGAAACTCCTGTTAGGGACTCAGGGTAGTCAATACATAAATATTCTGAATACTCAGATTTTAGCGAAGCCAAGTGGTACAGCACCTCTAAACGTAGTTCATCAGCTATTAGCTATTATGCCACCCACGAGTATAGATTTATTACCACCTGAGGTTCAGCCATTAATGTCACCCAGTAGTATCTTAGGTGATATGTTTCCAACCCAATTTGCGATTGAAAGATATGACGTTTCTGAAGATTGGATGGGTGAGGTATTAATACCATTTGCCAATGCTGAAAGAATTAGAATGGCAGTTGAGGATACGATTCAGTTTACCGAAGCTGCTATCGCTAAATTCAGTAGTGTACCACCCAAAAGATATGTATACCGAGAAGTAGTGATTCCCGCGGCCGTCACAAAACCTGAGAAAAAGAAGAAACCTCGGAAAACTAAACCCGGAGTTTTACCGAGAACTGAACGTGTTAAACTATGGAAACAGAGTAAACTGCGGTTATAATTGAACATGCAATTTGGAAACCGGAGCACAAAATACAATTCATGAATTGTATTTTCGTTTAAATAAATATGAGTTTCTATGTTGCGAAACATGATACTATCACTACGAAGGCGATAGTACTAGATATTGATGAAACTCTAATCAATGCTACTACTAATATGGAATTGTTGAAAACATCAGGGATCATGACTGATCCCAAACTAATGAAATTTAGGAATCGAATAGGTATAGTACATATAAATGATGTGCTTACAAGTCGAGGTTCGGGGACTCTCACCGATCTTTGGTTTGTTAAAAGACCATATTTACGAGAATTTCTAATATTTTGCTTTGCTTATTTCAGAGTAGTTGTAATTTGGTCAGCTGGTGCCGATAAGTACGTAAAAACTATTGTTAAAGATTTATTTAAAGATATTCGACCACCAGTGGTCACATATACTAGGTTAAATTCGTTTCAAAAATCAGAGTACGTTTTCACGAAACCCCTGACAAAACTGATGGCGGAACAACCAGATCTAGCCAAATTTATGACGCTCAAAAACACCCTAATTCTAGATGACAAAACAGTGAGTTTTGAAGATAACCCCCAAAATGGGGTGTTAATTCCAAGATATGATCCATTGGCTGGAAAGACATCCCGAGCTGAAGTTCTGTCAAGTATCGCTATGCAGGATATTGCACTGTTGCAATTTAAAGCTTGGCTGTCAAAACCAGAAGTGATATGCGAAGAAGATGTCAGAACCTTAGACAAATCTAAAATATTTGTAACTGCTTTAGACAAAAAGTCACCCTAAAAAATGGTTGATCGATTGGTTAATTGTTGGCAAGCTTTCTGGTGTATGTATATACTGAGTGCCAGTTTTATCTCAAATTTTGAGATAATTAGACATCATCATCAATATGATGTTCTGAAACAACTTGTAATCAACGCGATAGCATCACTTGGAGTTGCGATGTTTGCTGAACGTTATGTGGCCATAACTACTATCGAACATAAATTTGGATGGTATCAGCTAGTAGTTTCACTATTGATAATGGAGATCTGGTTCTATTACAGTCATAGAATTGCACATTCAAAATATATATTTCCGCGAATACACAGGATGCATCATTTCTTCACTCAGCCTTATGCGTTCACTGGTGTATATTGTAGTGTTGGCGAGATGCTTTTCATAAATATACCGTCTATGATGATTGGACCAATAATTACTGGTATGTCTTATAATTTGATGACTACATGGATCGTGGTGATCGCTATAAACACTGCAATCTCACATTCTGATGTAATCATACCGTATATTAACTCGGGTACTCATGGTATACACCATCAAAAGCATAATAAGAACTTTGGAATACTTGGAATATTAGATAGAATTCACGGTACGTATGAATCAATTTAATGTACTGTGAGCCGTTTTAATCAAAAATATTCAGTATAACTTGATTGAAAACCAACCTCCGGGTTGGTTTTTAAAAATTTTGGGTATTTCAGATTTAAACCACATATACGTCATCGCGCAAGCTAGGTATAATTAATCCAGCGTTCTTTATATTAATCGGATTAATAGGAATCATCTTTATATTCCAACCTGGGTTGGAATCACCACCAGGTCTGATTATTTCAATAGGTTTTACATTCAATAGCTCACTATTTGGACTATAGTCAGGGAAAACGCGATAATCAGCAGTAGATGCCCATCTTTTCTCCCTATCGGCTCTACTAATAAGTAGTTCAAGTCTACCTATATATGAACTTAAATCAACAATTCCTGATTCTGGGTATTTCCATTTTCTCAGAATTTCTATAGCTTCTTGATCGGTTTTACTAGATCCCACAAATTCTGAGGAACTTCGTACGAAAAATCTCCATGCAAACATGTTTTTCAGTCTATCTCTATAATCGTTTATAAATTCACTAGCTTCTTCTGACAAATTGCTACTCAGGCTCACACTATGAGTAATAAATTTAACTGATTTCATACGTTTTTCTTCTCTTCTTAACTGTTTCCTTTTTTGCTTATCAGACAAACTATCGTCTGATTTAATTTCAGCTATATCTTCCTCAATATTTGCTAATTGTCTTTGATAATTATCTCGATATGCCTCATAATCGTCGAACTCCACTAAACTGACGAATTTAACATAATCCGTACCAGGTACGGTTTTCAAGATTTCCAGTTTTGCTTTTCTGGTACTCCCTCGCTCGAAAGGTCGGTCTGTAATGTCATGATCCGATAGATATGATTTCGGAAATGTACCATATATTAATCCGGTCCAACCAGTAATCCATCGATTCATTCTCATAGTTCTGATATTGTCTATGAGACCAGGTTTGGGATCGAAATACTCTCCCCGTGTCTCATTAGTTAGTATGTCTAGAGAACCTCGCGATTCAGAACCCGGTTTTACCAGTTTGAAAAACATTTCTCTGTTAGGTATACCAACAGTAGGGTCTACTAATCTTCCTTCTTGAATGTTACGAAACAGTGCATAATCAGCTAATTTATTCCACTCCTTGGATACTGTCGCAAATTCCCTAGCTGTGGGTGAAATTCGCCCAAGAACTTCACCTTGAAGGTAGTCAGGTAGTTCGGTAAGCGGAAACTCAGTTTCCGCCATTATTTTGTTAACCTCCGGCCATAGTCCGAGAACAGTTAAAAACTGTGCTGTATCTCTTTTCATATTCATGATTTTTGAATATTCGTATCTATATTCAATTGGAATGCCAGGATTCGTAGTACCTTTGTACATACCCCTATCAACCAAAGCTTTCCATATTAATTGTTTGATTCTTATATCATCAAGATTTAATTCCATTTTATATATTGCAAAGATTTGTTGAAAATCAATTACTATTGCCAACTGATTTCCGGGTATTTTACTTTTTGAGAAAAAGTGATGAACATTCGAGGTCATCAATGGTACTATTATATTAAAGCTGAATCTGACCGAGATAAGCCCGGTAAAGGATTGCTTGATGATTATTCCAGACAAAACTTGAGCTCATTGGCGGTTTGCTGCATGGAACGCCCAAAAGACGGTCAAAAATTATATGGAGTTTTTGATAGCTACATAGATCTAGGTATTATGATGAAAAGCATTCACGAAGAATCCAGACACTTTCACGAAGTTATCTTTGGTGATAGCTACCAAAAACCGCATTTTGATGTTGAAGTTGAACCTAGACCCTCTCAATCACAAGCTCAGCGATTTATAGATGAGCTTGTGACAGCTATTATTGAAACATTTGAACTATGGCCACATATACAGTTTAAACCTGAAAACCATATAATTATATGTCATAGTCACGGTACTGACAAACTTAGTTATCATATAATTATAGACGGATTTTTGCATAGTAATAATCAAGAAGCTGAGGATTTTTGTTATTATATCAGGAGTAAACTGTCACCGGAATTTCAAGAATGGTTGGATGTAGGTATATATACAAAATTACATCAACTTAGAATATTAAGTAGTGTCAAACGCGGCACTACTCGCATAAAATTATTCTCAGAAACTTGGAGATATCAGGGGGCTGATATTGAATACGAGTATCTAATTCCTCCGGAAACCGAAGATCACAAGAAAATGATGCAGCTACAAAGTTCATTGATAACATATACAAGTGGTTGTAAGACATTACCATTTTTAAGACAACAGTTATCAGAAGAAGTAGTGACATCGGTATTGCCGTATCGCCGTCCAGAATCCGAATACACAGATTTTGTATCAATTTCTGATGAGACTGCGAAATCGGCTATCATATTACTAGCTGAACTAGCAGGTATGACTCCTGACAATAGGAAGTTTCCTTATGAGTATCAGGGTACTCGTGGTGGCATTGTTCTTTTAAATCGTATTAGACCTTCCCATTGTAGAATCTGTAACCGGAGACATGATACTGAAAATCCATATCTTACCGTAAATGACAAAGGTCACGTATACTTCTACTGTCGACGTAATAAGGATGGTAATAAATTATATGTAGGTTCGTTATTCACCGAACCTGAACCGCCAAAAACAGTTTCGCCAGTTATCAAAGAAGATGAAGGCGATAGTGCCCTCAGATTTATGAATACTGTCAAAAATCGCTCTAAATTGCCAATTCTAGAGAAAACGGTAGGTACAGAACAGTTAACTGCGATTGGCTATATTGACACTAGTTTCATATTTTGAATTTGTAAATCAAATTGTACAATTTGATTTAAATTATGACGCTTAAAATATGAGCAGCATTAACGTTAGATTACGACAGCTGAGCGATGATCAGTTGAGAACAATTGCTGATAGTATGGCTATTATGTTTAGCCCTTCAGCTTCTAATGAAGCGATGATAATTACAATTTCAAATGCAGCTAGTCGAAACGCTACCAAACGGGCCTCGATCAATAAAACTATTGATCGTTTGACTGGCTATAATAACCGTCAAATGCGAGTGAGATCAGTACCTCCACCAAGAAGGAGGTTAATGAACATTAATCCTAGACCAATGTCTATGTTAAAAACAGTTGGGATTAATCCTAATTCATTGACAAACGTTGGTAGCAAATGTTCAACATCTCGGTATGACATGAACTATAATATGAAGTCTAAACAAGTCCCTAGAATGTCTTCTAGAAGAATGTCTACGAAGAGCATGTTGTCAAGTGTTGGTATGTCTCAAAACGATCTAAAAGTGTCACCAGTGTCGATGAGTCCAAGAGTTTCGTCAGTACCAATGGTGTCTAGCAATTCAAGTGTGGCACCAGTGACGATGATTCCAAGAGTTTCGTCAGTGCCGATGAGTCCAAGAGTTTCGTCAGTACCAATGGTGTCTAGCAATTCAAGTGTGGCACCAGTGCCGATGAGTCCAAGAGTTTCGTCAGTACCAATGGTGTCTAGCAATTCAAGTGTGGCACCAGTGACGATGATTCCAAGAGTTTCGTCAGTGCCGATGATTCCAAGAGTTTCGTCAGTACCAATGGTGTCTAGCAATTCAAGTGTGGCACCGGTGCCGATGAGTCCAAGAGTTTCGTCAGTACCAATGAGTCCAAAAATTTCATCGGGACCAAGGATTTCATCAGTACCGATAAG